>Ga0302114_10001822_pt1 | contig 13876 bp, 17 predicted proteins | sample AG5_Surface_MG_FD_203107 | JGI IMG/M metagenome (GOLD analysis project Ga0302114, IMG submission 203107) | Marine microbial communities from Western Arctic Ocean, Canada - AG5_Surface | ecosystem: Environmental > Aquatic > Marine > Oceanic | place: Canada: Western Arctic Ocean | collected...
TGTTTCTGTAACAACCCCCCCCCCCCCTCTCACTCACCTTCATCGGGTTCTGCATTTCGAATCCGCTCCCCTCCCGACTACTATCATCGTCGGAACCATCATACTTCTCCCTCCTATCTTTCCTCTGCTTAAGGACAATGAATGCAACGCAGGCCACAGCGAAGAGCCCTCCGAGCACGGCCCCGATCATGCTGTCGCCACCGACGCCAGCGTTCTGCTTGCCGTCTCCGCCGCCGTTGTTCTGGGTCTCTCCGCAGTCGTTGCCCATACAGGAGGGGGCTGCTGTTACGGGCGGAACGTCAGTTGGCGAATCCGTCGGCGCCATGCTCGGAGCCGAAGTCGGCCCCTGAACGCACTGGTTGATAATTTTGCCCGCCGGCACCTGGGCAATGTTGGCGCAAACGTCGCCGTTGAACTTCTGGTCGAAGTCGAAGTTGTCCGGAAGCTCGTCGATATCCCCGTAGCTGTAACTGTAGTACTGCGCGAGCTCGTCCTTGTCGACGAACAATGGGGACCAGCCGTCCTTACACTCGACACACTGGACGTAGTAGTGATCGCGGATCATGTCCCCCTCGTCGAAGCTGCGCCGAGCGAAGAAGGAGCGAAGTTAATTGAGTAGGTTAGGTAAGGTCAGGTTAGTTTTAGTTGTTGCTCGTACTCTCGTCTTCCTCAAGGCTCGCTCGCTTCACTCACTCACCCGCAGAACGCCATTTCTTTGCAGCCGACGAAGGGGTGGGTATCCGTCCCCGCCCCGTAGCTCCTCTCTTTCACCTGCCACTGCCCGTTCATCCACCAGTTGCACTGGTTGATCTGGTGGGGGTTGTTGTTCGGGCAGTACTCATCGTAGTCCAAGTTAACCAAGCTCGCCACATTGAGCGGGTAGCAGAACGTGGGTAATTTGTTGGGGCCCGAGCAAAGGGAATGTTCGAACTGGTTGAATCGGTCATCCAGGGCGGGGAAATGACCATCGGCGCACTTCGCGCAAGCTATGGCGTAATCGTCGCGGTTCAAGCTATCGGTTTCTAGAGCGCACATTTGGTACAACTCGCAGCTGTCGTAGAAGGGTGATCTGTCACCGCCGTCCACCTCTACCCACTCGACGTTGTGAGTCTGGGCATTTTCCGCTGTGAATGGAGTGTATTGTTAGTTACGTGTTTACACAACAAGTTGTAACTTGCTCACCTTCCGTCCTGTCCCCATACAAATACGTGCAGTCGACGAGCAGGCTGGTGACGTCATCAGTGGTCCCTCCCTCGTCCTCCCTGTCGCACCTGTCCTCGTCGCAATCGTCGTCGTCGTGGTCGCACGGGCAGTGGTCGTCCGCATCGCACCTGATGCAGCCGGACGTCAGGCTGCAGCTCCCCTCGGTGCACGAGCACAGGCTGCACGAAGGGAGCTTTCTGCTGGTCTCAGCTCCCTGTCGAGTCACGAGGTTCGCGAACGAAACCTTCTTCACCGGGGCGTTGTACTCCTCCAACGTCAGCTCCCGCCCCCGCCGGGTCAGGCTGAGCGGCGTGGAGGGGCAGGAGTGAAAGTTCGTTCCGAGATGGAAGCACATCGTGGGGTACGCGCTTCCGGTGGCTAGGCACGCGTCGACGTGTTGGCTAATGTAGCTCCGCCCCAGGAAGCCGGCCGCGCAGGTCTGGCACGCGATCGACAGCTGCGAGAGGGTTGGGTTGGGTTAGGTTAGGTTAGGTTATGCTTTAAACAAGGATCGCTCGATTTTTCGTCCCCACACACACCTTCGGGTATCCGGCGCTGCTCATGTCGACGCCGCAGACCTTGTACTCGTCGCATATTGACGTAATTATGCCCTCGGGGATTTCCTCATCCTCGGCGTGGGTGCGGGTGAAGGGGGACCGGGTGTTGTAGGTGAGTGGGGAGTTGGAAATTGGGGTTGTGCCCTGGCCGCGGTCTTCTTCATCGCCGGCGTACTGGTACTCGCATTTAGCTCCAACTGGACACTCGTCCAACTTGCCACCCTCGTAGCAGTACTTCTGGTACTCCTTTCCTTCGCACTGCACCGAGCGAAGCGAGGTGCATTTTAATGAAGCAAGAGCAAAACGAGTGAAGTTGAGCCAAAATAATTGAGTGGGTTAGTTCAGTAGTGGATGTAGCCGTCTGTAGGCTCGCTTCGCTCGCTCACCTCGCCAACTGTTCCTGTGACCGTCCCAATTCCGGTGTAGCCCAAATCCGTCGCGCAGTCGTCGCACATGACCACGTATTTGTCTATGTTGACGATGCTGTCCAACGCACTGTTGTCAACGACGCTAAAGGCGCACACCGTGTAGTTGGCGCAGCTGGTGCCAAAGGGGGAGGCATCGTTCTCATTGGGGAGGAATTGGGAGTTGGTGAAGTCGTCGATGTAGTACCACCCGCAGGCGTTGTTCACCTCGCTTGACGGAGGACACTGCCACATTTGCTCGCCATTGGGGAGCGTGTAGCAGTAGGAGTCTCCCTCAAGGCTGTACTTCCCGTCAGGACAGTTCACACAGGCCCCCCCGGCAACGCTCGTCTTCCCCGCGGCACAAGACCTGCAGCACGCCATGGTGGCCGAATCCGCGCCGCAGTCCGCATCCTGGTTGCTGTACTTCCCCGCCGCGCAGGTTTGGCAAGTTGGCCTTCCAACCCACTGGCTAAACTTGCCGTCGACGCAGAACTCGCACGCGGTTGCGTTTGCAGGTGAAATCTTACCGATTGGGCAGTTGTCGCAGTCGGTTTCCGCCGCAGTGGCAGTGATCTGCGCCAAGCGAAGAAGGTGTAAAGAAGTTAGTAGTTGGCTAGTTGTCTGTCTCGTCTGTACACAAGTTTTGACTTGCTCGCTTCGCTGTGCGACGCTCACCTTCCCAGGCTCGCACGCCTGACACTCGCTCGGAGCGAGCCAGCTCCCGCTCTCTGTCCCAGCCGGGCACGGAACGCACGAGTTGGAGCCCTCGAACGGGGAATACTTGCCGACCGAGTGGGACTGGGTGGGGTTGTTGCACGAGTCGCAGCCCTTGTAGGAGTCGGGGCGTTCGTCGTTCGAGTATTTCCCCGTCGGGCAGTTGATGCAGGCGGTGGAGCCAACCGAAAACTGTCCGGTGTGCTTTCCAGGTGCGCAGTCTGCGCAGGAGATCTGGCCGGTGCCGGCAACGAACTTACCGGGGGCGCAGGAGGTGCAGGCTCCACTCTGAGTGGAGCCCGCGTACTAAGCGGAGATTGTGCGCATTTTCAACAAAGCACGTGGGTTAGTCGCTTCGCACTCTTCTCTGCTCTTCTAATCTGCCACAACCGACGAAATGAGACTCACCTTCCCAGGCTCGCAGTCCGTGCAGGTGGCGGAAGGGTTGAACGGAAACGAGAACTTCCCCACCTCGCACACCACGCAGGCGGTAGAACCTTCGTCGGACTTCTCCCCGCCGCTGGGGATGCCGCAGTCGACGCAGGCGTTGCACCCCGAAAGGCACGCGTCGGTCGGGGCGGAGAGCAGGTTCGACTTCTTCCCGGCCTCGCACGACTCGCAAGCGTCGCCGGGGAAGCTGGAGTACTTTCCTTCTGCGCACGGGTAGCAAGCAATGTTGCCGGTGGAAGAGCTGGGAAGGGAATCTACGATGAGAGTGCCGATGGTCGATTTTCCGGCAGAGCACAGGTTGCAGGCGAACGAGCCGGCGTCGGGCTCGAACCTGGATTGAGTAGGGTTGGATAGGGTGGGTGGTGAAGTGTGGGGGTTTAGAAAAGGAGCAAAAGGCAAAAAGGCAAAAAAGGCGAATCACTTAAGTCGGTCGTAACACCAACGTCACACCAACGTCACAGGTATGGAGGGGTTTTAGACGCTCAGATTTGGACACGTTGGCGGGTTCGGCAAGGCGCATCTTTTTAAGCAATGCGACAATTCAGGGACGTTCCAAACACGTCAATTCAAATCAAATCAAATCAATTCAATTCACTCACCTGCCAACCTCGCAGTCCTCGCAACCGTTGTTCCGCTGCTGCTTCCCCGCGGCGCACTCAACGCACACACTCCCCCCCTCAGGCTTGTACTTCCCGGGGGGGCAATCAACGCAAATCTCCGACCCGCTCCCCGCAAACTTAGCCTCATTCTCATCCGTAGTCGGATCGTCGTCCGGGCAGGCAACGCAGCTCGCATCGATCGTCGTGTCCGCATCGCTGTCGTTATCAGTCAACCCTCGCTTCGTGATAACCGGGCAGTCGGTGCACATCGTCGCCCCCACGCACGTGCTTGTGTCGAAGGCGTTGCAGCTCGCAACGCTCGAGTTGGAGAATTTTCCAAGTGCGCAGGGGGTGCAGAGCGCAGTGCCAAGCTCGTCGGTGTACGAATTAACCGGGCAGGGGGAGCAGGCGTTGTCGGTCACAGCGCTGAACTTACCGACGGGGCAGGGCGTGCACGACGTGGCGCCGGCAAGGGAGGTGTAGCCGGGACCGTACAGATCGGACGTCACGCAGGGGGTGCAAAGTGCCGCTCCTGCGGCGGAGAACTTTCCGGCTTCGCACTCTACGCAAAGACCGTTGTCGGTCGCGGGGTTCGACTTCTTGCCCGCCTCGCAGGGAACGCACCCGGTGGGGCCGTTCTAAGCCGAGCGAAGCGAGGCAGGCGCATTACAAAGAGATGATTTAAAAAATGTTGTTAGTGTGAAAAAAACTGAATCATCCGTAGCTTAGGGTTGTTCAGGGACGGTCCAGATCAGGGTCATGTGCGTGCACGATAAGTGAAAATTCCACCACCCTCCTCAAAAAATTCCCCCCCCCAAAAAAAAAAATCCCTCACCTGCTCAGTGGCCACGCTCGTGTACCCCCCGGCCGGGTGCGCAACAACGCAAGACGGGCACGCGAAGCTACCCGTCGTTGAGTACGTTCCACTTGCGCAGTTGGTGCAGCCCGTGGAGGCGAGGAAAGTGTCCGAGGCCGAGTTGCCCTTCTTCCCGGCCGGGCACTCGAAGCAGTATGGATTGCCGGCGTCGTCGGCAAAATCCCCCGGGGCGCAGGGGGTGCAGGTTGCGACCCCGGCAGAGGAGAAGTAGCCTGCGACGCAGGGGATGCACTCCTGAATTGAATTCATGGAGTCCACGGCGGGATTGACGTGATCCTCGGACTCGGTCCCCGCGGGGCACAACGAACATTCAACGTATCCAACCTCGTCGTTGGTGGTCTTTCCTGGTGGGCAGGGAAGGCAGCTCGGAGAGTTGTCGTTGACGTACTTTCCCTGGTGGCAGGTCTCGCACTCGGTGAAGTCGCTGTTGGCTACGAGCCCAGCGGCACACCTGTCGCAGTGGTTCGAACCAGCAGCGGGTTGGATCCAGTTTACGCCTGAGCCAAACTGGATACAAGGGTTGCAAACGGTTTCGCCAAACTCGTCGGCGTACTGGGTGGGGGGGGTGAGGGGTTGAGGGGTTGAGGGATGTGTGTGTGTGTGTGTGTGTTGTGTGTGAATTGTTAGTTTGATTAATTATTAAGGGACTCATGAGGAACTCACCTTCCCAGCATCGCAGTCCGAACAGGCCGACCCGCCTGTGGACGTCTGGCCCGGGTTGCACTGGGAGCAACTCGTTGCGGCTATGACCGACTCACGCCCGGGAGGGCAAGGAAGACAGAAGGCGCCTTCCGCATAGTAGCCAATGTTGCAAGCATAGCAGTCGAAGTCACAGGGGAGGGTTACGCCGCAGTAGGACCAGTCGTCGTCGTTTCCGATCGGGTAGTCTGCTGGACAGTCCTCTGGGGCCTCGCACCAATGCTTGCAGTCGGATTTCTTACTGTTGCTGTTCGAGCAGGAGGAGGACCCTGGGGCACATCCCGAGCCGGAGAGGGTTGGATGGAGGAGGAGGGCTTGTAATAGGAGTTGGAAGAAGAGCATGCTATGCTTTTAGGATGGATGGATGGGGGGGCGTTTATGTAAAGATATTAATGTTGTACATTTTTTCATTTTTCATTTATTGTTCTGATTGGCAACTGATTGCCACTTCGAATTTTAACTTGTTAAAGCTCCAATGAAACTTGTTGCAGCTTCAACCATCTTGGCCTCGGCCATGGCGACCCACGAGCTTCGTAAATCAACTCCAACTCATTACAGCAAGATTGGTGTTCCTGAAAAGAGTTCTCTGATTGAGCTCACCTTCCTCTTGAGGAATAACGAGGCTGGAGTCGAAGATCTCAAACGTGAGTTTCAGGCCCGCTCCGACCCCAACAACACGTTGTATGGGAAATGGCTATCCAACGACGAAGTCCATCTAATGACTCAACCATCAAAGGAGGCTGTTCAGGCAATGAGTCAATTCGGGGCGAGGTGTAGGGACACCAGTTGTTCTTTCATGACCCTCGAAACTACATTTGCAGCGGCAGAGGAGTTGCTCGATACTACGTACCACAAGTGGCAGCACAAGGACGGAGCGGTTCTCCACCGAACGGACAGGTACACCCTCCCCAAGGAGCTGGCTGATCATGTTGTGGTCGTTGGCCCAACGGTCAGGTTCCCAAACTCCCCAAGCGCCATCCTCGGCGGCGAGCTGGAGGCTGGGCAAGGCAACGACCCGGCAACCTTGCGCAAGCTGTATAAAGTGAATGATGCGGTTGGAGGCGCGGCGAGTTCTAATCGGCAGGCAGTCACAGCCTTCCTCAAGCAGCTTTACAGTGAGGACGATTTGAACACGTTCTTTGATAATCAGGCCCCTTTCGCGGCCAAAACGCCAATCTCGCTAATCGGAGATGCAACCGCGGGCAGTCCTGGGGTTGAGTCCATGCTGGATATCGAGTACATGCCCGCTATGGGCGCCCTGAACCCCACCGAGTTCTGGGGGTTTTCTGGTGCGTCACCAAACGACGCGGAGGACGAGCCTTTCTTGACGTGGCTGTATACGGCAGGCAACACGACAGATGCAGAGATCCCACTTGTGTTCTCCACAAGTTACGGCGAGGATGAGGATAGTGAGGTGACAACCGATTATTCGGACCGAATCAACGTTGAATTCATGAAGCTTGGCGTGCGGGGAGTATCTGTTCTGTTTGCCAGTGGCGACAGCGGAGCCGTAGGAATGGGACCTGATAAGTGCCCGGGTGATAAGTTTGTGCCCAAGTGGCCGAGCGGCAGTCCGTACATTACTGCGGTGGGAGGAACGCTGGGAAAGGCAATGCCAGAAGAGAGCTGGACAGGCAGTTCAGGGGGGTTCAGCAACGTCTTTGAGACGCCCGCTTGGCAGAAAGATGCCGTGGCTGCGTACGTGAATATTACCGATAGCGACATGCCAGCTTTGAGCTACTACAGCCAAACAGGGCGCGGATTCCCGGACATTTCCGCTGCTGCAGTGGAGTATCCTGTCGTTATTCACGGAGCTACAATGGGGGTGGCCGGAACGTCTTGCGCTTCCCCCTGCGCCAGTGGAATTTTCGGTATGCTGAACGATGCTCGTCTGGCAGCCGGAAAGAGCAGCCTTGGATTCCTGAACCCCGTTCTGTATGCGAACGCGGGAGCGCTGAACGATGTGACGATTGGCAAGCAGCAGGGTTGCAGCGCGAAGGTGGGAGGCTTTCCGGCAAAGGAAGGATGGGACGCAGTCACAGGGCTCGGGTCGCCGAACTATGAGAAGCTGCTGGAGGTGGTCATGGCCTTGCCGTGAACCAAAAAGTGTTAAAAAAAAAACCAAAAATAAAATTGAGAGAACTGTTAATAAACTATTTAAATTACTTATCAGAGTTTGCGAGTACAAGCGGCACATCTCCCCCAACCAAACAAAACAAACGAAACTTCCACAGGAGTGAGGGAGAGCAAGCCGGTGATCTCGTAGGAGTGGAGCCTGTGCTGAGATCATCGGCTTGCTCTCCCTCAATCCCGAGGAAGCTCGTTCGCTGGATTGGAAGGGGGTGGCCCGCTTGTACGCACCAGTGTCTTATTGGAGGGATGAGATGGTTGGGTGGATCAGATCACGATCGTGGGCAGACTGTCTCAAGTGGATCAATGAGCACGATGACGAGTTGGTGCGTGAAGGGCTCAAATTCAACAATTCTCAACTTCTTCTACTTGTTGCTCAGCAGAGCCAGGTATACAGCGAGTCCCTCGTGTTTCTTGCTCTTCGAATGATCCATCGACACCCACTTTCCCTCTCCGCTGAGGACCCAGAACACTTTGAAACAGCCCTCCAGTGGGCACAAGACCCCCAATTCGATGCGTGCAATGAGATCCAGCAAGTCCTTTCATTAGACCCCCACCCATATCACCTCCACCCCCTTCCCAACCCTCCTCCTCCACTCCCTCCCCGCCAAGTACCACAAAATCTACACCAATTCCTCCACCAAACAATTACTCCCCACGACAAAGCGGAGCTAGGAGAACAGAGCAAAGTTGACCCATCCGGAAGGAGAGCATTTGGCAAAGAATCCTCTACGACCTCAACCACAACATGTCTCTGGGGTTTTTGATCGGTGGACAGATACTCTCGTTCCTCAAGGCAGACCCAAGTTGACAGTATTAATAACACAATCTTATCTCTTTTGGCACTTTGAATACAATTAATTGAATCAAATCAATCGTTCCCTTCGCCTCTACATTATAGTACGACGTCCGCATAAGAAAATAAACTAAAATTTTTGCTGACTCAGAACATCAGAAATCGTTTTTTTGTGATGTCAGCCAACAATTTTTTTTGCCTAGAATAATCCCTTAGGTAAGCACCTTTTAGACTGCTATTGGACTGAGGGGTCTCCTGATTAGAGTCCTCTGGCTGGTCAAAATTTATCACATGGGGGAGGTTCATGGGGGTGGTTCCAGACCCCTAACCCTTTAACCCTCTTTTTCCTGTATCTTTGACGTTTAACCCTTCCCAATCCACAAAATTCTTTCACAAACGCAATCGATTGCTAACCCACCTACCCCCTCTATCCATACGCCTTTTTTGACCCTCCTTCACCCCCACAACCTCTCACGTCAAATCAATCCTTTCCCAATTCCAAACACAGGTCCTGACTCCAGTTATATTGTTCATTTCATTCATTTCATGGGTGCCTCTCACCTGCTTATGTTTATTCTCGTTTCTATGGGAGAAACTTATTCCTTCATTACCACACCTAGGTGAGTTTTCCGCCATCCTATGATTTTCTTTCGATTCCTGTAATCAAATAATCCATTAACCCCCCCCCCCCCCATATATTCAGTTTTCACCGAGATTCAACCAGAACCAACATCAATACCAATTCAATTCCCACTCCAACTCCAATTCCCCAATCCAACCCTCTTCCAATTCCAATTCCCCAATCGAATCCTCTTCCAATTACCAATTACCCATCTGGCATCCTTTCCCCTACAATCATTGACCGTCTCCGACCTCACTCAATGGATGAGTCACTCCGGCTGTCCCCAGAAGCGACAATATTCCTAAACACCTACGACCAGAACGGGCCCTTGGCCTGCGTAAAGTTTCTAAACGATCCAACCATCCTGAGCGACCTGACAAAAGCCTGGTCAATGGAATCTAAATTCACATAACAAAATCGCCACCGCCATTTGGGCGAGACAGATGATACATTTTTCATTGTGAGCAAAAGTAGATTATGATAGCGAATTGCCCCAAACATTTGAAATTTCTATACACCACATTCATTTTTCTCTATTTCAATTCCTTATACAAACTGGCCACAGCCTTTGCTGTCCGAACCTTTTTCTTCTCCGCGTAGGCAATCAGCCTCCCGCACTCCTTCTCCAACCTCCCCCTCTCGTCCCTGCATTTTTCTAGCTCCGCCCCCCTCACCCTCGCCTCGTCCTCCAACCCCACCCTCCTCCTCTCCCCCTCCTCCCCCCAAACCCCCCGCTGCCACTTGAGCTCTTCGACCTCCCCCTCCAACACCTTCCGCTCCCTGTCTCCCCTTTCCCTAATCTTCCCGCACTCTCCCTCCATCTCGCTAAGGTACATTCGCTGCTTGCTCTCGAACAGGCACCTAACGCTGTTCAATTCGCCCTCGCACGCCTCGACCACCCCTCCGAGCTTGTCGATTTCCAGGTTCAACTGCCGGATCTCCTCGTCCTTCTTCTTTAGCTCCTCCTCGTCGTATTTCAGCACTTCCACCTCCACCTCTATCTCTCGAACCTCGGGCTTTTGTTTCTCCATCTCTGCCAGTCTCTTTTGGGCCTCGTTCAGCTCCCGACCCTTCTCCTCGTTTTCCTCGATTTTCAAGTCCAGGTCTAGGATATGAGTGGAATTGATAATGTAAATTATATTATATTTGTTAGTTTTGAAGTTTTCGTCAAAGTTTTCAAAGTGTGGAATTACTTTTTGCCTGTGTTTTTAGGCGACTCACTCACCTTCCTCCAAGTCTCCTCGCTCGCCCCGAATTCTCTCCAGATCGGCTCGCAACAAATTCAGCTCCTCCCCCTCCCCCTCCCTCTTTTCCCGCAGCTCGCCTTGCAACTTTGCGAGCTCGCCGTGGAGCTCGCTTATCACCACGTCCTTCACCTTGACCGCCCGCTCTAAGTTCTCCTGCTTCCCCTGGATTTCCTCCACGACCTTGCGCAATCCTTCCTTCTCGGTGTCCTCGGCTTTGGTTTGGGTTTTTTCCTCCTCCGCGGCTGAATTCAACCTTGCGATTTCCCCTCTTTGGCTCTCGACCAGCTTCAGAGCCTAAAGCGAGTGGAACAAAATGGAAAGTTTTATTTAGTGGATGTGGTTTAATTTTAATATAAGGTGAGACAAATCAATTTTTGAGATTTTTGAGGTGTGTGGAAATTACTTGGGTTGTGGCTCACTCACCTTCTTCCCCGCACTCAGCGCCTTCTCCCCCTTGGCCCTGTCAGAACCCGCACGCTTTGCCGACTCCTCGAAGGCGGCCTTGAGTTGGGCTATTTTTCTCGAGCACCGCTCACTCACAGCCTTCAACTCCTCGCCGCAGATTTTGATCGTTTGCGCCTTGCTCAACTCGAGCTGAGCGAAGCCGCTTTGGAGGCGGCTGTTGTCGGCCGACAGAGTTTTGACTCTCTCGGACTCCTTCGCATTCGTAATGGCGAGTTCGAGGCGCTTCTCCTCTCCTTCAGCTTTCAACTTTTCGGATTGAGTAATCCTGTCCTCCAATTTGCGTCTCTCCACGGAATTTGATTTGGATTCGACCTGCGCCGTAGTATAGTATATGGGTGAGCGAAGCGGATCGAAGCGAACTACAACGCACTCTGCACACATTACTTTATTACTCACCTCAAATTTCAAAACCAGGTTCCTCAAATTTTCATTCACGGACGAAGCCAACCGCGCCTCTTCGCTCGCCAACTTCGCCTCTCGGTTCCGTTCTTCGCTCCGTTCAGCCAATTCTGCTCGCAACCCTTCAATTTGTAATTGGGCAGCATTCATCAGTCTCTGTTCTTCGCATTTTGCTTTTTCGCATTTTGCTTGCCAAAGTTTGGCTATCCCCCCCCCCCTCTCGTCCCCCTCCTGCCTCGCCTCCTCCCTGGCCTCATTCACCGCCTCCACCGCCGCCATATCCCCAACTTCTCGCCTCCAGGCTCCCAGCGCCCTGGCCAAACAAACAAGCCGTCGTTTTGCCTCAGCGTTGTGTACTAAATTGGCTAAAATCGTTGCGGCGATTTGTTTTTGGGGAGGTGGTGGGGCGGGTGGTGAGGGGTGTGTTTGGGTTGTGGCTATTGTTTTCATTGGAGTAGTTGGAGGTGGTGTTTGCGTTGATTGTGGTGATGAAACAGTTGCTGCTAAAGTTTGGGTTTGGGTTGCTGTTGCTGTTGTTTTTGCTGCATCCGCATCCCGAGCGTCAAAATAATCCGAGTCATTCACAGGAGAAGCGTTGCCGTTGCCGTTGCCATTGCCGTTGTTACTGTCGACGTCGTTAGTGTTATCGTGCTTGTCAATTTTACAATTTTTTCCACGATACATTAAACCCTCAATAACTCCGGCCTGCTCCCCAGCCAGCGTCGTCAGCAGCCGAAGCTGCGCCGAACGAAATGGAATATGTTAGTTTAGGTGGTTCGTATTTCTAGTCTTCCAAAAGGCTCGCTCGAATCGCTCGCTCACCTGCCGCTCCAGCACGTCGATCCTCTCGAGCCTAACCGGCCCCTCCCCTTTTTCCCTTTCCCTGACCCTTTTTTTCGCCAAAGCAGCGTCGATCTTAGGCGTCGGCGTAGGAGACATTTCTTCCATTGACATTGACATTTCCTCCGAGTCGTCAAGAGGGGCAAGGGATGGAATTATCGACACGTCAAGCGAGGAGAGGTCGATGTCGCCGTCTCCGTCGCCGTCGCCATCACCGTCGCCCCCCCCCCCTACGCCACAATTTCCATCCAAAATTGTTACAAAGGGGGCAGCAGTCTGCACCGCGAGCTTGTAGTTGTCCAACAAACTCACTGGGTTCGACTTCAAAATAAGTTCCACCAACTTACCAAGACCAGACAGCGGAAGAAGGCTAGTTGGCGACTCCAAGCAGTTGTCCTTCGCGTCCAGCATTGTCAAGTTCGGACAGTGGGTCGGGAGCCCATCTGCGCCGAGCGAAGAAGGTGCGAAAGGATTAGTAGTGGCTCGTATGCTCGTCTTCCTCAACCCCCCCCCGCTCCGCTCGCTCACCTAAATTTGCGAGATTGTTGTAGGAGAGATTCAACGTTGCGAGGGACAGGAGAGGGTTGGTTGTGTTGGGGGTGAAAATTGTTAGGGAGAGGGAGGTCAGGTTGTTCGCAGACAAGTCTAAGTGGAGGAGGTTTGGGGTGAGGTTCAAGAGAGAAGTTGTTGAGAATGTGGTTGTTGGGATTTTATTTTGGGGGGAAGTTGTAGAGAGAAGATTCGATGAGAGGTTTAGGTCTATTAGGGAGGTGAATATCTTCACTCGCCGGCGTTTGGGTTTGGGCTGAGGGGTGTTTGGGGGGGTGTTTTTGCTTTTTGATCTAACAATTGCGGTTTCTATAGCAACAGAGGCAAAGGTCGATGTGGCTGGAGAACTCGAACTCGAACTCGAACTTGAACTTGAATTCGAAAGGAGATCTGATTGGATCGAGAGAGATTGGAGATGGTTCGAGTGGAGGTTTAACGTTTTGAGAGTGGGAGAGAGCTCGGAAACCTGGGAAGAAAGTTGGGGGCTGAGAAGCGAAGTGATGTTCTGTTCAATGCACGACAACATCGCGGACTATAATTATTGTTTATTGTAGGCGACGAGAGAACGCTTATAATGAAAAGGCTTAGGCTTTGGCTTAGGTGGTCTGGACGGAAAATGAAACAAATTTAAATTTAATTTGCACATTTGATACGCGACCAAAAGCAAACGCCCTAATCTGTATCCAATATTAGAGGAGAGAGGATGTCCTCAAATCACCCCTCTCAACACCCAACTCCCCTCCTCCATTCTCGACGATACTTCATGAATCACAATCAGCAGGATCATTTTGGTCACTCTGGTGACGACTGCTGGAGGGATGGTCGTGAGAATCAGTCCAACATCAACTACAACAACGCGAGCTATCGCAACAATTTCCAAGAAGGACAGCAGCCAGCAAAGCGTGGTAGATATGGAGAGCCTGTTCGTGGACATGAACAAATGGCACAGGAGCTCCCAACCCACAGCAGCAGTGACAGCAGCTATATCCACCCTCCTCCCAACTACGGCCCATGCAGCCAACTTTCCATTCCACACGCGGCCAATAACAACAACAGCATCAGCAACAATTACCCCCCCAACAATTTTCACCAACCCTCCAATCCACAACCAAACCAAAACTATCATTACAACACCACAAACAGCAGGTACAGCAGCTATCCCAACCACCCCCCAAGCTACAACACAGGCAACAACAACAACTACACCCCTCACCCTTCCAACAACAACAATTTCAGCATCCAACAACCCAAAACAGTCACTCCTCAGTTGCACTGTGACTACCACTGCACGGTGAAGGAAATCCAAGAAAACGATGCCGTCC
>Ga0302114_10001824_pt1 | contig 13873 bp, 20 predicted proteins | sample AG5_Surface_MG_FD_203107 | JGI IMG/M metagenome (GOLD analysis project Ga0302114, IMG submission 203107) | Marine microbial communities from Western Arctic Ocean, Canada - AG5_Surface | ecosystem: Environmental > Aquatic > Marine > Oceanic | place: Canada: Western Arctic Ocean | collected...
TCTATTATTTTCTGAAATATCAAGAGCAGGATAATGTGATGTATCTCCTGTCGTGCCATAAGCACTCGCCGACCAGTAGATGGCTTGGGGTGATGCCAATGTTACACTTCCGGTGGTCCAATCAATTTTTCCAGACTGCAAAACAAGTCCGTTTGCCTTTACAAATAATCCAGAAACAGTTTTTGACCATGCAATCGAAAGTTCTCCGTCATATTTTGTGCTGGTTACTCCGTTGCTCGAGGTATCTAGTGTAGCACCAAATGCTCCACTGCCGGCGGTTATGGTGGTCCAACTACTTCCATCATATTTAATTTGTTGGGCCTTACATTCGTTTGTGTTTGCGGTCGACAAAATCCATCTCACGTCTCCATCCGCGCTTTCGGCATGATTGTATTGGAGAGAACTATTCCAGTTTTGCGTTCTGGCACCTGTGTCAGTTGTGCTTACCCACGTCAGCCCCGATACCGCCACCGAACATTCTATCACACGGACGTTATATTGGCTTCCAAAGGTCATAAAAATATATAACTTTGTTGCATCATATGGATTGTACCAATGGCCGAGATAACTCGCCGGTGTTATGGACACACTATCAAATGAATTTATTGATCCGCTTATGGCTCCAGAAGTGATAACATAACCATGCATGTCAGTACCATTGGGCGTGTCCGAAAATAAAACAGATTCGGTACGGTTGGTCGGATTGAGCGCAACTCTGCCCGTACCGCCGAAATTTCCTTGTCCACCAGATTGATTTCCAAATGCATATTTGTTTGAGTCGTTAAACACCGCCGAATAACTTGTCGGCGAAACTGGTGTGACTGTTCCATCAGAATTAAGCATCATTACATCGTGTGGTGATGCAGATTGTGTGGAAGTGTATTCGAGTGTGTTTGATCCGCCGGCGTTGTCGGCCACATATGTATTGACATAACTTTCGGTTGCATAACCTGTCAAATTTGTTGCCGCAACGGTTTCAATCCAACCGATAGTCGTATTTTTGTAAATGTAAAGTTTTTGAGTATCTTCGGCAAATGCAATGTCTCCGACTGTATTTCCTGCCGCCGGTAGATATGTTGCATCGCTATAGATATTTACGGACGCGACAAGAGAAGTTCCATCGGGTGCGACCAGTGTTGCAGTACCGGCAACTTCTTTGATTTTGTTTTCAAATGCGGGCGTATTTTCAACATATGTTGCCATGTCTTGTGGAACCCATTTATTATTGGTTCCGTCATATACAAGACACATTTGGTTTACAAGAGATGGAATTGGCCGTAATTCCATAGGTTGTGCGTGTCCTTCTTTGTCGTGTTGACCGTAGATAATATAATTTCCATTTGCGTTTGTTTCGACTGCAAGATCCTTTACAGTGATGCTTCCTCTCATTCCGGCATGGTTTCCACATTGATAATACAGGGTATCTGGGGCCCCAGCGGGAACCGTGAATGTTATTGTTCCAGTTTCATTTCTAGAACCTGTAACTCCTGTCGTATACTCTCCGAAATATGTGCCCGCTGCGAAGTTTGTTCCGTTGTCAGTAGTAAAATAGAATGGATGGCCAGTGGCGCTAATATCAATGGTGTAAGTACCACCACGATAGAAAGGCCCGATAGATGGGTTGTTTCCATTGGCACCACCAGTGAAAGCATACGCCCCGACACCATTAGATACATTGTATGATACTGCTGGCGCGGTAAGAGATGGTGGTGTGATTGTTGTTGGAACATTGACGGCCAGTCTTTGGACGCTGGTTGTTGTCCCGCCGTTGATATCTGGATGTGTGTCGTCGATAGTTGAATATGCCGCCCATGATACTAAGTTTTGGTCACCAGAACCTTCTATCCACTTGAGTTTGAAATCGTGTGTTTGCGTCATTGCGCCATATGCAGTATTTGCAAAGTTGTTGATTGTATAAGTTCCTTGCATATACAATGCGACAGATGGCTGTGTTTGGTTTGTAATAGTTGCCCTTGCATACGGCAACGAAGATTGTTCCCATGTCCACTGCCACGCGGCTCCGTGTCCAGCGGTTGGGTCTGCAACTTGCAATTCCAATACTTCTGGTTGGACTGTTAGGTCCACATCGCTCAGATCATTGCTCGATCCGACAATAGGACTTGTCGGTTGCGTCACGCCATTTTTAACAGAAGTTCTTTGGAAATCTCCCGATGAGTCAACTTCGAGTGTTACCGTATTGTTGCCACTACCTAGTTTGATTGTGTCCATAGAGATTGTTGCGCCATCGGCAGAAATTGTTTGGTCTCCGATATTGAGCGTATTTCCTGATAAGTATAAATCTCTGAATTTATTTGTGGTACTTCCCAAGTCATAGATTTCGGTTGTGTCTGGTAAAATATGTCCGCCAAGGTCCGAAAGTTGTGTTGTCAACGCCGTCTTATGTAAAAATTTATTAGTGCTTCCTTCTACGATGTCATCGGTAGTGGTAGAACCTACACCGCCTGATATGTCTCTGACCTGTTTTATTGCGTTTGAGAGTTTCGCCATTTCGGCAGTGGTTGCGCCGGAAGAAAGGGTTTGAATTCTACTATTGAGAGCAGTCTCGATGGTTGTATCTTCAGTCAGCCCGATAGATTTCGCTGCCCTTGCGAGAGATAGAATGTCATCAATTGTCGCGGTGGGCGCATCAGCAAGAATTTTTGATCTGATTGCTGCTATTGATGTTGAGAGATTACTGTCTGGCATATCCGGTCCCTTAGATTATTTTGACTATTTATAATTTTTTATTTGGGTTTATGTTCATTAATTTTTTCTGAGACCATACATGCGTATCTCGCCGCTAGAAATTGAATAGTTAGCGCTAATAACACCGTTGCCGGTATCGTTGCTGATCCAGAATTGTGCTGCTGTGATTGACCCTGTATTTAGATACATTTGTTTTGCGTTGCTGTTGGCAATATAACCACCCCAAATATTGTCAGTCTGAGGCGCGCCCGTGGCGGGTTGATATGATGCTGCCACTTCGTTGAAACCCATAGTGTACGCCGCGACATGCGGATTGTAGATTTTAAATTGTCCGGTTGCGCCCATATTTTGATTACCAAACGAAGTGACAAGTTTAAACCCTGCACTATCAGATATGCCGCCGTAGTGATAATTTCCGGCAGTTTTATCATATGTAGAAATTCCTCTTATCTCTATAGATCCACCAGCTGCGAATGCTCCAGCAGTCCACCCAAAGGTAATCGGATCATAATCTGCACCTATTGTATTTGAATGTGCAGTAGTCACTACTGTTCCATTTAAATTTATAACACTACTTGATGCGCCAGACGAAGTAGTAATTGTCTGCGTTCCATTCATAGGCAACGTGCCCTCGCCACTGTTATAATTTCGCGGAGTGATATGTCCAGTAGGTTTACGCATTTCGAAAGTAGTAACACTTGCATTTGACGATATATTAGTATATGTAATAATTAATGTAATATAGTTAGAATATACTATAGGATTTGATGTTACTGTAGCGTCACCAGCAGACCATGTGAGTGTTTCTAAAAGAGTAGATGTTGTTCCTGATGTGGCTAAGGAAAGATAAAGATCGGCAGGAGGTGAAACTGCCACTGTTTGGTCATGCCTTACGTCATTAAGTTCGAAGAAATAAGAGACATACTTCGAGTCATCAAAACCTGTAAAATCGACAGTCGCTGCGTTGTTGATAACGCCACTGTAACTGATAAATTCCACTGCGCTGCTAGCACCCGATCCAGATGTATTCGCCTGGGCCCAAATATCAGTAGTACTGTTATATGACCATGTTATTGATCCTACTGTATGCGTATCACCGTTTGCGGGTGTTGTTGGAAATGCCATTTTTGTTTCTCCTAATTATGAATGTTCTATTTTCACCGGCCACACAACATTGTCTGGAAATCCTTCTTGGGCAGGGACATCTAACAATTCTTGTCTATATTGTTGCCATTCATTTTGTTTCTGTGTATCCATATCTTCCCATCGAAGAATATTGGTTATTATTGGATCGACTTCAGACACTAGAATGAAATCTCTTTGCATACGAATAATTTTTGCAGCTTCTGCATCTAATTCTGCCTGTGTGGGCGGAACATAGGCTGCAAAGTCGTCACTAATCAGAGCCATGACTGCATCGTTGTCGATGGTTGTATCTGTGTCTGTAGGGTCTAATGTGTAGGGTATCCAACCGTACTGTGGGTGATTAATCTCAACGTCCATACGAAGGTTGTCAGATTGAAGAGATGTTGCATTGCGTACTTCTGTTATTGTAATGCTCATTATGAAATCCTCACGCATACTGAAATACCGTTCAATGATCCAGTGCCCGAACTCAGGTATCGTCCCATGACCCTCCATGTACCACTGGCAGCCGGACTGCCAAGAACTGAGTAATTGAGGTTGTGGTACAAGAGATCGCTGCCAGCTATGGTGCTACCTGCTGCTATATTGGCAGTGCCGCTGTTGTTCTGCATCTGGGCATAAGTTCCCACAGCTCCTAAGGCGGTGCTAGCACCGCCACCATCTGTGATACCATAACCCGCAATCGTTGTTGGTTTGCCTGTTAAAGAACTAAATACCCCATTAAACGCATCCGTAATTCCATAACCCGTAATCGTTGTTGGCTTACCAGACAAAGAACCATATGCACCATTAAACGCATCGGTGATACCATAACCCGTAATCGTTGTTGGTTTGCCTGTTAAAGAGCTAAATGCACCATTAAACGCATCCGTAATTCCATATCCCGTAATCGTTGTTGGCGTACCAGTAATATCACCCCATGCATTTGATCCGCCACCGCCACTCACCACTGTTGTAAATGTAAATACACCACTGCCATCAGTTGTTAGTACTTGTCCGTTTGTTCCGTCTGTTATGCTTAAATCTGTGAGGGCGGTGGGTATACTTGGTACACCTGTTAAAGAACCATATGCACCATCGAACGCATCGGTGATACCATATCCCGTAATCGTTGTTGGCGTACCAGACAAAGAACCATATGCACCATTAAACGCATCGGTGATACCATATCCTGCAATCGTTGTTGGTGTTCCAGTAATATCACCCCATGCGCCACCGCCACTCACCACTGTTGTAAATGTAAATCCACCACTACCATCAGTTGTTAGTACTTGTCCGTTTGTTCCGTCTGTAATTCCCAAACCTGTAAGGGTGGTAGCTCCACCACCACCACCTGAGATTCCAGTTAATTGTACCCAACTAGAATTGTCCCATGTATATAGATATCCAGTAGTTGTATCATCAAACCAAAACTCTCCTGTTTCTGGTGCTGTCGGTGCTGTGCCTGAAATTGTCGCGCCACCAATTACAGCGCCCGGGCCCCACGCAGAACCATCCCACACCAAAGATTCTCCAAGACTGGGCGCGGCCGTGGTAGTGTCCGATAAGTCACTGATACTTAAATTTGCAATTTGAGATGTCAATGTCGCCGCCAGATTTTCGTCGTCACCTAAAGCCGCGGCGATTTCGTTTAATGTGTCGAGTGCGGCCGGAGCCCCATCAACTAGATTGGATATTGCGGTGTCGATTAAGGTTGTCGCAGTAGTATTGACATATGACTCTGTAGCGTAGGCGTTTGCCGTTAGGTAGTCCTGAACCTTTGTGTCGCTATAGAATTTGTTAGTAGTGCCCTCTAATATATCATCGGCAATTGCTGGGCCGTTCTCCCATTGTCCGGTTGCAGAATAGTATTGCAAAAAATCTTTATCTGCTGGGACAGTGGCGGCCACGTCTTTAATCTGGTTTAATGATAATTCCACCTGATCTGCTCCTACGTTAAAATTAATTGGCACCAATTTTGTCGATATGCCATAGTTATTATATAAATCAATTTGTTCGAGTTTCGCCGCGCTCATGTGCGGAGACATTCTTATAAACATATTGTCTAAAGTGTATGATCCGTTGGTCATATTTCCGGCTGCGGTTGTAACATTTCTTTGCATAATATGTTGTGGAATTACAAGAACCACATTTGCGCTGAATGCTGCAATCTCACTAGCGGATGTGTGCTGAACTTCATAAAAATCATAATATGATGTTTCGATAGTCGTGACCGGATTTGTTGTAGTTGTTGTGACATCTGGTAGTTTTTTTCTCACTGAATATGCCGTCGCCCCATCTTGAACATATTCTGGTCGCCACCTAGTATAAAGATTGCCACTTGAATCGACAAACTGTGGGTTTCCGTTTTCATCGTATCCACTATAATCTGCCGTGCCACTCTGACCGGTAATTACTGTTCCGTTGAAAATTATACCCCAGTTTTCCGTCCCGCCGTCTGTCAGTGTTGCAAAGATGTCGCTGCCAGTTATCGAGGCACCCCCACCAGACACCCATGCAGTATTTGGATTGCGCCCGTTGCCAACCAGTGCCGCCACGTATTGATACCCCTGCGCTGTTTCTGTTATGACTGTATCTACTGTGGTCGATTTCACATATGCCTTGCTCGAAATCAATGCGCCCAGCTCATATTTTGACTCATCTAGATTTATTGCAGTCGGAACCACCGCAATAACTTCGTCTGCCTGTGGATGTACCGCGCCATTGAATACTAGAGTCCATGCGCCCAATCGGGCATTGTCCTGTGACAAACTGGCAGGAACTTCAGAATTGAGATCCCCCTGTAGTGTTGAATCGATTCTGTGGTGTATCCAAACCGCTGTATAATTAGTTGGCGAACTATAATCTGTAACATTTGCAGGCATTGTTGTTCTCTTTTATCAAAAGCTATTGACATTGGGCGTGTAATAGTGTATATTGTTATTTATACAAACTTTGTGGAGGTAGATATGGTAGAACAGACCCAAGCGGAATGCCTAGTAGTGGCATCTGAAGAATGTGCAGAACTCACAAAAGAATGTATGAAAATATTGCGATTTGGTATGAGCGCGGAGAAACGTGACAACTTAGTTGCGGAAATGGGCGATGTCCATTGTATGCTGGAACTGTTGAAAGAACACTTTGATTTACCTTTCGACGATATTATGACTGCATCCAACGCAAAAAAAGAAAAACTCAAAAAATGGAGCAATTTGATAAAATGAAATATGCAATTATGATTGAGCTCGATGATCGGCTCGAGTATATTCGCGGCGAGGGTAATTGGAAAGATGACGACCCAATCCAAACATATGACAACAAAGATGAAGTGCGGGCCGCAGCTGCGTCTTGGAATACTTCAGTGATCGTAGAAATAGACGATTTAGGAAATGGTAAGGTGGTACGATTTGAGTAAAATTGCGCAGAGAATGGCAGAACTGAGTGCCCCTATAGATCAACAAATTATGATGTGTGATGATAGAGAAGAAACTTTGATGTTGGCATGTGCAATGCTCCAAAAGGTTAAGGTTATATTGGAGTCGAATATCGGTGTCGAGGGGCGAAGAACTATCATCGCAGAAGCGAATGACTGAGAGTCATTATATTGTTACAAGTCTCGCAGACGCGGCAGAGCATATCATCGCATTAGAGAAAAGACTTTTTGAATCTGATGATATTATTAAACATCTTTGGCAGTCGAATGAAAGACTGACAAAATTATTAGAGGAAAGTAATAATGGTAAGACTAGGAAACTTTAAGAAATTGGAATTGATATCCCCAAGCGGAAAATCTTACATATTTGACGATGATATAGAAACAGTTTTCTTGTCTATTGAAGATGATAACAACACAATAAAGATACATATCAATCCGGACGAAAGTGAATTTGAAGAGGAAATCGTATAATGAGAATAGAAACAGACACCAAGTTGGACTATAGTAATGTATTAATTCGCCCTAAGCGCAGTGTGCTGGAAAGTCGTAAATCGGTAGAATTGTATCGACAATATTTGTTTAGAAATTCTGAAAGAGAAATCAAGAATTATTCTGGTTTAGATGTAGACATAGATTATGACGGCATTCCTATCATGGCCGCAAACATGGATGGGGTGGGTACATTTCATATGGCCGATACATTGGCAGAAATGGGGCTGTTTACTTGCCTGAATAAAAATTACGAAACAATGGAACTTGTAGATTTTTTCGAACATTCGACGGACATTGATCGACAAAATTATGTGGCATATTCTATGGGCATCTCTGATAATGACCTAAATAAGTTTAGAAATGTTTATGAGATGTGTGATGGACGAATATCATATGTTTGTGTAGATGTCGCTAATGGGTATACTGAAAGATTCACTAACTTTATTGCCACTTTGCGACACCACCACCCAGAACTTATAATTATTGCCGGTAATGTTGTAACGGCAGATCAAACGCAGGAATTGATTTTAAATGGTGCTGATATTGTTAAAGTTGGTATTGGACCTGGCTCTGTCTGTACTACTCGCATTAAAACTGGCGTGGGATATCCGCAACTCTCCGCAGTTATCGAATGTGCCGATGCTGCTCACGGTCTTGGTGGCCATATCATTGCTGATGGGGGATGTACTACTTCTGGCGATGTGGTAAAGGCATTTGCTGGTGGTGCAGATTTTGTTATGTTGGGTGGTATGTTTGCAGGGCATTGGGAAGGTGGTGGCGAAATAATCATTAAACGATATGCATCTGACGAATTGAACGATGACGAAGAATATACCGTGATTGAAAAACCCTTTGTTAAATTTTATGGTATGAGTTCCAAAGCAGCAAACGACAAACATTCTGGCGGACTGAAAGACTATCGTTCGAGCGAGGGGCGAGAAGTTTTGATTCCATATAAAGGATATGTTGAAAATACAGTTCAGGATATATTAGGCGGAATACGTTCTGCATGTACTTATGTCGGTGCGTCAGAATTGAGAAGTCTAAATAAGTGTACGACATTCATTAGGTGCAACGATACACACAATAGAGTATATGAAGGAGATTAGGGTGGACAATCAAGAGGAATTGGGGTGGACTGCGAAACTAGCAAGAATTGCTGGTATTGCATACCTACCGTCTGCGAGTGCGGAACCGAGATTTCATAAACTTGGGTTTCCCCAAGTAAAATTTATCGACTATCACGGCACACAATGTTATGTGGCGTGGAACACTGATAGTATGGTGATCGCCTTTCGTGGCACCGAACCGACCCAATGGAATGATATAAAGGCAGATCTTCGGGCGTGGTTGGTTAAGGATGATGAATGTTCTGGGCGAATACATACCGGATTTCATCACGAGGTGCATAAAATTTTAGACAGAGTGCAAATAACTGTTGGACAGATGAGACATAAGAAAAAACTGTATATCACTGGCCATTCTCTTGGTGGCGCGATGGCGACAGTCGCTGCAAGCAAAATAGAAAATGTAGATCTGCTTTGTACCTTTGGATCGCCGCGCACCGGCACAAAATCGTTTGTAAAAAACATACCTGCCAAACATATAAGATATGTGAATAACAATGATGTTGTGCCGACAGTCCCGCCATCTCTTTTCTTCTATAGACACCACGGCGAAGAGCGTTATATCAATTATCACGGTGAAGTCAGAAAAATGACATATTGGCAGAGAATTAAAGATCAGTGGCGCGGGAGAATACATTCATTCAAGAAAAAGATTCCATTTGACGGAATCTATGATCACGATGTGAAGTATTATATTCGATACACTGAGATGCAGAGGGATAAAGATGATTGATGTGCTAAGAGAAATGTGGCAAGACCATATATGGATTTACACAGGAATTGCTGGCGCTTTGTTTGGTGCCGCTTTTCTTGCATACTTTAGGACTACCCATGCGGGAATTTATTGTTACGCAAAATTCGATCAGATACTAGATTGGATTCGTGACCGATATGGTTGGACTTGGTTCGATCAACCAGAAAACGCATGGAAGAAAATGTATCCAAGTGTTGCTAACAAAATTGAAGATCTTGAAAAAAGAATCGAAAAATTAGAAATTGGGGGTTGACATTGGACGCAAAGCCTTGTAGCTTAGTGGTATAGAAAGAATCGCTAGTCACTGAAAGGACTACCAAATGCAAGTCGCAGTTATTCACACCGCCTTCGAAAATACACCAACAGTTGTTGCCTATGTCGATACATCAACAATGTTAGTCAACTCTGCAAGTGAAGAAGAGGCTCTAACCGCCGCATATCATTTCACTCAAAACCTTTACGGTTCGTGGTCGATGGGTAGTGAACTTCCAGATGGTTCTGTAAATGAAGATTTTAATCGCAATGTTTTGGTAATGTCCGAACTGCCTGTAGTAGGTGGAAAAACATTTGGACTCCGCTCTACCTCGATGGGCGACCAAATGTTGATTGGAAACACTAAATATAATGTGGATATGATGGGATTTTCTGAAATAGAAGGGTAAATAACATGATTTACAAACATACTGCCCGCAAGGCAAAAGACAAACATAAGACGGTCTGGGCCATTGGGCGCAACGATACCGATCATGGGAAACAACCTATCGAGGGTGGTTATTCAGTTTGGGCAAGAAAAGCAAATAATAATCAAAGAGCCGGTGGTGATGGACTTCAGTATACATGGCGCAAATTCGCACCCAAATATAGCCCAAAGAAAACTGGTTTGTCCTATGTTGACGCAGTAAAAATGATGAATAAGAAGCTCAAAAGAAAAGAGTTTATCGAAGAATTGCCGAAATAAAGGTTGACAACGCACTTAAAGCCTGATAGCTTAGTGGTATAGAGAGAATCAAAGAAAGGATCTCAAATGATTGACGTGATGCAAGACGTAGAGGTGTTAGAAAACGCCCTTATTGCCTTAGACGAAGGTGCGAGTGATGAGAAACGCTCCGCGATTTATTCCCTGCAATCTATGCTGCAACGCAAACAAGTCGAAGTTGCAGAATACGAAGAATGGGTAGAAGAACAGGCTGCAATGCAGTCTTGGATGGAAGGAAACCAGATATGATTGATATGAATACACCACAACCCGCAACAGATGATTCAAATTGGAGTGACATTCGGTTCGAAGAATTTGACCGTGTTAATCCTGAGACTGCTCAGAGTGACCATTCTACTATGATCCAACTTGATTTTGGATCATGGGCAAAAGAAAATGGTCTTTGGCCAAGCACGGATTATGAACTAATGGTAAAAATGTACCATAATGCAATTTCTGATGTTAATTGGGCAGGAAACTATCGGTACGGAAAACCTGTATACGAAACCGAATATAATGGAATGGAGATTGTTTATGCTTAAAACTGCACTTAAAGTTCTTGCGACTGCCACTCTGCTTACTGCGTGTTCTCACTCGCTGACACTATCTGTCGAGGCCGCTGAACGTGTTTATGGTAAGGTGGTAGGATTGGAACCGATATATAAGACTCAGACTGTACAGACACCATATCAGTCGTGTAACACTGTGCAGGTCGCGACCAATTCTGGTGATGCCCTTTTACGTGGTGCCATTATCGGCGGAATTATAGGAAATTCGTTGCGCGGGGGGAGTCGAGTACGAAACCGAAACACTGGGGCAATTATCGGCGCATTTATTGGCAATAGTCAATCTAACGGCAATGTTGTGAGACAAGAGAACCGCTGTCATACACAATATAGAACAACCACTCAGGAAGTAGTTCATCAATATTGGGTAATTATCAATGTACATGGACAAATCATTCGAAAGGCCGTATGGGCAAACAATGGACAGACACACCTTCGGGTAGGTAATTCAATTTCGCTAGATGTGAATTATTCGTTAAATCAATGATAAATGCCACGATTTTTCTTGACATTTCTAACAAAGCCTTGTAGCTTAGTAGTATAGAAAGAATCACCCTAGAAAGGACTATAACATGACTTATGATTTTGACACTGCGACACTTTCCTGCTTCTACAAAGAGGCATTTGGATTTCGCCCCCTTTCTTCCTATTTCGCCGCATGGGAGGCCATGTCTGACGACGAGAAGCAGTCCGAATGGGACAATCTCGCAGATGAATGTGCTCGCGGCGATCAACGTGAGTCTGACAGTGAGACAGAGGCTCTCTTATCCTTCTCCGTTCGGATGGATGAGGTGCAATCCTTGTCGCCCGGCCTTTCAGATGATGACGCAATCCGTTGGTTGCTTCAGGCGGAAGGTTTCTCCCAACATGACTATATGTATGGGGCGTCTTATTGTGCCTATCATTTCAACCTGTCACATGACAATGATTTCAAAGATAACTTTGAACGTGTCTGTGCCGCAGCCTCTAAAAAGGAGGCTGCATAAATTGTTTACAAACGAATTTGAATTTGATTCGACAATTACAACAGTGTTATGTGAAAAAGGAGAATTTGAAGATGTGCAACTTATTATTGGTGATGACGTTGTTTACGTTAGGCAGTTTAATGACGACAAACGCGAGACCACTTATGATCTCATCGCAATGTCGCCAATTATGTTCGGCGAAATGTTAAATGCGTTAAATTTCGCCGAAGGTGTGTTCAAGACAGAAATAAAAAAGTAAATTATTATGATTTGTCTTTTCTAGGGTTAAGCGATTCGTTTGGATTCGTTTGGTTTTTGTCTGCGGGATCGCCAATCATATCATTAAACAACTCTTTATTTTTTTCAGTAACGAGTCTTCGAAACTCTTCCGGTCCAGCCTGAATGATTGTTTCTGGTTGTGGGACAAAGGATAAATATTCTTTGTAGGTTCTATCGTCTATCATCAAATAATGATGTAGGTCGTTTGTGTTAGTAAATACCATAAAATTTTCTCTGTCGGTGTACTGTGCAATGGTCATATATAGTTGTGCTCGAAAACCATTTGCGGCAAAGTAAAACATTTGTTGCACGCCCGTATTCTGTCCCGAATAGTAAATATCCTCGATTATTGTATCTGGTGAATATTGGGGAAGATATGGCGAATGAAACGCCAAGAGTCCACCGATAAAATACTTCCAACCACCGATAAACGCTAATGCACATGCCGACACGCAAACTTTACCTTTAGGAACGACCATGATTAAATTGTATTCAGACATTGCGTTGCCTAGTTTATAACCCTCCGCGAGACTGCCGCCAGGAGATGACATAGTTACCGTTGTCACGTTTGGGTATAAAATGAGTGCCCGTAAGAAATGTTCTGTCAGTCCGGCAACAAATGTTCCAGAGAAACTTAACATTGGTCCTAACGGGGAGTTTTCCACATAATCTAATTTATATGGAGGGTTCGGTGGTTTTTCTTGACTCGTTGCACCCATCGGGGCGGTAATAAGTAACAAAGATAATAATACTAACTTAAACATAATAGGCCTTTCTGATTATTTTTAATAGATACCAATTATTTATACGACAAAATTTTCTAAAACTTTAGGGCATTGTTTTATAATAAATATACCAGAGACAGTAATTTGGAGTAACGATATGTCATTTTGGAAGTGGTGGACTACTATTGTAACGGTAGTCGTTGGCTTTACCGCCGCAGAGTTTTACCTTAATATTATAGATTTTTTCACTGGTGTTGACAACACAAGAATTAGTATTATTATATTTGGTATTTTTTGTGCAGTTAATATTGCACTTGGATTTTACGCATATATGATCCAGTTTAAAAAGAAACGCATTTCAGAACAAACCCTACAAACTATGTGGTTTTTTTCGGACGCCGTTATGTCTATTGGTATGGTAGGTACACTTATCGGATTTTTGGTGGTTTTGACTACAGTATTCACCGATATAGACACAACTTCCTCTGAAGCCATGAAAGAGGTTATCGGCAATCTTGCCAACGGTATGGGTATCGCCCTTACCACGTCTTTATGTGGATTGATTACTTCTATCCTACTCAAATTTGAATTAGTATTATTGGAATTGGATAATGAGAAAATATAGTTCAAACTTAGCATTCGTAGATTTATTATTCAACCTCTTGATCGGTTTTACCTGTCTGTTGGTTTTGGCATTTCTTTTGATAAATCCGATCGCAGAC
>Ga0302114_10001825_pt1 | contig 13873 bp, 19 predicted proteins | sample AG5_Surface_MG_FD_203107 | JGI IMG/M metagenome (GOLD analysis project Ga0302114, IMG submission 203107) | Marine microbial communities from Western Arctic Ocean, Canada - AG5_Surface | ecosystem: Environmental > Aquatic > Marine > Oceanic | place: Canada: Western Arctic Ocean | collected...
TCAGGTAATTTAGGATGTGATTGGGTTTTTGCCCACCTCTTTGCATTAACAAAACCATCGGTTGAATATGGAAAAGGGCCTTCATGCTTTGGTTGAAACCAAGATCTAATTGTTCTTAATAATTTAAACATAATCTATTTATTATTATATGTAATTTTTAAGTTTAGTTTAAGTATGTTCTTGTAAAATCTAAATCTTGCTGGTATAATTACAATTAGTTTCCCATTTGATAATCTGAAGGAGGTAATTCATTTAATAAGCTACCTTTAGGATATTTGGATTCTTTACTCTTTTTACCTAGGTAGCCGCTATGATGTCTTTTAGAATATTCCTGTTTACTAAATTTAATCTTTTTCATTAATTCAACAACTAAGATATCTCCAATTACTGTCATGAGTGTTGTTGATATAGTTGGTGTTAATCCTAAAGGGCAAATTTCCTCAGCATTACCAGTATGTAAAATTATATCAGACGCATTTGCTAAAAGGCTATCTTTTTTACCAGTTATACACATAATACTAATATGAGGATACATGTTTTTAGATAATTCAATTAATTCTAGTATTTCTCTAGTCTTACCAGAATTTGATAAAAGAATAAGAACATCATTCTCTTGAAGTATTCCTAAGTCTCCATGCTGTGCTTCACTAGGATGCAAATAAACAGAAGGAGTTCCAGTAGAACATAGGGTTGTTGAAATGTTTAAACCTATTTGGCCTGCCTTGCCCATACCTGATATGACAACCTTACCACGTCTTGAAATACCATGTACTTTATTTATAATTTTATTTACCGCTAACTCAAAAGAAAAATCAACAGGTATATTACTTATTGCCTCTATTTCTTTTTGTATTAATTTTTTTATTGATTTTTCCATTATCTTAATGATTCTTTACCTTGTAAAACATCCATCCAATGATCACACATCTCATGCATCATAGATTCAAAAGTATATTCTGGTTTCCATTTTAAGGTTTCTCTAATTTTTGTAGAATCTCCTTTAAGATATGGTAATTCCTCAGGCCTCATAAACTTTGGATTTTGTTCAATGTAGTCCTTATAGTCTAAATCTAAATATTTAAATACCAATTCACACATTTCTCTAACTGAATGAGTATGCATGGTTGATACTACAAAATCATCAGCCACATCATGATTTAACATTGCATGCATTGCTCTAACATAATCTTTAGAATGTCCCCAATCTCTATAAGAATCCATATTACCTAATTCTAATTTATCTTGTAAACCTAATTTAATAGAACATGCAGCTTTAACAACTTTATTAGTTACAAAGTTACTTCCTCTTCTTGGGGATTCATGATTAAATAAAATTCCATTAACTGCATGAAGTTTATGAGCTCTTCTATAATGTCTTACGATATTATAACCAAATACCTTTGAACACCCGTAAGGTGATACTGGATTCATTATACTGGTTTCTCTTTGAAAGCCATCATCCTCAACGGTTAGACCAAACATTTCAGAAGAAGATGCTTGATAAAATTTTGCACTAGGACATGCTCTTCGGTATGCTTCTAATATATTTAATACTCCTATAGCATTAGTCTGTACTGTATATTGTGGTACATCAAAACTTACTCTTACGTGACTTTGTGCAGCAATATTATAAATTTCATCTGGTTGAATTTCTTCCAATAATCTTTCAATACTTCCTTGATCCGAAAGATCTCCGTAATGAGTTTGTATCTTACCGCTTTTGATTGCAGTTTTTAATCTTGCCGATTGATTTTCAGATGTTGAATTTCTTCTTACAGTACCGTGTACTTCATAATCTAATCCTAATAAGTATTCGGCTAAGTATGATCCATCTTGACCATTAATTCCTGTTATAAATGCTTTTTTCATTTTCCTTTATTTTAATTATCGAGTTTGTAAATAAGGATCTACTCCTTCTTTTTTATTAAAGACAGCCATCTTAGTTAAATCAGGCCAATCTGTTATTACCCATTGTTTAGGTTTTGTTTTAATTGCGTCATCAAATTTATCTAATCCTAACTGAGCAGTTTCTGGTGTCATATAATAATGATAGCCATAAGATTCAATATCCTGATCTCTCCACGGAATTTCAGGTAATCTTCCATCATATGACATTTTCTTTAATGCAATAGCATCTTCTTTATTATCACAAAGAATAGCACCACCCCTACCTATTGATAAGTGCTTTTGAAATTGAAAACTTAAACACATAAATGATCCTGGAATATAACTATCTTTTTTCCATAATACTGCTGCATCATAAATAGGTTTAAAATGTTCATTGACTTTATAATAATCTTGCCATTCTTCATCTCTCCATTTTAAATTAATGTTTAATTTATTAGCTAAGAAAGGAACAGAAATATAAGTTCTTTTAGGTACACTTATATATGACAGATTCTGTAGCCTTAAGCATAATTCAATACCATGAGTACATGCATCTAAGCATACTGCATAAGGTGCTCCAAAGAATTCTGCTAGCCGTTTTTCTAATTGTGTTACAGTTTTAAAACTCATATGATAATTTGTTTTATTATATATTATAAAAGATAATTTAAGATTGTTTACTATAAATTATATAGTGTGTTAATTCTATTAGATAATATAATAGCTACATTTGAAATTGCAGATACATCAGCTCTTAATAAAAAGTTACACATACTTAAGGTATAAATTTCTTTAATACATTCTTTACTTAAATTGTATTTATGAAATTCTCTATTGTTTCGCATCCTATCATATTGATCAGTCTGAGGATCATCATCACTAGCCCTAAAAGCTTCATGGTATATTATTGGTATACTTATATGTTTACTTACTTCCTCTATTGCTCTATGATCATCAGTTGCTATAAATAATTGTTCTATGCTTGGATTTTTATTTAAAATTTCCTGTATCTTAATTAAGTATTTAGATAGAGGAGATACTTTATGATGGTGTAACATATCGGTTAATCTTATTTGTACGCCTAAAGTTATTTTATCTTTAAGGTTATTATTATAATAAGAATCTAATTCGTTTTGAAGATAATCTTTTAATTTAAAGTTGTTATTGAATCTATACTGCAAATCACTATAATCAACTAAAGGTACTTTTTTATAATTTAAGAATGCATTTTCAGATTTATTAGTTACGATGTTATCTGTGTCAGGCTTTGCCATTTGATCATAATAATATTCCCAACAATTATTAGTATTAAATTTATTAAAATCGTCTTCAGTACATATACAAGAATTAGTTTCCATATCCACATATAAGTTATCATCTTTTTTAGAAGCTAATAAAGAATTGAGAGTTATAAAGATGTTACCACCCATACCTACACCAGCAAATTCATGTGCCGATGATACTTTTTGGAATTGTAAAATTTTATTCATATCCTAATTCCTTTGCATGAGAAAGAATTATGTCTTTACTTCTTTTCTTAACAGGTTTTGCTGGGCTACCAACATAAATAGTCCAAGGTTCTAAATCTTTTACTGCTAATGAATTAGCACCAAGTATAGCCCCTTCACCTAAGGTAACACCTGGCATAATAGAACAATTAACACCACAACCAGAATACTTTTCAAATGTAACATCAGCGAATATAAGCTTTCTCATTTTGGCAGGTATAGTAGGACCTACTAACCCGGCTCCAGTATAATCTTCACTCCCTGCTACTACTCTAGTTCCTGCTGCGCAAAATGAAAAATCTTTAAATGTAACAGTAGTAGTCTTACCTCCTATAGTAACTACATAAGGGGCAATATGTACATAATCACCTATATCTACTTTAGTAGAAAATTGAACTCCTTTATCTATAGCAACATGATTTCCTATTTTGCTACCTTCTTTTTGTTTTATCCACGCGTCCTCATGAATAAAAACATCTTTTCCTATTTTCATAAAAATGTTTTATCTAATTTTTGACCTTCATAAGGGCCAGTTTTATATTCATACACTAATGTATCATCTTCTAATATTTCATATGTATGGCCTCCTTCTAATGTAAAGGAAGCATCACCTGCATTTAATATTGGGGTTGCAATTATTTTATCATCAGTGTCATAAAGTATACATTTAACCTTTCCCTTTATTACAATCCATGATTCTTGTGCAATAACATCTCTTGTTCTATTTTTCCAAATATGCTTATGAGGTTTAAATGTTTTACCTTTTTCCATCTTTAGAGTAGAGCATTGTATAAAATGTTCCTCCGGAATTAAATCAACTCTAGGTTCTTTTATCTTATCTAGTCTTTGTATTATATGTAATAACTTACTAGGATTAATTTTTGAATATATTTTTTCCATACTTTATTATTATATGATTATTTTTTAATTAGTTTATTTATTTGATAGCTTTTAGTGATAGAATCTGAAAGAACCAATGCTGTAGATGCTACACTACTTACCCTATGTAAAAGATATTTACATTTAGAAAGTAAATATGTTTCTAAAAAAGCTTCATGCCAAAAAAATTCTTTATGCATATTTAAAGCTTGTAAATGTGAACAATCACCGTCTTCAGCTTCAGTTCTTAATAGATTAGGCACATATCTTATTTCTCTACCGAAATTAATATTTTTAAGCTTTTCTAAAGATTCATTATTATCAGATGCAATAAAAATATTATCTATATCTGGGTGAAGTTTACATATATCTTTTATATTATTTACATAATCGTTAAAAGTTAAAGTACCATAATCCTTAGCATGTATTACATTCATATCTGTTAGTCTTAAATGTACGCCTAAACAATTTTTAAAGTTAATCTTTGAAACTTCTGTATTAATTCTATCTTCTAATTTCTTTTTAAGCTTTATCTTTTTCGTTCCTTTTTGTATAAGTTTACGTACTGGAGATCTTAAGTTACTGTCTAACGACAGTAGAGGGTATGGGCTAACACTTCTTATATACTCACCTTCTCTTTTTTGATCTAACACAAAATCAAACATATTTAAAACATTAGTATCGTATTCTTTATTAAGCTTATTAAAAATAGTATATTTAGTAACCTGAGGTTCATTAGGGCCATTGTAAACCCAATCGTTTAAATTTTCAAAATAAAAATCACTAATATCTTTTTCGCAAAGATACAAATAGCGAATCAGCTGGCTAACTAATGAAAATATACCAGCACCCTTTATATATATGTGATTTTTAGATTCCATAAAGTTTTTTAATCTTATTAGCTATCCTTTGCCCTGGCGCTAAATGGTATTCGTGTTGAATACATCTATTATAATTATCTTCAATTGCACCTAATCTTTCATGATAATACTCAGGTGTTAATTTATTAATTTTGTTAATTGCATCTTTACCATCATTAACTAAAATCATACCATTAATATTAAAATGTTCATGAATATTTTCATATCCTCTGTAAATAGGAATAGTTCTATTAATAAAACAATCAATTAATCTTTGACTAAAATTGTTTTCATTACCGCTAATATTTTCAGGACAGATATTAAACATAGATTTATATAAATGAATCTTATCACTCGTCTGAAACTTATCACCTTGTGGTAGTTTAGGGTAGTTAGAGCCAGATGGGTGTTCATTGCTCTCAAATAAGTTAGTAGGTATTTTAATATTTTCTATGTTATCCCAGATATCATGTCTGATTTGATAATTGCCACCATTATGACTCTTTGACGTATTTAAAAAACTAACACTAAAATTCTTTTCTTTTGCCTCGGATGTTCTATCGCGACCAACCGATGGCATACTCCCATTTGTCCAGCATTCAGCTAATGGGGCCCAGTGTGCATGAGGTACTGATTTAATAATATTATTATCTGATGTAAATATAAAATCAAATAGATGAGAATCTTTAATAACATTAATAGTAGGTTGACTATTTCTTAATGGTTCTTCAAAGTGAATTAAAATTAATTTCTTTAAAGGATTTTCTTTCTTTAAGTTAGCAACGTGACCGGCATTATATGATTGTCGTATTAAAGTAGCAGGAAAAGGTAAATTTATTTCCATCCAATATCGGTGATTTTCTGCAAGATACATTTTATTCATTTTTTATTTTAAATAATTTCCCAAGTGTTTGGATATATGTCATCCGAGCTTAGTGGAAGTTGTGGACCAAACCATTTCTTAGGGGCAATAACTTTTTTATTAAGATTAGTATTTAACCATGCGCCCCACCATGAAAAACTACTATTTGCAATTATATTATTTTTACACATACTCATTAAGAATAAATCTTGATAATCTCTATTTCCACTAATAAAGGTAAACCTATCTCCTAAAAAGTTTTCTTTGCACCAATTTAAATCATCTGAAAATATTAAAACATTTCCTTGAATCATATCTAATGCCCTTTCATAATACTCCATACTACATGGTGGATGAAAAGAAGCCTTTTGTATATAATCTGCCCTCCTAACATGTAAGCTTGTATAATTACTCACATCACCATATTTATTTTTTAGATAGCTTTTAACTTCATCAGATGGTTCAAATAATTTTTGGATAAATTTTCTATTAGGAAAATATTTTTCTGATTGAAAGAATCCATCAAAAAAAGAATTATCTTTAACTACAATCGGTTGATAATGAAAAGGTACATTCACATGATTAGTTGGTGGATTATTATTTTTAGGCCAATTAAAATTTTTAAATATCTTTAAGTATTCATATGCCCATATAGCTTTAAGAGGTTGGTGGTTAATTAATAAATTTAATTGTGTATCAACATTGTAATACGCAGCCTGATAACCAGTAATCATACTTGAATATTCCAAGAAAGCAATTTGAAACATTAAATTACCTAACCCTCCTTTTAATCTACAGCTTATCATCTTAAGACATATTTTTCATAAAACCTGTGTAATTGCGGTGCGCTTGTTGAATATCACTAAATCCTGGTGCCTGCCACATTATAGTTGGAGTTACAACATAGCATGGGTTAGTACTTTGAATATGTCTTACGTAATATAAATCAATTGTCTTATCTGCTACTTTTTCAGATTCTAATATAGTGTCATATATAGATGAATGAACAGCGTAAGAACCTGTTGTAAAACTTTCAAATGTTTGACTAATATTATCAGTTAATTTCTTCTTAGGTACACCAGTATGGCCGCTTGCTCCTAAATAAAATAATTTCCAATCTTTTGGTAGATCTTTAACCTTTTGACTAAAGAGAGAAACAAAATTGTCATCTGCTGCTACATCATCTTCGAATATTAATATCTTGTCATAATTATGTTTCTTAGCATCTTTAATAATTCCTAAATGAGATTGATAGCAACCCCATGCACCAGGTGCATGATTCCCTAAAAAGGTCCCTTGGAGTGGTTTAACTGGATAATCTTCTGGTATCCCATCACAAAAATCTATAGCTTCAAATACTTTAAATTGTATATTTAATTTAGCAAATAATTTTTGACAGACTTTTAATTTATCAGGTCTTCTTTTAAGATTTATTAAATATACTTGATCAAAAAAATCGTTTACGGTTATATTTTCCATGTCTTATTTATATTGTTTTAAAAAAGCAATCTCTTCTTCAGAGAACTCCTTATTTACACATTGATTTATCCATTCTATTTGTTTAACAGGTGTTGATGTTTCTGAAAATAATTTTTTTGCAGCATTTCCTATCTTAATTGCTTTACTTCTATTATTTATTACCCAATTTGCTTTTTCAATTAAGTCACTATAATCAGATTTACATTCTACATAATGAACACCTGGAACTAACATACCATGATAAGACAATCTTGTAACAAGTTTTGGAGATATTGTGCATGCACCAAATGCCATTTGTTGGGACTGCCCTCGATCTAACATATTATTTCTTGCACCAGGTACACAAACAATTGCACTTGCAGTATTAATTAATTTATAGAACACTTCCTTTGAGTATCTTTCTCTATCTAAATTATTACCAAAGGCTTCTTTAAGAATTTTTGCAACATGAGTTCTTCTTGTATGTGCATTTCCTGCAGGTGCTTGGTTATTTAATACTTTACCTATAGCTATATAATTAATGTTAGGTAATAGCTTCTCATAAAGATCCCAGTCATGAAAATTAACTGGTGAAAATGGAAATATGTTTGGCCAGTCTTTAGCGGCTTCGTTATAATGAAATTTAAAATAAGCTTTATATTTATGTGCATTTTCCCAATCATATTTTTCATGATCATTAAAATCAAATTTACATAAATGACCATTAATTTTACAATCAAAAGTTATACCACCACCATGACCAAAATTAGTTGCTGGAACCATCTCTACATCTGCGCCGCCTCTCGTTAGCAAATTTAATACATATTGAGGGTGAGTACCATAATACCTATGCCACTGATTAGGTGCATTAATATCAGCTTTCTTTGCCCAATCAGGATTAAATGCTGGAAATTGTATTTTCATATTATTTTTCATTTACGTCTTTTTTAAATCTCCTACTTGCCTGGAAGTGTTCAATCACAGGATTGATGTTTGGATACATTCCTCTCATACTATCAAATATCATTGTATATTCTGGTGGAAGATTCTTATAAGTAAAGTTTGGGTCTTCCTTTTTCATTTGATTAATTACAGTATCTAAATTCCATTGCTCCATTCTATTTGATTCATTACCTTCTTTAACATTTATGTCTCTCCATAATTGACAAATACGTTTAGTTCTTTCATTGTTTTCCATGTAAATAGTTCCACTTAAACATTCATTCTTTCTCCACCTAAAGTCTTGCCATCTTACAGCTATATCACAACTATAGTTTTTAAATAAATCTGGAATTTTATGAACTACTGCATCAACATCAACATATAGTAATCTATGTTTAGGCCATTTAACTAACATGTCTAACATAAATCCAGCCTTAAATCTAGTATTAGCTTGCCAATTACCTAAAGTTTTTACACCTATAACATTATGATTAATTCCTAATTTATTTAAAGATCTTATTAAATTTTGAGCCTCTTCTTCATATGGTGTATTTACTGTATAATAACCAACAACCATTAAATTATTTAGTGTTGAGTTATCATTAGGATTAACTTTTGTTTGTAAAGTTAACTTATCTTTTATTATATCATTAAAAGATTCAGTCTTTATGTGAGGTGACGATGTTAATATACTTTGCCCAGATAGGTTAATAATTTTTTGTGATCCTGTATACTGAGCTAAAGATTTTAATAAAGTTTCCCCATAACCTCCAACTCTTTGTTTAAATGATTTTTGATCTCTGTCTCTGTATGATTGATGAAAATGTGATTGCCCCGTATTATTTAAATCAAAGCCTAATAGATATATTTTTTTGTATCCTAATAATAATGCAAGCTGAATACCGCAATGACCACTATTTTCTCCATGTGAAAATTCATTTATTGTAGAAGAAAATTTATCTTTATTATAAGATTGAATTACGCCATCATATTTATAAAGATCTTCATAAACAAAATTCCTACGTGTGTCTACTATTTGGCCGCGTTTTAATTTCATGTAATCATGAGACATGTTAGCTACAAAATAACTTTTTTGTGTTTTTAACTTAATTTGATCAATAGGTAATGATGCTTTAGTAAAATAAGAATAATCTGTGGTAATAAAATAAGTAGGATTTTGAATATATTCTACTGCTTTATTAATTGCAATAGTATCAAAACCATTTAATAAAGAAAAATCAAATCCATTTAATGAAGGCCCACCACCAACAACAAAACATATATCTTTATTTACATTTGCAAACTCACCACTTAAAAAGTTAATAGGTGATTTTACTGGATCTAATAACGGTCCTGTCTTAGTTTTAAATGTTCTTTTTTGTATATTCTGTTTCACCTTATGAATTTTATTAACACCATTTGGTCTAATTGTTACAGTAGGAAATTGCTGTTTTTCATCTCCATATGACTTAGGATTTTGTGTAACCTTTTTAATTTTTCGACGGCTCATTTCCTATTATTATTTTTAACTGTTAAGTTTAATTGACTATACACAGGTAGATTATTTATTATAGCAGTATTAGATCCATGAATAGGATGTAATATTGTTTTTTCAGGATCTTTAGAGCTTTCAAAAAATTTAGATTCTTTAATTCCATGATGATCTTTAACATAACAATGGCCTAATTGATTTCTTTGTCTAGCTGAGCTTTCAAAAAAATCAAATCCTATTAAATCTAATTTATTGAAATTTATATACCTATTAAAAAAATTATAAGTACTAATTCCAGTAGAAGGTTTAAATCCTCCTAAAGAATTTTTTAAATCATTATATGTATTTTTTTGTACATCATACACATTAGCATAATCTAATCTTTCACTATGAATGATAGGACTTATTAAATATTTAACTGTATTAGATTGAATAACATTTGCTGACATCGTTGCAGATTTAAGCCCTAAAGATAATATAGTTGTTTTATTTCCAATTTTGTCAGAATAGAAATTTTGCCTATGAAAATATCCTTTATTAATTCTAACTACAATATCATAACTATCAATTAACTTGCCGTGCCTTTCATTTAATAGCCTAGATGAATTACCTACTATGATAATGCTCTTACCTTTACAAAATTCTTTTATTTCTTCTAAACTTATCATTATAATAATTATATGGATTTATTCTTATCCTATATGCTTCTTTACTTTCGAATTACCAAATAGTAAATATAAACTCCAAACCAATGAAGGTATGAATAATACTAAATAAGTAATGTAATCTCCATTAGGTAAAGTTCCTGCTGGTTCATCTAATAAATTCATTGATTGAGTTGGATTAAATGCTTCTAATATAAAAGAGTATATAAATGTTACTGCTACTAACCATCCAGCTTTACCAGGGAAGAATGCATTGATTCTTTTATAACTCGTTGCTAATGAAAACCAAATCATTGGTACTAATGTTAAACTAGCTGCTCCTATTAATAGAGCAGCTATTACAGGTTGTGAATTTAATATTGCTATTCCAATTCCAACTAATATACCGATTGGAATTATGAATAGTACTGTTGCTAATCCTCTTAGGAAATAATCTGTTCCATTTGTGGTATTTTTAAATTCAAAGTATTTACCAAACTTCTTTTTTAATTTGCTCATCTTTATTTTTATTATTATTAATTTATATTATATATTAACTAAAAAGGGACCCATTTCTGGATCCCTCTTTCAGAATTATAAGCAAGTTTTAATTCTCAACCTTAGTCATTACTGGCTCAGCTGGAATACCTTCAGCTGCTTCTTCGTTTACAATTGGATCCGCATCAGTACCTTCAGCTCCTGGAGCAGTAGGTGGAACGAATACTTTAATTGCTCTTGAAATCAATTCAGCATCTTCGATAGTGTAAGCACCTTTACCTTGTGCAATTCTTACAGCTTGGATTAAAACATTTAATGCCTGCTGACCATTAAGCTCTCCCGTTGGATTTACTTGTTCTGGATTTTCTTGAGTGTTTTCTTCTTTGTTCATGTTAACGTTAATTTTTAAATATATTTAATATTTATATACATAACTTAATAGTTTGTTTTACTTTATGTCTATAAAATTTTCGCTATCTTCTTTAATTGGTAATGTTAATGATAACACACCATTCTCTACTTTAGCTTTTATCTTTTTAGAATTAACATCTTGAGGTAAAGTAAATCTTTTATCAAAGGATCCTAACCAAACATTATCTTCATTAGTTGAAGCAATACTTAATTCTCCTTTAATCATTTTTACTTTTAAGTCTTCTTTTGTTAAACCTGGAATAGCGATTTCTAAAATCCAGTTTTTATCTTCTTTAATACAATGCCAACCTTTTGATGGTTTTGTAAAGAAGTTTTCAAATTCATCCCAGAAAGGATCTTTTAGTAATGTATCAATATTATTATTAATTCTTCTTGCTTGTGATACTGGCTTAAAGCCGTTTAAAAATGTGTACATAGTTATATAGTTTTTATTTAAAATAAAGATTCGGTTCCTTATTTATATACTATACTGAAAAAACCGTGCAATAGTGAATTTCTTGTCATATTGTCCGATTTTTCATTTTCTTTATGTCAAGATGTCCGTTTCTTACCTCCAAAGTATTCATATCCATGACCTTCTGTAATTAAGGTTTGATTTACATCCCACTGTTTACCTTCTGCATCCATTATAAAAATCTGACCTAATACTCTACCATATTTACCTACACCCTCAGACTTTATTCTGAACATACCAGGTTTACTACTGACTTCATTTAATAAGACCTTTAATCTCTCTTTAGCAGCTAAACCCTTTTTCTTTACTTCTAAATCTCTAGTTCTACTTTCCCATGCATCCATACCAACAAATCTAATTCTTTTAAAAACCCAAATGTCAAATCCTACATCTATCATAGCATCAATAGTATCACCGTCAACTACCCGATCTAACTTTCCTCTGTAAATATATTTTTCCATTTTAGCATATATCTTTAGATTCTAATAAAGTATATGTAAATGAATTACCCCAAATTTCTCTAGCAATTTGGCATATATCTAAAAATTCATGCCAATCATCGTTATGAGCTATAACCTGGCAACCTGCAGACCATTTATCAATCTGTGTAGAACCTTTACCTGCTCTACTTGTTGCTCTATGTATATTAATTCCAAATAATCCTGTGTCTGTTTTAGATTCATTTAAATCATAATTATCATCACGATTATTATCCCTATAAACAGTTAAAGGTTTCTTTTGCCCTAATGCTAAATATTTACCAGCATGTAATCTTAGTTTATGAGAACCTCTATATTGTCCTGGTTTAAGTATAGCTACACCTTTGTCATTCATTACATTTTCAACCCAATGAGTACCTGGATCTGTAGTACATTTAAAACAATGAAAGTTCCACTCACCTTTTACTTTATAGGATATTGTCATACAGTCATCAAAAGCATTTGTAACCTTACCTTTTGTATCTGAATTTCTTACTCCTATAATATTTACATCATAGTCCTCACCAGTAAAGTATTTGTATTCTTTACTAATCATAGTATCTTCGATTTGTTTTCTTGTATAGCAATTCATAATTTATTTTATCATTTCTTTTAATTGATCCAAGCTCTTTGAACCAACTTCTCTTTTTATTTCATTACCATCTTTAACAACAATAAAGCACGGGATACTTCGTACCCCATACTTTGCTGCAATATCCGATTCCGTATCTACATTTATTTTTATTAAAGTGTCTTTAGAAAATTCTTTAAACTTTTCTAATGTGCCTTTCATTGCTTTACATGGACCACACCAATTAGCTGAAAAGTTAACTAAATACTTACCTTTTTCTGGAATCATAATTTCTAATTTTAATTATTTATTTTTATTACTTGATCTTTTATAGTTTTCTTCCTCATAAATGTCAATTAAATCATCAACAATAGGATCTCTGTGATTTTGTAATAATGTAATAGAGGATAAGCTTTTAATCTTAAATGCCTGATTATATAAGAATCTAAAACCTGATTCACCTCTACCTTTTAAGTCTACCTGCCCATCATCGCCACAAATAATCATCTTAGATCTTAATCCAACTCTGGTTACAATCATTTCCATTTGATCATTTGTTACATTTTGTGCTTCGTCTACAATAACACAGCTATCAACAAATGTTCTACCTCTCATAAATGAAACTGGTACAATTTCTATTTGACCACTTTCTATATACGGTTGTACTTTATCTTTACCATATAGACTATACATGTTTTGATAAATTGGTTGTACCCAAGGATCCATCTTTGCATGTAAATCTCCAGGTAAAAATCCTATCTCTTCTTTTGATACTGTTGGTCGTGTTATAATTATTTTTTCGTAATGCCTTCTAAATAAGCCATCTAATGCAACTTGGCATGCTAACAGTGTTTTACCACTACCTGCTTTACCAGCTAATAAAGTTATTGTATTTGATAGTATAACT
>Ga0302114_10001826_pt1 | contig 13869 bp, 18 predicted proteins | sample AG5_Surface_MG_FD_203107 | JGI IMG/M metagenome (GOLD analysis project Ga0302114, IMG submission 203107) | Marine microbial communities from Western Arctic Ocean, Canada - AG5_Surface | ecosystem: Environmental > Aquatic > Marine > Oceanic | place: Canada: Western Arctic Ocean | collected...
TCCTCTCGGATCGTTTGCCCTTGGGGGTCGGAGAGGAACTGCCCGTATTTTACTCGGAGACGGTGGAGGAGAGTTCCCCCCCAAAATGACGAGGATGACGATGTTGAGGATGATGGGGACAGCAAAACGTTGAGGTAGGAAATGGCCGCTCTCTCGAATTTGACTGTTCCGGGGAGGATGTTGCTACTAGTGGTTGAACGCCACAGTGCATGCAAGTCAGCCTTAGCTATCCGAGCAATCATTTCGGCTAGGAGGAGGGCGCGGTTGTGGTGGTTGGTGTGGTGTGCGAAGATGCGTCCGAGGAATCTCATGTTGATGCCGTTTCGATGCATTTTCTCTCTTAGGTCGGTTAAGTCTTCTAAATTTGAAGTTGGGGTGGAGATTTTGGGGAGGTGGGGAGTTGGGGTCGGAGGACTCCAGGTGGAGGAAAAGTCCGGAATGAGATCGTTTAACAAAGTGTTTGAAGCATTTCTGTTGTCATTGAAAAATATTATTCGATCTTGCTTGTTCTTCGTGAAATTCGACAGTGTGTCGGGGGATAGGGAGGCAGTTAAGTACCGCTTGAGATACTCTGGACGAAGGAGGTGGGTGAGGTGAGTACCTCGCAAACATGTACGAGCAGCACGGGTCGAGTCGCTGCACTCGGGGGGAAGGGTTCGGGCGAAATCGAGGGCGTAAAGACGGGAATCTGTTGTTGATCGATGAACTTCGAGATCGACAGCGTGTAGAATGTTGACAGAGTTGTCGCCAACCCTGTGAGGCTTCAGATTCATGTTTGCTGAAATTTGCGCCATCGAAATTGCGGCTGAAATGTCGCCGCAATTTATTCCATTAAACACCGAAAAATTTTGGCTTGCAACATCCGAGCAGCCGTAAACGAGAGATTTCTTGTTTTGTATGGGAAGCAAAGAGCTGGCAATGAGGCGGTACCCCCTGTAATCCACCAAACACTGAAGGGGGAAGAAGATTGGTTCGGCTGCAGCAGCACCAACCCGACTGTAGTAGCGCTGAGGATCAAATGCTCCAGAAGCCTCCATGACCGCGTCCAGACCCTTGAGCTCGTGGCCAGCAGAAGCCCTCGCAAGGTCCGCGTCTGCGTAGATTCTGCAGGTGGGATCTATGGCAAACTTGAAAAGCAAACCGTGAAGCAGGTACTTCTCACCACCGGCCACACCGCCAGCTTGAATTGGAGTTATGGTTCGCTGGGATAATGGAAGTCCGAGCTCCTCAACCAAGATTCTAGAGTACTGAACGGCTAGGTGGGTGAACTCCTTCGTGATCTCAGCGATCAGGGCCCAATTACCTGATATTATTGCATTCTGGTATCCCTTATTCCAGTCCAGCATTGAATTTTTATTCCCGGTGTGTATATTTACTACTGCGTCAAAAATTGATTTTGACCCGCTTGAGGAGGTAGAAGAGGTTTCAGACGAACAGTTGTGGTGAAGTTTGGGAAGATGAGAAGGAGGGAGATCTTCAGAATCATCAAACTTTGTAAGAACTTCATTTTTATACAATTCTATTAAAACGGCTTGAAGCTGCCACTTCGATAGACTAGTGAGTGTTTCGGTGAACATCAAGTGAAACAATTTACATCATATTTTGATTGAAATGTCGGATTTCTTTTGAAAATTAATCACCTCAAGAGAGAAAGTCAAGCCCACAGGTACTTGCGAAACAAGTGAACATGTTTTTACGAAGCGAAAAGTTTTTTGGAAATCCTAACCAAACCTCAAAAATGTCACTGAAAACCACAATTCACTCTCCTTCCAATACAACCATCCACAACTAAACCACCCTTAACCCACATCCAACCAACTAACCAACAAAGTTGATGCGGTTTGTGCTTCAGCTCATCACAATGCTTGCATCTCGATCGGCGGTTCTCGCCTTTGTTTTAATGCCGAATGCGGGTCGTGTTAGTGCAAGACTTGTACCGGGAGCTTCGTTCTCTAGTACCAGGAAGGTGGGGTTCAGCTCCAGCTCCGCTGCCACATCCGCCCCCACCACCACCCTGGCCTCCTCTCTAACATGCTCTGAGTCAGAGTTACAGCTTCAAAAGTCTGCAAGCACAACCCATCCCTCGTTCGACGTCCTTTCCACGAACCACATCAAGGAGTACAATGCGTATTGTACCGTGTACAAGCACAAGACGAGTGGCGCTGAGATTCTCTCGGTGTCTGCTGACGACGACAACAAGGTGTTTGGTGTGACTTTTCGCACTCCTCCCACTGACTCAACGGGCGCTCCCCACATTCTGGAGCATTCCGTTCTTTGCGGCAGCCGCAAGTACACTTCAAAGGAGCCGTTTGTGGAGCTGATCAAGGGGTCCCTCAACACGTTTTTGAACGCCTTCACTTACCCCGATCGAACGTGCTACCCGGTGGCTTCTCGAAATTTGAAGGTGAGTCTTGAGTGTTGGGACTGTCTCCGCGCGCACTACAACTAACATCACTCCCCTATCCAGGACTTCTACAACTTGGCCAATGTTTACATGGACGCTGTGCTGTTCCCCCGCGCGCTGAGCGACAAGTTTGTGCATGCCCAGGAGGGCTGGCATCTCGAATTGGAGAAGAAGGTGAGCGAGCGATGAGTAACGCGAAATGGCTACAGAAATAATGGCTACATCCCTCCCCTACAAAACTAAACTAAAACTAAAAACTAAACTAAACTAAACGGCGCAGGAGGATGATCTGATCTACAAGGGGGTCGTGTTCAACGAGATGAAGGGGGTGTACTCGTCTCCCGACAGTTTGCTGAACCGTGAGAGTCAGAGGTCGTTGTTCCCCGACAACACCTACGGGGTTGACAGCGGCGGCGATCCAAATGACATTCCCAATCTTTCATTTGCGGATTTTCAGGAATTCCACAACAAGTTCTACTCCCCGTCCAATAGCAGGGTGTTTTTTTACGGTGACGATGATGTCCCAACCAGACTGAACTTCTTGGACTCCTATTTGAAGGAGTTCAAGCTCTCGGGCGAGGAGATCGACAACCTCAAAACTAGCTCCAGGGTCCAGTGGCAGAGCAAAAAGTTCGCCCAGGCGAAGCGAGAGGTGCACAACTACCCTTCTTCCTCGGAGGGGCCGCAAACCCACATGGTGAACTTGAACTGGTTGTTGAACGATGTTTCCCTCACCCCGAGTGAGGAGCTCGCCTTAAGCATTCTTGACCATTTGATGCTGGGCACAAGTAGCAGCGTGCTGCAGAAGAAACTGACCGAGAGCGGGTTGGGAGACAGCGTCACGGGCGGTGGGTTGAGCGACGAGCTGATGCAAGCCACGTTTTCCATTGGCTTGAAGGGAATTGCTAACAACGAGGACGTGAAGAAGGTGGAGGATTTGATTATGAAGACGTTGGGGGAGATTGCCGAGGAGGGGTTCGATGATGACGCAATTGCTGCGAGCATGAACACTGTTGAATTTGCCATGCGCGAGTTCAACACTGGGAGCTTTCCCAAGGGGTTGAGCTTCATGCTGGGGGCAATGAGCAAGTGGATCTACGAGGAGGATCCTGTCGAAGCGCTGCAATTCGAGAAGCCGCTGGGAGAATTGAAGGCGGAGATTAGCAAGGTGAGCGAGCGAGCCTTGTGACTGAAGAGTGCGAGGCGACGACTAACCAACGCCTGAACCACTCTTGCTCTCGTGCTTCGTTAAAAATGCGCACAATCTCGCTTTTTCATTCTGCTCGGTGCAGAATGGCAGCAAGGTGTTCAAGGACTTGGTCGCCAAGTATCTGATTGGAAACAGCCATAGAACAACTGTTGAGATGGTGCCCAGCAAAACGATGGAGGCTGAGGCGCTGGAGGTTGAGAAGGGGAAGCTAGCGGAAATTAAGAAAAACCTCAGTGAGGAACAGCTGGAGGAAATTATTGCCAACACGGCGGAGCTCAAGAGGCAGCAGGCCGCAGAGGACTCCGCGAGTGACATTGCCACGATTCCAAGTTTGACCATCTCCGATCTCGAAACCAAGTCCAAGGAGTACCCAATTGAAGTTCTTCCCAACTACAAAGATTCGGGGGTGACGGTCGTGAAGCACGAGCTAAGCTCCACGAGCGGAATTGTTTATGCGGACGTTGGATTCGATATTAGCAATGTCGATTTCGAGGACATTACCCTCCTCCCGTTATTCACCCGCATCATGATGGAGACGGGCGCTGGAGACTTGGACAGGTGAGCAGACGGAGCCAACGCGATTTCAACACGCATTAATAAAACTAACACACACAATACATAACACACAGCGTTCAGCTCAGCCGCGAGGTTGGCACCCACACAGGAGGGATTGGCGTTAGCATGAGCATGACGAGTGTGCTGGAGAAGGGAAGTAGCGAGACGGTGGTGGGGGAGGGGAAGCACATGCTCACCAAGCTTTTTATCAGGGGCAAAAGGTGAGCGAGCGAGGCGGAGCGGAGCGGAGCGGAGCGGAGCGGGGGGGGGGGGCACTCGCCGCATACTAATCCATTAAAATTGCGCAGCACCAGTGACAAGAGCGAAAAGATGTTTGATCTGATGAGCTTGATCATGAGCGAAGCCAGGCTGGACTCGCAGAGTAGGATTGTCGAAATGCTCAAGGAGAAAAAAGCGGAGCTTCAGAGTAGGTGAGCGAGCGAAGCGAAGCGAAGGGAAGACGAGCATACTTGCGATGAAATGTGCAAAATTGTTACAGACGGCTGGCTACATTCACTTACTAAGCTAACCCACCCAATTCGTTTGGCTCGCTTGGTTCGTTTCGCTCGTCCTTCATTAAAAATGCGCCGCGAAAACTCGGCGCAGCATTCAGGGGAGTGGCCACTCGTTCGCGAACACCCGCCTCTCGGCCCAGTACGAGCCAAGCGGCTACATCCAGGAACAGATTGGGGGGATCTCCTCGCTCGCCACATACACTAAATACTTGGAGATGGCTGAGAATGACTTTCCGACCATGCTTGCCAAGCTGGAAAATATCAGGAACGTAATTTTGGACGGCGAAAAGTTCAGGGACGGGTGCATCATCAATCTGACCGGAGACGCCGACGTGCTGAGCGACGTTGAAGAGAAGGTGAACAACATGGTTGAGAAGCTGCCGGGTAGTGGGGGTGGTGCTGGGGGGAAGCAGGTGGACTTTTACGTCGAGGAGCACCCTTGGATCGCGGCGGCGAGGGGGAAGATGGGTGCGCCCAAGAACGAAGGTGAGTTGAGTGCGTGTCTTTTTTTCCAAAACAAAACAATTTCCACTAACCTAACCCAACGCTTTCTGTGTGCAGGATTCGTCGTACCGACACAGGTGTCGTACGTTGGAAAGGGTGGGCAGCTCTACAACAAGGGCGAAGAGGTCAAGGGAAGCGCTAGCGTCGTGAGCAGGTTTTTGCGCAGCGGTTACCTGTGGGACCACGTCAGGGTGATTGGGGGAGCGTACGGCGGATTCTGCACGTTCAGCCCTGGAAGCGGGATATTCAGCTTCTTGTCGTACAGGGATCCCAACCTGGAGACCACCCTTGATACGTATGATGGCGCTGCGGAGTTTTTGCTGAAACAGGCGGAGGAGATTACAGAAGAGCAGCTGACTACGGCCATCATTGGCATGGTGGGAGACTTGGACGGCGTCATGAGCCCGGACCAGGTCGGCTGGGTTAGCTTGAAACGCTGGATGAGCGGGGAGAGCGCCGAGGTGAGGCAGCTATGGAGGGACCAAGTTATTGGCACCAAGAAGGAAGACTTTGTAGAGTTTGCGGAGAGGTTGAAGGACCTTGAAAGCACCGACGCGGTTGTGAGCAGTGCGGGGGCAATTGAAAAGGCCAAGGAGGCTGGGAAGAAGTTTGAGAATGTTGAGACGGTGTTCTAACAAAAAAGAAGGAAAAATTTTGGGGGTTTGTAAAAGACTTTTTTTTTAAGTCAGGTAGGGGAGGCTTAATTGATTGGCATCCTCCAAATCAGCAATTCTTCTTCAGAAACATAGCGCGCGCGCAATTCAGCAGTTTTGATGGTAGAGGTGTGATTTGTCGGATGCTCTTCGTCAAGCTTCCATCATCCCACTCCGTTGAGTTATTTTATTTTAATACCATGACAAGTATACACGAAGTTGCCACTTGTTTTCAACTTAGCAGGTGAGGGTTTGAATAGAAATTTATTTTTCCAACTCTATCGTCATTCATGCAAACCTGTTACAGCTATCCCACTTCGTCCAGCTGTTTATTAGTACTCCACGGCAAGTTGACCATGTTGCTGCAAGTTTTCGTCTTCGCGTGGTGCAGAAAAATCGATTTTTGCGATTTTTGGAATTTCGAAACGCCGGCACGGTCACTCCTCGACCATCCGAGGCGAAATTGGTTTGCTCATAATTCATCAAGGTTAGTGCTAGTGGTGCCCCTTTTGTCATGTCCCAGGCCTCCGTATGCCCTATACACCCCCCGAACCGAGCTTTTGTACCCATATCTATCTCGAGGTGGTCGTGGTCGTTGATCGATCGGCAAAAAAACCTCAATCTGAGTGCATCTTTCAGCCCTTCCTTCCTGCCCCCCTCCTCCCCAAACCCCCTTCCCACCCTCTCCCACCTCCCCATCCACTCCCCAACCCATCATTACTGTGACCCCCACCCCCCAACCCCAAAGCTGCTCCTCCCCCAGCCCCAATCGTCCCTCCTTTTTCATTTCCAATAGGCTCGATCAGTGGCATGTTGCTCCCCCTCTACCCTTTGCCACAATGACTTGATTTCTTTCTTTTCCCTGCCCACTACCTCCCACACCCCCATCACCACTAACCCTAACCCCCACACCAACCCCGCCCCACACCGACAGTTTATCCACAAATAAAAATAAAAATGGCCGCCTCAAAAGCTGCTGCTACCGCCAAGGTTGCCAAGGGCTCCAAGCTCTCCAAGAAGGGAACACGCATCCACACAAAGACCCACTTCTACAGGAAGCAGACCGTGGAGCTTCCCAGGAAGCCCAAGTATGCCCGTAAGATTGTGTCCACCCTCCCTTCATCTGACAAGTTCTCCATTATTAAATTCCCCCTCACCACCGAGTCTGCCATGAAGAAGATTGAAGACAACAACACATTGGTTTTTATTGTTGATTTGACCGCGAACAAGAGGCAGATTAAGCAGGCCGTGAAGGACATGTACCAGATTGAGGCTGCCAAGGTGAACACATTGATTCGTCCTGATGGGCAGAAGAAGGCCTACGTTCGTTTGACTGCTGATCACGATGCGCTTGATGTTGCCAATGGCATTGGCATCATATAAACAATAAAAAATAGGTTTTAAACAAAACTTGGCTCACTTATGTTACATAATATGTTATAGTATAGTCGTGTCAAAACCCACTGTGAGATCACCAAAGGAAAAAAACAAATTTTTAATTTTATCATTTCTCACAAATAAACAAAATACACCCTAGTATCGTCATTTAACTCAACCACACACTCCCCCAATCCAATATGTCGTCCCTGCGGAATGCTGTGAAACGAAAGACGCACAAAGAACGATCTCAGCCCCAGTCCCGTGCCAAGTTTGGGTTGCTTGAAAAGAAGAAGGATTACGTTGTTCGCGCAAAGGACTTCCACAGGAAAGAAGATCGGCTTTCGGCCATGTCCCGAAGAGTAGAGAACCGAAATCCCGATGAGTTTTACTTTGGCATGAACAAGTCCAAGGTGGTTGATGGGAAGCATCGGTTTGAGAAGGACAGCGGGTTGGACGCCGATACTCTGAGAGTTATGAAGAGCCAGGATCTGGGTTACGTCTCCACAAAGGCCCGGATTGACAAGAAGAAGATTGAGACATTGAAGGCGCGCTTCCAGAATAGCGAGGGTACAAAGAACAAGAAGCTGAAGTTTGTGAGTCACGACGACGAGGAGAATTTGGGATTGTTTGATGACGACGATGTCGATGGCGACGTTAGCATAGACGAAGAGGAAAACGAAAATGGAAACAATGAAAACTTTGACGATGATGAATATGATCTGGACCTCACCAAGCTAATTGACCCAACAATAAAAGTTTCTGAAAAGGAGAAGCGGTCTGCTGAGAGGCGGCAGCGAAAACAGGAGAAGAAAATTGAGAGGGCAAGGATTTCTGGCTACAATGAGCTCAAAGAGCGAGTTGAGAGGGCAAGGAAGCTCGACATTGCTGCTAGCCACTTGGCCACTGAGAAGCTCGTCCAGGGCAAGGGAACGAAGCGGAAGGTGCGCGATGCTGTTGGCGGGAAGCCGGCCTTGTACAAGTTCAAGCGAATTCGACAGAAGTAAGAAAAGAAAAGAAGTTGGAGAAAGTAGCCTAGATTAAGATTTTTTTTTTCTCGTTTATTTATCAGCCTCTGTCCTCTCTCGAACTCTCGCCTTCTCCCTCAGCTGCACCTTGAAGTCCTGCAGCAAGGCGCTCTCCTTCTGCAAGTTCTCCTCAATTGTGATCAACGCCAAGGCCCTTTGTTCTTCCTGACTGTACACTTGGTTCTCCTTCCTCAATCGCACGGCGTTCATCCTCGCGTGTCGACTTCCGCTCATGACATACCCGCTGGTCTCGTAAGATTCAATGTCGTTGCTCGAGTAACCAATCTCTCCTCGTCGAGGGATGCGCATGTTGTTCTGAACGTACGCAGCAAGGGCCTGCACCGAGCGGAACGGAGCGAAGCGGAGCGGAGCGAAGCGAGGTGCATTTTTAATGAAGCAAGAGCAAAAAGAGTTGAAGTGAGCCAAACGAATTGAGTGGATTTAGTTCAGTTTAGTATTTGTATTAGTATTTGTATTTGGATTTAGCCATTATGTCGGTGGCAATTTCGCGGGATTTCATCGCTCGTTAAAAAAGGCAAAAAAAGGCGAATCACTAAATCGGCCGTAACTCCAACGTATGGAGGTTTTATACTCTCAAAATTGGACACGGTGGCGGATTTGGCCAGGCGCATCTTGTTGCGCAAAGCGATTGTTCAGGGACGGTCCAGATCTTCGGTCGTAACTCCAACGTATGGAAGTTTTAGACCCTCAAAATTAGACACGGTGGCGGGCTCGGCCAGGCGCATCTTTTTGTGCGAGATGGTTGTTCAGGGACGGTCCAAAACACACCATGTGCACGTCAACGCTTCGCTCGCTCACCTCCCCCTCGCCGGGCAGCAGGTGACCCCCGTAGTTGCTGTGGTTCGCCGCGGCAGCTGCCGTTCCGTCGGTCAAGTTTTGGGGGAGTGGAACCGGACCAGCATCGTTGTCCGAGTCGTCGGAGTCCGAATCGTTTGTGGTTTTGCGGTCGTCGACTCCTTGTACGTCCATCTTGAACTGCTGGGCAGCTCGGAGCTCGGTGTCAGCAAGGTCTGCGTCGGTCACTTCACCGGTGGGGGTGTGGGAGGGATTTCGGGGAGGTGGGGGCGGCATTTCAGTGTTTGTTGAGTCTGTTTTGGACTTGCTGGACTTTTTCTTCTTCTTGTCTGAGTAAGTTGAGGAGGAGCTAGAGGAGGAAGAGGAGGAGGAGGAAGAGGAGGAGGAGGAAGAGGAGGAAGAGGAGGAGGAGGAGGAGGAGGAGGAGGAGGAGGAGGAGGATGACGACGAACCGCGCCTCTTTCTCCTTTCCTTCGTCTCGGGTTTCTTCCTACTTCTGCTTCTGCTTTCCCTACCACTGCCACTGCCACTTCTAATTCTACTTTCACTTCCCCTATCCCTGCCCCTGTCCCTTTCCCTTTTCCGCGACCTCTCCCTTGCCTTGGGCTTTGCTTTACTTTCCCTCTCCTTCTTCTTCTCGGGGCTAGGAGACCTACCCCAGACTCTGTTTCGCAAGGAAAAGTCACTTCTCATTTTTTTTCGCTCTTCAGACCTCCAGACCATCCATGCGCCCTTGTCGCTGAAACCCTTACTCCTCCACTCGTTTGGGTCGCCTCCTCCTCCTCCTCTTCCTCCACCACCACCAGAACTAACTTCCCCACCGTAAACCCCACCACCATAATTCCCCAAATCCTCACCAAAATCCTGCTCTCGACGACCCCTTCCGAATACTTCATCTCCCTCTGCGCCAACACACTTGGCCATCCCTAGCTTGAGACGGCCGCTATTGGGGTCAGCCGTAACTTCAATCACCTTGCACCTGTGAATCTCCTCAAGCTTCATCACCTCCTCCACAGATTCAATACGAGAAGGGGCCATCCGAGAAATGTGGCAAAGAGCCTGGTGGCCATGGTTCGGGAAGGCGAGGAAGGCTCCGTAAGATTCAATTCGGACAACCTTGCAGGGGTATGAAACGTTGAGCTGAGGAGCAAAGTCTTGAGGGGATTGATTTTGGGTGTTTGTTGCTTGATGTTGACCTCTATCGTTACCAAAAAATTCTTGTCTGCCTCGTTTCAAAGGACGGTTGTCCCCCATGAGCATTCAAAAAGTGGGCAGAGCTTAGCAGAGCTTTTTTACGATTTAGGTGTTTAGGTGGCCAAAAAATTACAAATTATATTTTATTTACGAACCCACGAACGATGGTGAGCGAAAGCAGCAGTTGGTTAACGTTCTACATTAATAACATCCTCTCGCCAAAAACCAATATCACTAACCACTTACGATTTCGCAATCACTTCTTCAAACAACTATCCAGACCAAAACTTATACTCTTCAGGAAGTCTCCAAGCACAACGCCGAGGATGACCTCTGGCTGGTGATAGGTAACGCAACGAACGGAGGGCCTAAGGTGTATGATGTGACAAAATACGTTGATGATCACCCTGGAGGTGCAGAAGTATTGATGGATGCTGCTGGGACTGATGCAGACGATTTATTTGAGGACATTGGGCACTCCAAAGATGCCAGGACACAACTGGAAGCTTTTGTGATTGGCGATTTGTTCGAGGATCCTGCTGAGAAGGCGAGGAAAGCGAAAGAGGAGGAGGAGAAGGCCGCCGGGGCAGCAGCCGGAGCTTCACCAATGCTGATTGTGGTGATTGTTGCTGTGATTGCGGTGGCTGCGTATTTCGCAATGCAGCAGAAATAGAACAACAACAACAACAACAACAACAATTAATTAAAGAGAAACCAAGAGATCGTAGGACTTTTATAGCAAAGGCTCTTTTTTCTCAAAATTCTTATTCAACCTAATCAGCCTTGAGCTGGAATGTTTGTGTGGTGGTTCCATCCTTGGTGATTACCTTTATCACGACCACATCTGTAAGAAAACTGTTTTAGTTTGTGAAGCGCCCAAACATCCCAAAATCCAACTGCAACTCAACTCAACTCAATCTCAAACTCACCTCCAGTGTAAATATCCCTCTCTCCAGCTGTAACAAAAGTATCCTTCACAATTTCCACAACCTCCTCAACGCTCATTTCCCTCTCGGGATCATTCCTATTCTTGTGTGTAATGACATTGTCGAGTAGGGGAATAACGAAGCTCTGACCGGACCCGGAAGCACTGAAATGAGTTCGCTCGAACGAACCAATCGCATCGTAACTGTAAACAGCACCAACCCCTTCGGAGTCGACACCAGCCAACACATTGAAGGCGTAGTATGGAAAGAATCGCCGTCCGTACAGGGTGTTGCCTAGCATCTGTGCCATGCTGGGGGTTGACATTTGCTTTTGGTGATTGTGTTGGTATACCTTGGCCTTGATGTCGAGGACAGATCGAAGCTGGTTCACGTCAGTGTTGCAACCAGCACTAGCCAGGACGCAGTGAGGAGTGAGCTCGTGGAGCTTGCTCACACCACGGCTCATTATGTTGTAGCCAGTCGACATTCTCGTGTCACCAGCGACAACGGCAAAGTCCTGGATTGGATTGGATTTGATTGAATTGAACGTGTTTATGACAATGATGTTAGTTTGGAGTTTGGGAAGTTTGTGGCAAGTGGTGAGTGAGTGGTGAGTGAGACTGTCTCACCTTGCCAGAAATCGCCAATGTTGTGCCACCGTTGAAATCGTAAGGGGAAAACCCTCTCTGGGTGGTGGATTGTGTTGTTGCTGCTGGCTGAGCGAAGCCTCCAATCATTGCAGACATGTGAATGTGAATGGAAGGGGGGAATGGATGGTTTTGCTACTGGTTGAAACGATGTGTGACAGTTTTCAATCTTATCTGGATTAGGGGGATTAGTACAAACAAAAGAATCACTGGCAATTCGTAAATTGTATAATACTGTAGAACACGTACCTATAACTCAAACAAACGCTAAGTTCCTTTGAAATCGCCTTGTGAATTTTATATTTTTACAAATTATATTGAAAAGTGTTTCAGAGCGAGCCACAAGCTGACCATAGCGAACCACAGCCATTTTCCAGAGCCACAGTGAACCACTGTTGCAATGAGGCGGACTTTGGGATTGAAGAACTCCCCCAGCTCGAGAACTCGAAAAGAATCGAGCTTAACAACAATCGAAGATGGCTTTTCCGAGGAAGCCATGATTGAGGCAGTACAGTCGAAATTAATAGCTAATCACGTTGTTCCCGACATCATTGGCTTTCAGAAGCACAATCCTGATGTTCGCAAAATTCTATTTGGTTTGCTTATTGGTTTGATGTTGCTCCTACTAATGCAGGAGGAGGGGGAAATTTACCTTCGTGGGGAAGCGACTCAACGAGTGACTCAAAACCGATCAGAGCAACCGGCCTCTGAGTCGCTCCACGGTCATGGAGTGCATGAAAAGGAGAAGCCAGCAGAGCATCAGCAACTACAGCAACAACAAATCAAAATCTTTCCAACTCTCACACCTGAACAACTCGTAGATCTGAAGGCTGAGTGGGTCGTTCAGGAAAGGCATGTCCGCTCAATTAAAAAAAAACTTCCCCCAAACGAGTTCATGGAAACTTTTCCTGAGGGTGAGTGAGCGAAGCGAGCGAGCCTTGATGAAGACGAGAATACACGCGAAGGATCACTACTAAACTAACCCACTCAATGCAATTCAATTCCTTTGACTCGCTCGCCTCCTCCCCCCTACTCCATTAAAAATGCGCCTCGCCTCGCTTCGCTCGGCGCAGCGCTAGAACAAACGAAGGCCCTGCAAGATCTCAGCTTGAACCTTCTCCACGCAGAGTTTGGCAGTGAGCCGCGCTATGTCAACTTTGATCTGACCTTTCCGGAGTCAATGACCTCCACATCCACATCCACATCCACCTTCAAAATTCTGATGGCTCCCGAGGTGAGTGCGAAGCGAGCGAGCCATTGATGAAGATGAAGACGAGCATACCGAAGCTGAGCCAACCCACCTAATTCTTTTGGCTCGCCTTCATTCATTTCGCTCGTCCTTCATTCAAAATGCGCCTCGCTTCATTTTGCTCGGCAAAGAAACTCCTCCCGTACAGCACTCTCAAGTTTCTCTTAATATCAAAGAATTGGTCCACGGGCTCCTTCCACCGGAACGCACCACACGTTTTGCAGGCTCAGGTAATAGGCGCGCCCGGTGAAGCTGGAGAGAAAAATCTTGCTTTTCAAGAGTACAATGCCGATTTTCCGCACGAAAAGAAAACTCTGGGGTTTGCCGGCAGACCGTCAGGGCCAGCCTTCTACATCAGCATGGGGGACAACTCGAGGAATCACGGTCCAGGCTCTCAACAAAAACAAAATCCACACGAGGCGGACGCCAACTTTGGGACAGTCGTTGAGGGGTGGGAAGATGTAATCATTGCCAGAATGAAGACACAGCCAGGTGCACAAGGGGGGAACTCATTCGTTTCAGACAGTAAAAATCACATTATAATCTCAGCCTTGAGAGTAACTGATTACTAAGGTTTTCAAACCTGCGGAGATTTCCGCTCGAGGGAAATCCGCAACGAAATCGCCTCGCGAAGTTCATGAAAAATGACTTTGAACTTAACATTAACTTCTAAGATTTCCTTTTGTTAATCACCCCCACACAATTTCGCACTCAAACAATCTAGCCCACGACAGCAGAGCCCCCCCCCCCATGGAGTCACCCCGACAAATAGGTTATGGACCCAAATTTCA
>Ga0302114_10001827_pt1 | contig 13868 bp, 10 predicted proteins | sample AG5_Surface_MG_FD_203107 | JGI IMG/M metagenome (GOLD analysis project Ga0302114, IMG submission 203107) | Marine microbial communities from Western Arctic Ocean, Canada - AG5_Surface | ecosystem: Environmental > Aquatic > Marine > Oceanic | place: Canada: Western Arctic Ocean | collected...
GTATGATTTCGTTTTGCGTGTGTTAACTGTGATTCGAAAAAACCGAAGCTGACGGCTCTTGTCGCTGGGGCTTATTCAACCTCTAAGAAGTTATGAGTTATTATTACACGATCGATTTGGTTTCACGCATGTGTTCCGTATATTAGCTCTCGATGGCGTGAGAAAAGTGTTGAAAAGTCGGTGACGAGAATTTCCAATAACGTGAGACACGTCTGTGATTTTCGTTATGCCTCAAACTTCCTGAGACTTTCTATATTTTTCACCGCGAGGAGCGATATGTATGCGCATGTGAACGCGCGTTTCTTCTCTTCAAACGCTGCTTTGCCTAAGGCATCCTCAAATACGAATGGGATAGTCTTTTTAACTTCCGTAGCGGATATTAATCTCGCCGTAGCAAGCGCCGGACGACAAACCGGTTTGTGGTCCATCTCCACGGTTCGCGGGTGGTCGATACTCGCGGATCACTTTCAATCTCACGGACTAAATTCTCTCTCTCTCTCTCTCTCTCTCTCTCTCTCTCTTGTTTCTCACCACTCTATACTCTCTCAACAACACAGGAGGAAAACAGTAAAAGAGTATCAAAACAATGTCCGGGTTCAGCTTTGGTGCCGGCGGTGGCGAAGCTAAGAAGCCGGCCGGAGCCGGAGGTTTCTCCTTTCGGGGGGCTCAACCTACTGCGACGCCCGCGGCTGGTGGTACTCCCGCGTTTTTGTTTGGTACGGCTGCTACACCTGCGGCAACGACGACAACTTCTACTGCTGCGCCATCGTTCAGCTTTGGTACGGCTGCTACACCTGCGGCAACGACGACAACAACTTCTACTGCTGCGCCATCGTTCAGCTTTGGAACTAAGCCAGCATCGACGACGACGACTGGAGGTGGTCTCTTTGGTGCTGCGACAACTGCTACAACAACAACTGGAGGAGGCGGCCTTTTCGGCGCAGCACCAGCAGCAGCACCAGCAGCACCGGCCGCAGCAGCAACAACAACTGGGAGAGGCGGTCTTTTCGGTGCGGCACCTGCAGCCACGCCAACTGCGGCCACACCTGCCGCGCCATCCTTTAGCTTTGGTGCGGCTAAACCTGCGACGACAACGCCAGCCGCTGGAGGAAGTGGACTCTTTGGTGCGGCCAAACCAGCGACGACAACAACAGAAGCGGCCAAACCCGCTGCAACAGGTGGTAGTCTTTTTGGGCCTGCAGCAGCACCGGCATCTACTCCAGCTGCTCCAACGACGACAACAGCAGCAGCAGCAGCAACAACGACAAAAGCAACATCTTCCGCCTTGGCGCCTCCGCCGGTGAATTTATCGAGACCGACTGACTTGGTCGGCAAATCCGTCGGCGAAACGTTACAATACTGGAACAAAGAACTCGCGCAAAGAACCGCGGATTTTAAGAAAAAAGCACAAATAATAGCAGATTGGGACGAGCAAATCGTCGAACGGCGGAGGGAACTGTTCGAGATGCAAGTCGATTTAGTCAACGCGAAATCCCAACAAGACGTCATGGAACGGCAAATTCGCGTCATCGAACAACACCAAGAAGATACCGAACGCGCGTTGACGGACATGGAAAACGGCGTCGATCGTTTGTACCAACAATTAGGCGAAACATTAGACGTCGATCGAGATGTCAGCTCCACGGCTCGTTTATACGGATTAGCCGAGCAAGTCTCCGGGCAGATTTTACAAATCGGCAACTCCTTGCGAGACGCGAGCAAAACAATTTCTCGTTACCAGGCCATGCAAGAGCAGAGAGGTTTACGGAAAGGCGACGGCGATGCCACGCGAAGTTTAGTCTCCGCGCTGAACAATCAACTCAGCGCGTTGAAGCACATCGATAGACAGTTGGATCTCGCCACGAATAGGATCGAGAAAGATCGGTTTTTATCATCATCGAAGTAATAATATATATATAATACTACTGTTCTTGCGTGTATACAACAAAGCCGTTTTCGAGAAAAGAACAACACTCTCTTAAAATTGAAAGCATCATCTTTTTTCCATCTCGTCTCTTCTTTGTTGCTCCTCCTTTGTTCTTTGATGTTGTTGTTGTGACGATGATGCTATAAAAGCTTTTTTCTTTCTTCTTGTTAAATTTTTTCGTGGTTCAGATGACCTCTCAATCCATCTCAAAAAAACAGAAAATATCCACTTTGGCAAAAAAATTCATCCTTTCGTCGTCACTCGTTTTGTCTCGTCGCGCGCTTTTATTGAGATCTCCACTTTTAATACGCACGGCACGTAATAATGGCTACTACTACTACGATGATGGCGATGATGACGAAAACGACTTCGTCAAAGTTCACACAACAACAACAACAACAAAAACAAAAGATGAGATCTTTGGCATCAGGAGGGGCATTAATCTTCCCATCGAAAAGAAAACAACACGTCATCTTTATGAACGCGTCCGAGGTGGCGGAATCCGCGGTCGCGACGGAAGAGTTTTACGAGGTGACTCTGCCGAAACCAATCGACGTGAAATTTGCTCGCGGGAACGACGGCGGCGCGTACGTCGCGTTCGTCCCGCCGAACGATCCAAAGTACGAGGTGTTTGAAATCGGAGACAAAATAGAAGGCGTGTCGGCGTCGTTCGGCGACGAGGTGTGGCCGGCGGAATCTTTCGGTCAAGTCATGTACGCGATGAAAAACAGAAACGGAGACATTTATTTGAAGATGAAGAAGATGTTTGGCGATTTCAGCGCCATGGAGGTGGAGAAGAACTCACAGTTCAAATCCGAAAGAGCGGGAGGGAACTACGGCGCCGGGACGAAGGAACAACAGATGAATAACTACTCCAAGAAGAGAGAGTTGGAGAACGAACGATTAGATATGTTCGACGAAGCGATTGCGTTGTACAACCAAAAGAATTTCGACGACGCGTTGATTCAGTTCGAAGAAGTCGCCGCGTTAGAGCCGAAGAACTACATGAGCGATAACTTTGAAACGACGACGGAAATTTACCGAGTGTGCCAATACAACATCGCCTGCTGCTTTTCCACCATCGGTAAACTGGACGAGTCGTTGTTAGCCTTGAGAAGGTGCATGGCGAGTGGGTGGACGGATTACAGAAAGATTCGCACCGACCCGAGCTTGAAAAACGTCCGAGCGAGTCCTGAGTTTACCCCGTTGATGAACAAGTTCGACGAACCGATTTTCAACGAAAACGCCGCGAAATTTTTAGGCAACTTGTTCGGTAAGAAATAATAATACTAATAACTACAGTACTAACAATAACGAGAGAGAAAGAACGAGAGAGTGTGTGTGTGTCTGTGCCAGAGAGATGCTCTCGTCGAAGCAAGCGCTTTCCCGCTTTCGTGTGTGTAAATAAAAATACTTTAGTACTTATTAAAATCTTTCATCAAAACAATCGTTTTGGACTGATTTTTATCCACCAAATTAAAAGCACTTTTAGTACCACACACCCGAGCGCGCTTTAAAACGCGATATATATACACACAAATATAATACTAATAATAATACTAATAATAAAAGGAGTAGTGTTTCGATGATGACAACGTCTGCTTCTACTCTGTTGTTTCCGTTATATTCTTCCTCTTCTTCTTTCTCAACAAAGTCGCCTTTAAGTCATCGAAATCATCATCAAAGTCAAAGACGTCACGCGATGATGAAATCGTCTTCTTTGTTTACGACGACGATTCAGACGACTGGACAAAGAAGAACGAGACACAGAAGAAGAAACAAAGCGATTTTAGCGCAAAACGAAGAACAGACGACGACGATTCAAACGAATACAAATAGTAGAAGACCAACAACAATTGTATTATCCAAAGAAGAACTTTTGTGCAAACCGAACGAATCCGTCTCGCAGTTGGCTGCCGCTAAAGCCGCTAAGAAAAACGTTGTTTCAACTCCCGCAAATTCTAGTTCAGTGATAAAGAACGCGCTCATCAACGCGAACGCGTTGAGTGCGCAGGCATTTTACCTTCCGTACGTCGCGTTGGCGGCGGTGACGATTAAGAAGATTTTGGATACGCCGTCGCGAGCGTACGTGGACGGAGCGAATACGGTAGGCTCGGAATACGACGCGTGGACCGAGGAAGGCATTTTAGAGTACTATTGGGGGGAACACATCCATCTTGGGTGGTACGAAGACGAAGATCTAGCGAATGGGGCTGGAACGTTGTTAGGAAACGACGTGACGGATTTCAAAGAAGCTAAGTTTGCGTTCGTGGATAAAATGTGCGATTGGTCCATTCAAGATTTGTTCGGGAAGCAACCTGCAAATATTTTAGACGTGGGATGCGGGATTGGAGGCGCGAGCAGACACTTGGCGAAACGGTACGGGAACGGAACTACAGTCACTGGGATCACGTTATCGCCGAACCAAAGAGACCGCGCGACTGAATTAGCCAAGGAACAAAACGTTCCAAACGCTGAATTCAAAGTCATGAACGCGTTAGAGATGACGTTCCCGGACGACACGTTCGATGCCGTCTGGGCGTGCGAAAGCGGCGAACACATGCCAGATAAGAAAAAATACGTGGAAGAGATGATTCGAGTGTTGAAACCGGGAGGTGTTCTCGTCGTCGCCACTTGGTGCCAACGCGACGCCGACGAAACAAAAAACCCATTCACCGAGGACGAAAAGAAAAACTTACAATTTTTATACGAAGAGTGGGCGCACCCGTACTTTGTCTCCTACGAAGAATACGAACGATTAATGCGAAACACCAACGTCATGGAAAAAGTTCAAGGCGAAAACTGGGTCAAAAATACCATCGCCTCGTGGCGACACTCCATTTGGGTCGGCGTCTGGGACCCGTGGCCGGTCGTTTTCGCCGGTCCCAGGATTTGGTACAAAACCATCCGCGAGATTGTTACGCTCGAGCGCATGCATCGAGCCTTCGATCGAGGGCTCATGACGTACGGATTGATTAAAGGTCGGAAAAAAGAAGAAATCGTACGAGATAAGGACGACGCGTTCTATAGCTGGTAATTTGTTTGACAGAGAGAGAGAGAGAGAGGAAGATGTTGCCTCGCTTGTTGTATTATTTAATAATGTTTTTATTTCTCTTTTCTTTCCCTCATTTTTGTGCACTCCTTTCTCTCTTTAAATTCGATTCGATTTAAGTCGACGAAGGAAAAGAAGAGAAACGACCTCTGTTTCTGCGCCTTCTTTTTACTCTCCCCTGTCTCCTTGCGGCGATATATGCTCTTTTGGTGGTGGTTCTCGTCCTCGTCTCCCTCGGTTGTTGTCGTTTCAAAGAAGACCAACACGAAGAAAAAAGAAGGAGAAGTGTCGTCGCTTTCCAATTCGATTTCCAATAACGAACAACAACAACAACAACAACAACAAGAAGAACAAACGACAGGCACGAAAAGAGAAGGCTTCCGGTTCATCCAATCCTTCATAGAAGCAGATAAGGACGACGACAAAAAAAAGTATTACCAGGTGTCGTATCCAAACCTCGCCATCTCTGCCGCACTCGTGACTGTTTTCTCCTCCTTGTTTACCGCGTCTGTGGTGCACTGGAAAAACAGAAAACACAAGTTAGAACGAGATTTACCGCGAGCTGTACACGTGAAAGCATCGATTAAAGGGTTAAAAGCGTTAGCAGTGGCGACGGGATTTAGTTTAAGTTTAGTGTCGGTTTTATTCGCATCGACGAATTATATAGGTCTTTGGGAAAAGGAACAAGTTGGGAGGCGGATCGAACGCGCGTTGCGAAGCGTTCCGGGCGGGGAGGTGTTTAAAGGACCATCGGGGAGGACGAAGAGCTGAATTGATTGTATATTGATTGAGAGAAAAAGAAAGAATGACGACGGTGGATAATAATGATAACAATAACGACACGAACAGCGCGGAAGAGTTTGAGATTGATGTGGACGCAATATACACCATGGCGTCTTTAGCGAGAGAATGGTTTGTCGCCCACGAGAGCGGAACGGAAGCGTTGACGATTTTGAAAGAGGCGAAAGAGGAGTTATCGTCCATGTTAAAGAAGAAGAAGGAAAAGAAGGACAAGAAGAAGAACGAAAACGAGGACTTTTCTTCTTCACCGTACCACGTAAAAGTCCAGGAGAAGATTAAATCGATACTCCCGAGCGACGATATGTTGAACTGTTTGATGAAACGAGGCAAGTACGCGAATTTTTCCTCCGCCGCGGACGCGGAACGCGTGGACGAAGCGTGCGAAAAGTTGCGAAGAATCGTGGAAGAATTGGAAAGTATTTCGAAACGAATGAAGGAAACGTTCGAGATTTTTACGAGTGCGTTTGAAAACGGCGGAAAAGAAGTTCAAGAAGTTAAAGAAGAAGCAAAGAATCCGCCGGAACACCTAGCGCGAAGAGACGAAGAAAAAGAAGAGGGGCACGGCCGACAAGGAAGGGACAGAGAACCTCGGGGGAGACGGAGGAGCAGAAGCAGAAGCAGCAGGGGAAGGGACAGACGGCGAGGAAGGGAAGCAGAGCAGAAAGAAGACGAGGCGGAAGAAGCCGTCGTCCTCGCGAAGCGTTTATCGTTTTTAGAAACGACGAAAAAAGAGGAGACCGACGACGAAGCGCCGTCGCCAAAAGTGCACTGGATGCACAACGTCCCCAACGCGGCACTTTCCACTCGCTTTTCTCTCTCCAATACTACCGCTGAGATTAACAACAACAACAACAACAAACGGTCTTTCGAACAGTGGCTCTTCCTTTGCGCGAGCGCTTTAGAAGGCACGCGCAAAGAACTCCGCGTAAAGCAAGTCGTCGCCGAGAAGGCGTTGGACAGTTTGCGGGGGTCTTTCTCCTCCTCGAATACTACTACTAGCAATAGCACAAGGAGCCACACAGAAGAAAGAGAAGAAAAAGAAGACAATAATGGAGTGTTGTTGTTTGACAGTCTCTTGGACGCTTGGGACGTCCAAGCGTTCGTGGACGACGACGCCTTTCGCGCCTTATCGTCAGAAAGCGTAGAGTAGAAAACCGTTAAAAATTGGACGAATACCTCACAACTCACACACGAAAAGCGCGAACAAAAGCAAATAATGAGAGCTTTGATTCAGCGCGTGCACTCGGGATCAGTCTCTGTTCGACACCCTGAGTTGCACAATCACGCGTTACCTCCCTCCCATCCTTCGCAACCGCTTCCGGAATCGATAACTAAAATTGGAAAAGGGGCGGTCGTTTTTCTCGGCATTAGTTCAGAAGATACGCTCGCGGATTGCGATTACGTTTTAAGAAAAACGATGAGTTTACGCCTTTGGCCGGACAATGACGATGCAGAGAATAAACAGTGGACAAAGTCTTTACTCGATTTAAACCTGGACGTCTTGTTCGTAAGTCAGTTCACGTTACTCGCCGAGTGCACGAAAGGGAAAAAACCATCCTTCAGTCGAGCGATGACACCGAAAGAGGCGAAGGAAATGTACGATTTGTTTGTGCAAAAAGCGAGAGACGAATACAAAGAAAATGGTATAAAAGAAGGTCAATTTGGGGCGATGATGGACGTGCACATAGAGAACGACGGCCCGGTGACCGTTCTCATCGACAGTCAGAATAAAGGAGGATGATTTAGTAGTAGAGTAGTATCGTTTGTATTTGTTGTATTTCTCGTCGCGAAAACACGCTACGTGTATGCGCGTTTTGTTGTTGTTCTTCTATTATTGATATTCTGGTACACTAATAATGTTATTTCTTGGAGCGACCCCAGGCAGTTCCGGTGGTCCTTTGCATACCACCGGGCGCCCCGGATCGTTGCGTGCTTCTCTGGGTGCCTCCTGTTGTGGGAAGAGTACTGGGCGCGCCGCGCGTTCTTCTCGTCGGTCTCGCGCGTTCTTCCGAGTCAGAGTCGTCCGCGTTGTTACCAGCACCTCGCTTCGACGAGGCGGCACCTCTGCCGCGCTTATTCCCAACTGCCGATTTCGTTGTTGGGTTGTTCAAAACTTTGGCACCGCGCGCGCGGCCTCTGCCTCTCGAAGCGGCAGCAGATGTTCTTCCAGCTCCAGCCGCGACAGAAGGCGTCGCCTTTTCGTCGGAATCCGAGGAGTCGTCGATGACGATACTTTCTGGAACTTTTCTGCTCTTCGTTTGCGTCGACGGCGTCGCGCCACGACCACGTCTTGTCGCTCTCGTTGCGGCGGCGGCGGCTGCTGCAGCTCCACCTCTCTTCTTCGGTGCGGGTTTCGCATCTGCGAAATCTTCGTCTTCTTCTTCTTCCGAATCAGGCACTTCCTCGTCTTGAGAAGATTCCGAATCCGATTGTTGTCGCTGTTTTCTTTTTGCCGCCGCCGCTGCGGCGGCTGCACTTTTCGCTCCAACAGCTAGCCCACGCCGCGCAGCAGCTACTGGCTGCGCAGATGCTGGGATGACGTCGTCGTCTTCCTCCTCTGAATCCGAAACGACGTAATCGTCGTCGTCTCCTTTTTTCTTCGTCTCCGGAACCGGCGGCGGAGGTTGTTTTGCGCCTCCTCTGCGAGACGCCGGAACTGGTCTTTGCGCGCGACCGTCCTGGGCAGCTTCTTTTTGCTGTGCTAATAATACACGCTCTAGCGCTTCTTCTTCGTCTAACTGTCTCGTCGCTTCGGATTTCTTCGCTGGTGCCGCGTCTTGAAACTCTCGCACTTGTTGCGCGCGCTGCGTTTGTTGCGTCGCCGCTTGCTGACCTTTCTTCGCTTTAGCACGAGCACCTCCATCTTGTTGTTGTTGTTGTTGTTGCTGTTGCGTGTGTTTCTTCGTCAACTCTTGCACTCTCCTCTGTACTTCGCTCGCTTCAATTAACTCCGACGGTTGCGCGGTCGACGCCAACTCTCTTTGAAAGTGTTTCATCGTCGACTCGCACAAAGTTTTCACCGCTTTGTTGTCGTCTCTGTTCACCATATCGTCCAAAGAGTTCATTAAGTTTGGAATGTCTAAAATTTGTAATCCTTTATCCATTCGTTCTTTGATCAACCGTTCGATCCGTTTTTGGTCCTGTCTCGGCCCTGCTCTCGCGTCGTCTAAATCCTCGTCCTCATCTTCTACGTTTATATTTTCTTTCATCATCCCTTCGTTGAACTCGTCTTCCTCGTCTTTGTTCCCTCCCTTTTTTTTCTTCGATTTGTGAAACAACAACATATCCGAAGGATTCGCGACTTTACCCACAAACTTTTGCCCAAACTTTTGGACGTTGACGCTCTGGAAACCACCGGTCAAATCCACTCGCAATCGAATCAACGGCAGTTGGTTCAACTGCGCCAACTTTTTCACGCCGCTCGCCGCGTTTTGCATCGCCTCTTTAATCATGCCATTCACCGTAATCATCAAGAAGTTCTCGATGGCTTCCTGATCCTGACCTCCCCCATCTTCCTCCTCGTTCATCAAATCTTCCTGTTCTGCTAACGAGATGTTCTTAAATGCGTACGGTCTCGTCGTTTGTAACGGAACTGGTAACAACCGCCAATGCGGCGGATCTTTCTTCTCCTTCCCCGGTTTCAACTCTAAAATACAAATCTTCTTCGTCCCACTCTCGGCTTCCACCAACGACGTCGTCACCGAGCTCCCCGGTTGCGAAACGCTCACGCCGTCGAACAACTGCGGCTCAATCAAACACTCGTGTTCGTGTCCCCAAACGACTAAATCCATCCAACTCGGCAAGTGCCTCTCGGAAATTGAATTCTTCGGCGCGTGCGACACTCTGTTTTGATGAATCAACATGAGATTAAACCAGTTCGCCAACGGAGTCTTCTCGTCCGAACTCCCCGGTCGAATCCACTTCACGTTCCCTTTACTCGCCATCATCTGGTGTAATCTCTGATCTCGTATCCATCCTAACCCGTACAAGGCCAACTTCGTCTCGCCTTTTCTCAACAACACCGGTTTCAATTCAATCGCACCCGTGTTCGACCCACTCAGAGCGTGCTTACCGAAGTAATTAATCAACGAGCAACTGGACAAAATATCCAGCGCTGATAAATTCTCCTGCCCGGACGGGTCGTCGTGATTCCCGTGAATCGCGAATATCGGCAGCGCGACGTTCACGTTTTCATCCTCAAAGTTCACGATGCCTCTATTCGGAAAATTTATGCTCTGATCGGAAACAACTTCAAACTCGATCGGATCGTCCCCGAACACGTACTCTCTCAAAACATCCATCGTTTGTACCAAGGTTTCTCGGCTCGGTTTGTTCTGGTCGAACAAATCGCCTCCCAGAAACAGCGCGTCCACTTTTTCCTTCTTCGCGGTCTCCAAGATTTCTCGAAACGCGATGAACGAATCGTTTTTCCGAATCGGGTCTCGTTCGTGCGCGCCCAAGTGGTTGTCCGTGGCGATTAAGATTCGGAATAAGTTTGGGTCGTTTTTGTTCTTATTCTTTCCTTGTTGTTCTCGTTTTTGTCCTCTTCCTCTGATGTCATCATCATTGTCTTCTTCTTCTTCTCGCTCAGACATTTTTAAAACTCTTCTGAATGGTTTGTTGTGATGATTTTTGTGGGAAATTAAAAAAAAGAAGATTTTTTGAATTTTAGGCACCTCTTTTCTGGTTGGTGTTCATATTTTTTGCACTCGGTCTAAAATACTCTTCAGTATTATATTAGGGGTTTGTTTTTTGTTGAACACACACACGCACTATAGCAACAACAAACGAAGAAGAAATGACGACGACGAGTAAGAAGAAGAAGAAGAGTCCAGAGTGGGTGAACGAGTTGTATTTAGCGGTGAGAAATGCGCCTTCTCCTTCTCCTCCTTCGTCTCCTTTTTTTGCTGCGGCCGAAGATGAAGAAAAAAAGTCAACTTCTTTTTTCTCTTCAGAACGCTTCAATGACGACGATGAAGATGCAGAAGAAAAAGGAGGAGGAGAAGAAGGCGCCTCCTCTTCCTCCTCCTCCTCGAAGCTTTCGTTTCTCTCGAAGAAAAACAACCCCGCCGACTTTGAGAACGCGATGGACGGATGGTTGGAAAAAGCCATCAACAGCAGCATTTGCAGCAGCAGCGGTGGTATCTGGAGGACGAAAGAGAACGTCGTGGAGACGTTGCTCCCTTTTCTGAGCGCGGAATACGAAAGCGCGAAAAGAGAGGCTCTATTTCTTCCTCGCTTTTCTCATCATTCCGATACGAATCATCCAAAGGAAGACGAGAACGAGGACGATGACGAGGATGACGACGACGACGAAGTTTTATTAGGTGTTCAGAATGCGTCGTTTTTGAAAGAGATTTCCGACGCGAAGTTGAGAGCAATGTACGACGAGTTTTTCGACGCGCGGGCGGATTTGTTACGACTGAACGATGTTCAAAGCGATCTAGAAACGTTCTTGGAGTGGTTGGAGGAGAACAGAGATTGTTCTGATGGTAAACAACAACGACGAGTAGGGCGGGAGAAAATACCAGGTTTACGCATCAACGCGCTCAAACACACGGAAGAAGGGGTTTCAAGGGGAGAAAATGTCCCCGTCGAAATCTATCTGAGAAGACGAAACGAAAGTTTGCGAGAATTGAGAGCGAAGCAATCGAGAGCGTTGTTGTTGTGCGGCGAAAGCGTGCGGTCAAAATTTCTCGCGATTATTCTCGAGGGGTTTCGACACGACGCGAATGAAAATTTGCTTCACGAGACTTTCTTTCCGAGAGACCCACCACCTTTAAAAACATCATCGCGTAATAACGATGATGATGCACCAAAATGCTTCAATAACAAAATTTATCTCACACTGAGAGCGTTTTGTTCGGAACCGACGAACGCGGCCATCGTCGAACGGTGCTACAAAAGGGCTCACGTAAAGTCGCCCTGCGCGAGGCGAATTTTACGCTTGTGCGCGGAAGGGTGCTTCGAGAGCGAGAAGTACGAGCACGTGGCGAACGCGCGCGAATGCGACGATTATTCGTTCCGCACGACGGGTGATGCGGTGACTAAGTGTAAAATTACTCGCGGTAAAGACAAATTTGTGTGCGTGAGATGGATGTGCCGCTCGAAATTTGAAGTCAACGATGTCGCGAGGAAAGCGTTTCAAGACGTGTACGCCGAAGTTACCGCACTCGAGATTTTACGTGATTTCGAGAATGGTGAGAAGAAGGTGAAGAAGAAGAAGAAGAAGAAGAGTTCTGTGATAAAAATAGGAAATCGTGATGATGAGATGTCGATTTCATACTCGTTTGGAACACTCCGAGATTACGGCGCATGCGAAGATTTCTTATGCGTGGCGACCGATTGGGTCGACGGAGTCGGATTGAACGCGTGGCGTTCAAATCTAGGTGAATATTTAAAGAAAGACGCAAATGAAGCGAACAACGACAGAACGCTATTGCTTGCAATCGCGAAAACGATGCTACAGATGGTAGTCGATATGCACGAAAAGAATGTCGTCCACTTTGACTTGAAGCTCGAACATTTCATTCTCTCCACGCGGCGCCAAGAGGAGGAGGAGGAGGAGGAGGAGGTGAGGAAAAAAGGAACACAATACGCGATAACTTTAATCGATTTCGGAGAGTGCGCGGTTTACGACATCTCGGACAAAGTAAAAGGAACCTCGCGCGCAAGAGGTACAGAGATATACCACGCTCCAGAAATGCTACTCATTGACGAAGTTAAGACTCACAGCGCTTTGTTCCCTTCGGGCGATAGTAGTAGAACAACCGCTGCTGCGTGTTTCGTCGATGGCAAAAAATGTGACTGCTACTCGCTCGGCGTGGCGTTGTGCGAATTGTTTTTCAGTAACTCTCCGAACAGGCACGCGTACGAACAAAATGGATTCCTTGGTTTGCTTAATGTTGTCGCTGGTGGTGATGATAACGCTGAAAATTATTCGAAAATGCTACGCGACGATATCCTCCCAAGCGACGTAATCCGCCGCCCACCTTCCGACGGTGATATTGCAAACTGGTTGCTCAAAACTCTGCTCGTTCGCGATCCGCACGAGAGAACCTCAGCTCGACGCGCTTTCACGATGTATTCCGACATGATAAATTAATACATATGTGTATACTGGTATGTTAAAACAAAACAAAATTTATATGGCACGTTCACGTTGTTCATGCCGTTGTTGTTGTTTGCGGTTACGCCAACGCTCTCTCTCTATTTGTACAAGTTCATAATAACGCGATGATGATGATTACTGTTTCTTCACCGCATTCTTCACCGCCCCACTCACCAACCTCTCGTTTATCACAGCATTCGTTTCCAACGCGTCCATTTCCGCGTATAATCTCGTGCTCGACTCGTCCGTCGGCGTAAACACCGATTTCTTGTATTCGTCGTCCGTTTTCGGTATGTTGGCGCTCTTCATGTTTTGCCTTTGCACTTCAAACGTCTTCGTCCACTCCGAGTGAGAATCACACGGCGTTTTCGGCGTGTTCGGTTCACTCTTATTATTATTTAAGGTATCTTTATTCTCTCCGTCTTCGTCTACGAGCAAAGCGTCCTCGTGGTCGTGAGGAACGGTTTGGAAACAGTGTCGGCACCGAGCGGTCGCGCAATTGATCCCGAGGAAATTCAACACTTTTTGCCCCCCGTGATCGACGGATTCCACCACCGGAGTGGCCACAAACGTCGTGTGATCGTTCAAGTTGTCCTGCTGCTTTTCTTGCACCTCGATTGCGCTCATTTTAATGTTGTTGTTGTTGTTGTTATTGTGTGTGTGTGTTGTTATGCGTGCTGTCGTTATGAGTAATTGTGGTGTTTGACCTTGACCTTTTTGAGATACTTTTGAGAAGCAAAGGGTCCAACCACGCAGATATTTATTTTTAGCGGGCGCTTCTTTTACCGGCCATACAAAAGGAGTAGTGTTGTTGTTGTTGACATTTCAACGCGATAACGATGACGATGATGATGATGATTTTACGTTTAACAATTTTTTATTATCTATGGAATCCCTCTACGTTCGGGTCTATTTCGATGGAATATCTCTTGTGTCGTTTCCTACCGTGGAGACGCAAAGCGAACTCTACTCCCGCC
>Ga0302114_10001832_pt1 | contig 13849 bp, 20 predicted proteins | sample AG5_Surface_MG_FD_203107 | JGI IMG/M metagenome (GOLD analysis project Ga0302114, IMG submission 203107) | Marine microbial communities from Western Arctic Ocean, Canada - AG5_Surface | ecosystem: Environmental > Aquatic > Marine > Oceanic | place: Canada: Western Arctic Ocean | collected...
CCGGTCGGAGGATATGACCCCGGCGCGGTCGGGTCTGTGCGCTTTGGGCCATCGCCTGTGCGCTTTCGTCCCTTTCGTAACCTCCGACCCGAGCTCCTCTGTACAAAGGTAATGATAAACAAAACACCACGTCAGAGACTAATCGCCCATACAAGTACGGAAATAAAAATAACTGAAACGCACCGAGGCATCTGACCATCCGATCGATCGCGTCCGCCGGGATGGGCGCGGTGGCGTTCGCCGGGTCAGCCATGGTCCAGACCCTGGGCGTCACGTTCGGCGCCGTACCGTCCGGGGTTCGATTCCCGGATGGATCGTCGATGGGTTCGCCGTGCGCCGCGCAGAGCCTCTCCACCAGCCGCAGTCGCCACAGACCGTGGCCGCCCTCGTCTGTAATAAGTAAACAAAACACGACGTCAGTCCAATTGCCCATATACACGAATTAAAATAAACTCAACCTCTCCATTTCATCTCATCCTCGGGTGACACGGCGATGTTCATGGACGCGAGTCTCGCGCGGATCGTCTCCGGTTCGAGCGGCGCGAGCTGCGCGGCGAGACCCACGCCGCCGCCGCCGTTGACGTCATCCGATGACGCGTCGTCGCGTCCCGACATGCTGTCTAATTGCCTACACGCGTCCACCTTTTTGCGCAGGGTCTCCGCCGCTCGTCTTAAATGAAACACGCACTCGCCCGATGATGTGTTCGTCGTCGATGCGTCCGGCACCTGGAATGACGCTCCTTCGCACAGCGTCAGCGCGGTCGCCGCGTCCGTCGCGGATGCAAAGTCGACGAGCGCGAACCCGACCGGGTCGTCCACGCCGTCCACGCGGTACGTGCTCCGCCTGAGCACGACGGCGAGTGGGGCGGGGGCGCCGAGGTCAGTGAACGCGCGCGTGATTTGGTCGGCGTCGAGTCGCTTGGGCACGGAACCCATCCACAGCTGTGCGCCGCTGCGTCCGGCGGCGGCGGCGGCGGTGGGTGACATCGTCGAGACGCGCGCGTGTGTGTCCCGTGGTGACGTGTCGGCGGCTAGCGCATCGCCACCCAGGGTCAGCGCCGGACGACTGTGCGATGAAAACACTCATTCATCTATCGGTTGTTCGTTTCTCGATGCGTGCTTGTTGACTCTCACGCAAACCCTTGGAAACATCTATCGATCATACCGAGAGGGGCGTCCCGCACCGTCTGTACCATGGAGGGTTACGGGCAGCCCGGCATGTACGGCGGCGATCCGTACGCCGCGCAGGCGTACGCCGCGCCGCCCGGCATGGAAGCAGCCTACGGAGGCACCGTCGACCCCAACGTCTACTCCCAGCAGGCGGCACCACCCGTGACGGGCGACTGCTTCCCCTACGTATCGAACCACACCATCTCCGCCGTGGCTGAGCAACGCGGGCGATACCCCGACCCGATCGCCGCGCTGGCGTTCGACCCGATCCAGGAGCTCCTCTACGCGGGCACCACGGATGGGCGCATCACGACGTTCCACTCGCCGTCGATGGAACGGCACGCCGCGTGCGCCGCGCACGAACCGGGCGTCTCCTCAGACGGCACGCTCGCCATCGCGCCCGTCGGTGGCATGGCCGGTGGGTGCGTCTCCGTGTCCGCGACGCGCTTCGCGTGCCACTCGCCCGGCATGGTCAAGCGGTGGAGCCACGACCTCGGCGCGGAGGACCCGGTGAACGATCCACTGACGTGCTGCGCGGTGGACCCGCACGCCATGGGAGGCGTCGGCCGAGCCTACGTCGGGCGCGTCGCAAACCAAATAACACAAGTCGACATCGCCACCGGTACGTTCATTAACTATTTGAATACCCACATACGGGCAAGTAGTATGACTGACGTCGTATTTCTTTCATTTATGTATTCACAGGGAAAATCAGTCTCACAGCGGACGTCTCGGGGGCGTCGTGCGGCCGAGGGACAGCCGTGATGGTCGGAGGCGCGCCGAGAGGGACCGTCGCGTGCGGCGGCTACGGCGGCGAGCTGTGCCTGAGGGATCCGCGGAGCAGAATGAGAGCCGAAGTGAACTTGTCGTCGCCGGCGCACTCGGCGGGGGTTCAATCCATCGTACGTTATTTCTATTTCTATTTCTATTTGTTTTCCGTACGTGTACGGGCAATTGAGTGTGATCCGTTTTGTGTATAACAGGCTGTCGGCGCCGATAACAACCTGCTGGTGACGTGCGGGCTGACTTTGGACAGAAGCGGGGCGGTGCAGGTTGACAATTTTCTGAAGATCATCGACGTCAGGCTAGGCATGCGGGTGCTGAACGTGCTCCAGTTCCAAGCCGGTGAGTGTCTTTTACTTCTATTCTCGTACGGGCAATTTGTATGACGCGTGTTTTCTATGACACTCGCTGTCTTTAACTTCTCGTATGGGCAATTTGTATGACGCGTGTTTTGTTCACAGGGCCCACTTGCGTGAGCTTCGACCCAAAGTACGAGTCTTGCGTTCAGATCGGTTCGAGCTCCGGGACGGTGCGTTTATTTGGTCATTCTCGTGTGGGCGATTAGACTGATTCTCCCTCGTGTTTTGTTATTTAAATATTTACAGGTGCAACGGATGGACTGCGGCGGGCAGGAAGGGCACGCGTTCCAGTCTTTTCACGTGGACTGCGGCGGGTACAACATGAACGCGATGGCAGTCTCAAACACCGGCGAGGTGAGCTAACAACTTTTACTTTCTTTCGTCTATTCACCTATCATAGTATCCCATCCCATACTCAAATACCCAATCACCACCCAATTACTGACCACTCACCCCTACCCATCGTACCAGACACTCGCGTTCGGCGACGAGGCCGGGTACGTGCATCTGTGGTCCGCCAGCGTCTCCGACGATCCAGACGCGGAACCCGTGGTGAACGAATTCAGCCACGGTGAGAGAAGTTTCTTTTATTTGAGTTTATTTTAATTCTCGTACGGGCAGTTAGACTGACCTTTACGTGTTTTGTTATCAACAGAGTGCGTGGACCCGCCGAGGGACGCCGAGTGTATTCAAAAGTGGTTCGCCGGGGAATTGAACCCGGAGGCGGACGAGGCCAATCTACGGGTTCCACCGGTCGACTACGGCGTCCCGCACGACACCACGACGCCGCCGTTGTCGCACATGGACCCGGATTCGCCCGATTTCGTCATGAGCGTCGGTGCGTTTATTTTATTTGTATTTCCGTGTGGGCAATTCGACTGACTTCAAATGTTTTATTTGTTCACAGGTAAACCGCCGCACATCATACCAAAGTCAGTCATGGACACCGTCAAGATCCACGACGGCATAGGGTACGCGCCGAACCCTCACTACAAACGCGGGGCGCCGAAGGTGAGTGTCCATTAACAGTCTCCCTTCCAATTACCAAATACCCAATAACCACCCGATTACTGACCGACCACCACCCTAAATAACCACCCACGATCTCAGGGCGACGCGTACAGAGCCGCCGCGCCTTTGAAGAATAAACGCCTCGAGTCCAAATTCATGAAGGAGGAGGCGATGAAAGCGGCTAAATCCGACGCCGCTAAAACCGGAAACACGTCCGGCGGCGTCTCTAAATGCCCCTTGCCGGTTTTGTACCACAGGGTGATTGAACGATTAGGATCGCACAAGGCTCGTTTCGAGGAGTTTGACTTTGCGCACTACAACCGAACGAGACTGCTGGGGTTCACGAACGACCTGGCGAACTGTTACGTCAACCCTGTTCTTCAGATGCTCCATTTCGTCCCAGAGTTACGATCGAAGGTGCTCATGGGTCATACGTGCGACAGAGAGTTTTGTTTAACGTGTGAACTCGGTTTTTTGTCGCACATGTTATCGCAGCCGCCGACGATCGGCGCGGGCAGCCACTCCAGTTCCTCGATGACGTGCCAGGTACGTGTACACACGCAGTCTCCCTTCCATACTCCTCAAATACCCAATCACCAAATACCAATTATATATACCAATTACTGACCGAACACCCCCACCCCGTCACCACCCAGCCGCTAAACTTTTTGCGAACGCTGAGGCAAGTCAGAGAAGCGGCGGCGCTCGGTTTGATCGAAGGGAAGGACGTGGAGTTGGACACTCGGCTGGACCAGAGCTACGCGCGGCGGATCCAGGCGTTCCAGCGGTTCATACTGGAGCAACTGCACAAAGAGGAGATGCTCGGGGTGAATAACGTGGGCGGGAGAGGGGGTAAAAATACCCATTCAAACGGGGAAAATAAGTCGAACGAAAACGACGACATTAACGGCGGCGTGGAGAGCCTGTTCGCGCTGACATCTACGCAGACCCACTCGTGCGCGCAGTGTAAGCACGTGGAGGTTCGCACCGCGCGCTCGTTCCAGACGGACCTGGCGGTGAGCTTCATTTTTACCTTATTTCCGTATAGGCGATTAGACTGACGTCGTGACAATTATTTGTGTTTACAGTACCCGGACAAGAAGGACGAAAACGCGATTCGAACGAAGCCTTCGTTCGCCGATTGCCTTCGCGATTCGCTGAAAACGTCCGGCGAAGTTCGCGCGTGGTGCGAGGGGCACAAGGCGTACACCCGCATGTCCAGCTCGCGTCACCCTAAGGCGCTGCCGCGGGTGAGTTTATTTTGATTCTCGTACGGGCAATTAGTATGACGTCGTGTTTTGTTCACAGGTGATGTCCGTGAACCTCGGGATGAGGGACCCCGACGACCTGCGGTGGTGGGGGGTCAACGTGAGTTATTATTTCTATTTCGTGATTACTTTTATTCTCTCATATATAGGCAATTGGACTGACGGCGTGTTTTTTAACAGGTGGACACGATCAACTCGCACACAAAGGAAGCGGCGGCGCCGATTAAAACCCAGTGGCTGCCGCACTATCTGCACGTACACGTCAGCGGAAACGACTCTAATTCGGATTCCAATTCCAACGACGTCACCGTGACGCAGTCACTCGCGGATGACTTGGACCAGCTCGAGACGTGTGACGGCGGCGTGACGTACGAGCTGACGGCGCTGGCGTGTCTAGCCAGAAGACCGGCTGAGGAGGTGAGTGCTTATTCACTGGCCTTACTTTATTTCGTCGTCCAACCGCTGAGCAGTAGCAGTATCCTTTCATGAATTAGACTCAAGTACCCAATTACCAAATACCCAATTACCACCCAATCACTGACCAATCACCCCCACCCTCCCCATACAGGACGACGACGATTCGCCCGGCGGGGGTAAAGACGAGACTGGCGCTCGTAAACTCGCCGGTCATTTACTGTCCTTTCTCAAGGTGAAGCCGCCGTACGTGGACACACCCGGGGACTTCACCGCGCCGAGGCATCAGCCGGGTATGACCCCGGGCGTGTCTCCAGTTCCACTGGCGGCGATGGCAAAGTTGACACTGGAAGGAGGGAAAAGCGATTTGAAAGCAGAGGGAAAAGCGGAGGGAGTCGACACCCTTGAGCCCCCGTCCACGCCCGCGCGTGGCGATACGGATGCGGCTGAAACGGCGGCTGAAACGGCCGAGACGGATGTGAAGCGTCCCGGGACTTCTGTGGACGAAGGCCTAGCCGCCGCGCTCGCGGCGGGTGAGGCTATGTACGGCGAACACTCGGGGTTTCAGGTGAGTTACATTTTTACTTTCGTACGGGCAATTATAATGACGCCACGTGTGTTTTGTTCTCACAGGGTTTAACCCCCGGGCAGATCGCCGCCGCGGACGCGGGTGAGCATTTACCGGCCACCCCCGCGGTGGATAAGCGATCCGCGGAGCTCGGCTTGGCGCACGTGGGAAACACGTGCACCGATTGGCTCCTCTTCAACGACTTTTGCATCAACCCCGTGGATCCCGCCGAAGTTGTCCGCATGTACGGGCAGTGCAAGGTACCTAAATCAGTCACCCTCACATACAACCCAATCACCCAATTACCACCGCATTACCAAATACCAATTACTAACCCCAATCACCCCCAACTCGCCCCCCAGGTTCCCGTGCTGTGCGCGTACACGCGGGTCGATAAACCCCCGCCCGATCCACTCCCGCCGTCACCAATCACCGCGGGAATGTACCGACGATTGACGATGGATCCTAACCTGCCGCCGTACGGCTCTAGGTGTCCGTTCAGACCGTTCACGTTCGAGTCACCGGGAGAAACCCCGGGCGCCGGGACGGTGCTTGGTATCGACGCGGAGTTTGTGAGTTTAGCGCCGGCGGTGAAGGAACCGCACCCAGAGGTGAGTTTATTTTAATATTTGTATATATGGGCAATATGACTGACGTCGTGTTTTTTAAATACAGATTCCCGGGCAGGAGATCGTGGTCCAGGCGGCGCGTCTGGGCCTCGCGCGCGTCTCCGTCGTCCGCGGCGGTTCGTCTGACGAGGGTGGTTTAAGCGGCGGTTCATCTTCCGCCTCGGGCGGCTTGGTCCCCGTCATCGACGACTACATCCGAGCCGTGGAGCCCGTTCACGACTACCTGACCAGGTTTTCCGGTTTAATCGCCGGCGATTTAGATCCCGCGCTTACTAAGCACCACATCGTGGAACTGAAGCACGCGTACCTCAAGCTGAGGTACCTCATCGACGCCGGGTGTATCTTCGTCGGGCACGGGCTGAAGCAGGACTTCAAGGTGCGTTTTCTTTAATTCTCGTATGTACGGGCAATTATAGACTGACGTTCATGGTTTATTTACAGATGATCAACGTAACGGTGCCGCCAGCGCAAATCGTGGACACTGTCGAGCTGTTCCATTTCAAACGCCAGCGCAAACTGTCGCTTCGTTTCCTCGCCAGTTACCTACTCAAGGAAGACATCCAGCAGACGACGCACGATTCCATCGAAGACGCGCGGACCGCGGTGCGTTTATACCGCAAGTACCAAGAGATGCAGGCGGAGGGTAACTTTCAGGGGAAGCTGCTCGAGATTTACCGATTCGGGAAACAACACGGGTTCACGGGGGAGAAACGGCCGGATAACCTTCACATGGAATCCAAACCGACACACGAAGGAGTCACGGGCGGCGGTGACGCGTCGTCGGGCGGCATCGGCGTCGGCGCGGCGTTGGGAGGCGACGCCATGGACGGCGACGACGAGGGTGGAAACAATTTCAACAAACCGCCGCCGTTCTTCGTCGACGGCGAACTATCCGCGAACGCCGTGATGGAGATGGAACGGATCTTCAACACGACGCCGCCGAACCTGGGCGTGCCGATGCCGGCCAACACGAACGAATGGATACCGGCGCCGAACGCGGGGATGTTCAACAATGTTCAACAACCGCCGGTGCCGAACATCCACAACCAAAATTCGTTCCCGCCGCCGACGCCGCAATCTCATCAATTCCCTCCGATGTCCGGGGCGCCTCCACCGCCGCCGATGCCGCCGCCCATGCCCCCCGGAACGAACGCGGCTCCTCCTCCTCCGCCGCCGCCGGGTGTACCGCCGCCGAGGCCGATTCCACCCCCGAAACCGCCACCGCCGCAGCGGTGAGATCGGTGGTGACGCATCAATCAAATAAATGTAGTTGACGCGAGAAATGCTCGTGTGTGTATTAGGAATTTGTTAACATTACATCGTCACTCATGTTTCACTCAGAAGGTGGGTGGCGCGGCCATGCGCGCGCGAACCTCCCATCGCAGCGCATCCCGCCTGTTCTCCCCCGGGGTCTTAAACCCGCCAGCCATCGGTGCCCTCGTGTCGTCCCGCTTTTGATCCCAAAAGCCCGAAGAAGTTTTTCCCTTTTCGAGCCTGTTTTCGTTGACCCCGTCGGTCAGTTTCCGCTGCGCCCTGCCCCAGCTCCCGCCCCTCGGCCCGTTCACGTCGTATACTGCACTGTTAACACCACACACGTTGATGTCCTCCACCCTCGATTTAGTCCCAAAAACGGTCGCCTCGTCGGCGTTTTCGAAGTTATCAAAGTCGAGTCGCGAGGTCGAATTCACTTTTCCTCCGGCGAAGACTGGGAACTTGTTGCTGTTAGTTCCGTCGCCGCCCCGGCGTTCTAGGTACGCGTCACCGGACCACACCGCGTTGTACTGCGCGGCACGTGCGACTCTGTCGATACGAACGCGTTGGCCCGGTGTGAATGTCCCTGGGCGCACCGGCATCGACGACTTGATCACCGATGTTTTATTTTTGTCGCTCGAGCCCGGGGTGGCTGCGGACGATGATGATGATGTCCTCGTGGTGTGGGGCGTGACGGGCTGGACGCTTCGCTTGGCGCACCAGCCGATGATATCCTCGTGGGTGTCCGCGTTTGGTGCGTGAGTACGGCGGTGACGCGTCGTCGCGGATGACGGCGTCTTCATCTTGGGATGAGACTTGGACGATGAGGAGGATTTCGGTTCCGTCGTCGGTGAGCATTTGGTTGGGATGGCGAGCACAGCTGTGCGGTGGCCGGACGACGCCGGGCGCACTCGGGTACCGTTGGGTGTCGCACGCGCGGCGCGTTTGGACGCCGCGGATGAAGGCGACGGCGTCATCGCACCGGGATCTTCATCGTCTGCACTCACACGCGTCTCTGCCGATGAAAAGATCTCGGAACCGCCCGGCGTTCGCGCGGCGAGGTACTTGGACGAGTACCGTCGCAGTGATGCATTGTTCCGTTTGTGGCTCGGGGAAGACGGCGCGTCGCCGTGTCCTCGCGCATGTACAGCTGTGTCGTGCACAGCTGTGTCGGCACCCCCCACGGCACCCCCGTCGGAGTTCATCATCGACCCGGACGAAGACGTCGATGTCAAGTTGTGTCCAATGCCCACCTGGTGGTCGAGGGAGGTGAGGAAGGATGCGATGACGTCGTCGCTGACGTCGTCGTGGCCGAGCGCGGCGAGCTGCTCGCGCACGGCGTCGACGGTGATGCCCGCCAGGTGGCCGCTCATCGATGGATACGAGCGGCGCGCGCGCGGGAGAGTGTGTATTCACACGCTCCGTCCGAGAGAAATAACGAAAGGTGCTCGCTGCGTAACGGTCCATTTTTGCAACATCGTATGAATATCAGTCTCGTGGCGAGTCGACCAACGAGAGCCAGGAGTTCGATATCCACGGAGGATCCCGACGCGCACTGAGCACTCCTTCTTCGCGCGCGCCCGCCGACGATGCGGTCCCTCGCCGCGGTCGCCCCGACGCGAGTACTGCCATCATGCACTAAGCAGCAGCAGCTCACGTCGACGCGTCACCGCCGCGTCACCGCACGATGCGTCTCGAGCGACGACGAGGACCGCCGGCGACGCTCCGTCGCAACCACGTCGTCACGCGCGATCGCCACAACCTCCATCCTCGCGACGACGACGCTGCCAACGAGCCCCGCGGCCGCGTCCTCGATCGATGACATCGCGGCCGCGTCGCTTTCCCTTCAAGGCGGCGGCATCGAGGCTGGCGATGCCGCCATCGTCGCGGCCGCCGCCGCCGCGGGCGTCGCCCTCATCGCCGGAGTCGCCAACGCAATCTCACGATCAGTTTCGTCCAATGGAAACGCGAGTCGGAAAGCCACGTCCATTCCAAACGCGACCCCGAACCTCCGAACCAAGGGCGCATCCGACGACTCACGCCGCCGCAACTACCTCATCGCACCGCCGCCACTCTTCCCACTGGTCCCAGCGTTCGCAAGACAGACGTACAGGTACGACAAGCACCCTGACGCAAATAACCAATTACCCAAACACAAACGCTAACCACAATTACCGCAACGCTAACCACCCAAACCTCCCCCCCAAATACACACAGGTACGAAGTGGACCCAGGCCGCGTCTGGTTCTTCGAACAGAAACAAGGAATCGGCCTAGGGCTGAACGTCTCCGTCAACGTACGCATGACGGTGATCAAACTGCGAAGCGGCGGCCTATGGGTGAGTTTATTTTAATCTTTGTACGGGCAATTAGTATGACGTCGTGTTTTGTGCACAGGTCCACGCGCCAATCGCACCCACAGACGAATGCATAGCGCTGCTAAACGAGTTAAACGCCCCGGTGGAACACATCGTGTTACCGACGACGCTGTTCGAGCACAAGATATTCGTCGGGCCGTTCCAAAGGCGGTTTCCAGACGCCAGCGTGTTCATCGCGCCCGATCAGGTACGTTTACTTCAATTAGTGCTATCGTACGTGTGGGCAATTAGACGAATGACGGCGTGTTTTGTGTATTACAGTGGTCCTGGCCGGTGAACCTGCCGCCCACGTTTTTCGGGATATTCAAAGACGGAACCCTCGGTGTGGACACGCCGGAGTGGGCGGATGAGTTCGAGTACGAGTTGTTAACGCCCCCCGCGTTGGGGGTGGCGTCCTACGTGGCTTTCAGCGAGTGCGCTTTTTTCCACAAGGACACAAAGTCGTGAGTTTTATTTTCTTTTATTCTCGGGCAATGTGTACGGGCAATGCGAATGACGTCACGTGTGTTTTATTCACAGGCTTCTGGTCACCGACGCGGTGGTGTACGTGTCGGAGAATATCCCGGACTCGATCCCGGACCGGGACTTGTTGGAGAGCGGCGACGACAACAGCTTCACCATCGGCGCTTTGAAACTGTTAAATTTATTCGACATTCGAGAAAAAGCGAAGAACAGAACCCGAACGTCAACCGACATGGACCTTAACGAGCGTTTGAGGCTCGGGTGGCAGCGGAACGCGCTGCAGGCGCTCTATTTCGGCCCGTCGAACCTACTGGACCCGGAGAGCTCGTGGGGTGAAATAACCAATCGCATGATCGTCGCGCCGGTGGTGTCCACGTTGGTGTACGAAAACGTTCCGATTGAGGTTAAGGATTGGGCGCGGCGCGTGGGCCGGTGGAACTTCACGCGCGTGATTCCGTGCCACTTCGACGCGCCAATCAGCGCGGGGCCGCGGGAGTGGAACGCCGCGTTCGGCTTCCTTCCCTCCAGCCGGCCTGTTGATGACGGAGATGTAAATGGAAATAGAAATACTAAAGGGTATTACCCCGACGAGGATATGGTGCTGCTGAGGGGCGTCGGGGACTTTTTGCTAAACACCGGTATCATCTTCACGGACGAGACGAGGCCGGAAGTATCGGGGATCACCGGCGCCGGACGACCGGGCGGACGAAAGTGAGTATCGTGCACGTGACAACTAGCGCCGAGTGTTTTAAAAGAAACAATAATCGGTCCCTCGCGGCGTAAAATTAAGAGTCTTTAGGGGACGGTTCCTAAATGGAGGTTGGAACAAAATGGACGGTACCCAAATGGAACAAAAAAGGACCACAAGTCAGCTCCTTTTTCCCAAATGGAACAAGTCAGCTCCTGCCTCTATCAGGGCTCGCGTGACCTCCAGGTGTCCATATCCAGCGCAAATGTGAAGAGGGGTCCAGCCATTCTGGGGCCCCTTTGCATTCACGTCAGCTCCCATACAATTTTCTAAATCTCATATGTAGCACAGCTACACGAAAACAAAGTGAAGATACTTGTAGACTATGTTCAGGTATCCGGCTCCGCCGTCGCCGGCCTGGACGTCGTGTCGTGATCCAGCAGTAGGTCGGCCCACGCGGAGAACACGCTTTTCCCGAGTGGGAACGACTTGCCCCCCCCCGATAACATCATCCCGCTCCGTCTTCGTCTGTGCTGCGCGTACTTCATGATGACGAACGTGAGCAGAGGGAAACACGGAGCCGCAATCGCGCCCATCGTGAAATGCGGACACCCCGCTCGCTCGTCGAGGTCCATTCCGTATCCTACAGCCAGGAGCATGATGGACATGTGCGCCATCGGATGGGGACTCGAGTAGAGTATTTGGTTGCTCTTCAGGTGTTCGACGAGGAAGTCATCCGGCACGCCGTCCATGTCGGTCGCGAGGATGACGGTGAGCACGATGACTAGGAAAAATCCACCCATTGCGCACCACTCTATGATGTGTATGGCTACCACCGCGGATTCGCCGTGGCACTTTGGATCCAACGGAGGAGACACGTAGATGGCGTCGGCTAAAGCGCACAGGAAGGCGCTGAGCAGGCCCATGTTGACCAGCGAGTTCGCCAACGTCGTGCGAAGCTGTTGCACGGAGGCATCCTCCCTCTCCCCTCTCGATCGGATCCTGAATGACGCTCGCGGCCCGACGCTGGGGTTTCGTATCCTCCCGCTGTCGTTCTCGTCCTCCTCCCGGGGTAGCGGTGTGTTTCTGAGCGTCTTAACGCCCTTGGCCGCCGACGTATTCTGCATCGCGAGCATGTCGAGTCACGAGCGACGCGTGGTGCGTGTCTGAACAAAATGACGTTGAAAATTATAGATATGTCCCCATGATCCTTTCAAACTCTCTCATGGAATACATGTTATTACGAAGCAAGGTACAAGTAAACACCTACGAAAGTACCAAATAAAATTGGAACTGAAAGACGACTTATTAAAGAAATATTTTCTTTAATCATAAAAAACCTTCTACTCTTAATAGTTACCTTCGAAGGTAATAACTCTTACGCCGCCGCCAGACCGTCTATGAACCAGTTGAGGTGCGCCCGTAACTGCCTCGCCGCCGGGTATTTCATATCCCTAGGCACACCGACCCTGTCGCGCAGGTACGCCAGGCTCGCCGCAGTCTCTTTACCAGCGTACGTCCCTGTAATACACAAACGTGTCAGTCCAACTGCCCGTACGTGCTACGAATGAAGGTACAAATGAAGATTAAAATAAACGCACCGTTCCAGTCGCACACGCGGGTGACCGATTGCCCAGGTTCGCCTCCTGTAAACAAAACACGACATCATCAGTTTAATCGCCGATGCCGATGCGAAAATACAAAAATGTAAAAAGAATCGCACCGTTTTCGCTGAGCAACTCGGCGCATACTCTTCGAAGCGCGGCGTCGACCGCCGGTACGTACTCATCGTTGGGCCGCGCGGTCGGGTCGGACAGCGGCGCGGAGACTGGCTTGTCGCCCCGGCGCCCGCACCCTCGCGCGGCGAACCGTGCCACCGCGGCGTGGTTGGAAACCAGCACGGATGCTGGATACGGGTATATAGGGAGACGTCGGTTAGCGTTTAGCGTTTGGGTTGCATTTGGGTATTTGAGTACGGTGTGGGTATGGATGGATAGTGCTGAACACTACTCACCGGCTTCGAGTCGATCCAGGGTTGCGTTTTCGACGTCGCCCCACCACGGCTCCACGTTCGATTCGTCCTTCAGGGGTTTCAGCGGCAGCCTGTAATGATGAACAAAACACGCCGTCGGGTCATTATAATTGCCCGTACGTGGTTAAAAGAAACTTACCTCCACGAAGACGCGTCGGTTCCGTCAATCTCCGCGGTGTACGCGACTTGTTCGTCGTCGCCGTTGAACTCGCACCCGCCCAGCTGCGGCGGCAAGTCGTGGCAGTGGGTGTAATAGTCCTGTAATAACAAGAAAAACACGCCGTCAGTCCAATTGCCCATGAGAGTTAAGAGTCTTATTAGTATAAACTCACCGATTTTATGTTGGCGTAGGTGTCTGTTCTTTGGGCCATGGCTCGATACCAGTTGTCGATGTTCGGCCACCGTCCGCCGTTACCTTCCATTCTGAAGCCTTTGTAGTACGCCAGGGACGCCGCCATACGTTCCAGGAACGGGGTAAACGTAATGTCAATTAACGTCAACTCCTCCCCGCAAAAGTAAGGGCCCGTCGAATCAAACGCTAATTCGAGTTCCACGACGTCCAGCGCCTCTTCGAACCCAGAGCGCATCTGCCCGTCCATCCACCCGCTGGTCAGCCACTGCATCCAGCGGCTGAACAGGGAGCGTTCGAGACGGTTCAGGTCATCCTGCCGTTTTCGTAACGGCGTGCCGGGGGGCGCCAGCAGCGGGGTGTGGTCGGGAAACTCCGACTCCAGCGTAGACGCAATCACTGCGCTCTGTGAATAAAACACGATTTCAGTCTTCAAATTGCTCATATACGAGAGAATAACAATAAAAATAAAAATAAACGCACCTCCG
>Ga0302114_10001835_pt1 | contig 13839 bp, 6 predicted proteins | sample AG5_Surface_MG_FD_203107 | JGI IMG/M metagenome (GOLD analysis project Ga0302114, IMG submission 203107) | Marine microbial communities from Western Arctic Ocean, Canada - AG5_Surface | ecosystem: Environmental > Aquatic > Marine > Oceanic | place: Canada: Western Arctic Ocean | collected...
CGTATTTATAAATGCGACTGTATGGTGCGTAGTCATGGGAGATAAGCTAAATCAGCACATGGCGATTTCGTACGCAGTAATAAAAGTCGTATGGATGATTATATTATTTTGAATTACTTAACTCATCTTAACTCGATTAACTAAAATTAAAATCTGCACACTTGATTGAAATCCAGAAATATATATTATTTTAATACAAGAGATATTTTAAGATTTAATTCAAGAATAAATAAATAATATAATTTGAAGTTCTGAATAAATTTTGTTGCCAGCATGAAGCGCAGCACGTCAAGGTGACCCGTCGATGCCAGGGGAAGGGAAATCAATTTCCTCACCTATTAATCGAGCTGACCGTCGCAATTTCCAGGAAGCAGCAAGTCAAGTTAAGCCTGACCGCTCGTACGTCGCTTTGACTGCCGCTGAAGCACGAAACGAAAACGACAAGTTCGATATTGACGCACTATTTAAGGATGGCAAGGCAAAAAAGAAATTGGGCCATCAAGCCCATGTAAAACTCGACACCGCGATTACGGATGCACGAGTGGTGCGAAAAAAAACCGTCATTGTTACGAGTCACACGAGAAAACGTCGCAAGGAGGCTGAACCGGTGACGGTCGACAGACCAAGGCGTTTTCAAGATGGCCTTCCCGTATACAAATCTTACGGAGGTTTCAGTGATATCGCTTGCGGACAAACAGCTCCCAAGGACACGCAAGGAGGGAAGTGTCCGTTTGATTGTTGGTGCTGCTTCTGAGGTTAACAGCCAGCGTCGCTATAGAAACTACGTCGTTATATAAAATGCTGCCTCGACACAGTGGACCTATTCGTTCATTCATTTAATCTCCATTAGCCTTGTTGTTTTCAGCCCAGACGATATATAATGTCGATGGTATGATGACTGCTGCGCCTATCAATGTAGAAGCTGCAGGAACCTCGGCAAAAAGGAGGGCACCGATTGCGGCAGACCACAATAACTCTACATAACGGAAAGGAGCCAAGGCAGAGGCATCCACCATGCTAAAGGATTTCAGGAGGCAATACAAAAGAAGGTTTGCACCCGCTCCTAGTAAGGCCATCAAAATTAGTTGCACGGCAGATGGCGCCACCCACGACAGGTACGCAGGGTATGCAGATATAAGTGTGGTGAAAAAAGCCGTGTAAAATATCATTGCCCAAAATGACTCCTTGCCGACAAAGATCTTGTTGAGAACATCAAGAGCGGCAAAGAGAGCGGCGGAGAGCAGCACGACGAGCCACATTGGATTGAATGAAGCGCCACCTGGTTGCACTACTACAGTAACACCGACAAACCCAGCCAAAGTACCAAACCACCTCGTCGCGTCAACCCTCTCGTCAAGGAAAATACGCGCCAAAACAAGAGTGAACATCGGAATCGTGAAATTGAGTGTTGTGACGACAGCAATCGGCGCTATTGACAGTCCTTTGCAGTAAAGTGCGATGCCAGCAGCAAGTAGCAAGCTTCGCGCAAAGTGCAGGGGCAAGCGTCCTGTTTTGAAGGAGTCTGAACCAGTAGCGAACATCACTGGTAGCATTGTTACAGTTGCGAAAGCGAACCTTAAGAATACGACTTGCACAACAGATAGTGTGCTACCGGTGTACTTCATGATAACATCGTTGCCAACGCCTATAAGCTGATGAGCAAAGAACCAGAACAAACCGACTAAAAAAGCAGAGGTCCTTTTATCCCCGGTGTTGGCAATGGGAGCGTCAGTTTCCCCGGCTCGATTGATCACGCTACGACGGCGAACAGCGACACTGTGCACACTCGACACATTGAGAAAAACGTTACAAGTTTGCGGTTGCACAGAGTAGGAATGCGCACGCTCCAACTTGTCCGGCGAAAGGGGTCGGGTTCTTGTTGTCGATAAGACTTTATTTGAGCGAAGCGGAGAACCGCGACGGTCCGATGCTCCCGGTCCGACAACACGGCCTTGCAAAGAAGCGATGTGTATACTCAGACCTTTGGCGTGCATGATACCTATTCTAGTATTAGACCCAGCGTGGTCGGGACCGTTGCTCTAAAATGGTTAGGTGAAGGAAACATGTTGTAGCTTTACAAGTATGTTTCAAAGTATTTTTTCAAGTAATAATGTTATATAATGTTTTCAAGTATGTTTACTCGTGATCGAAGGTACGTATATTCTTCCGTACAAATATATTTGAAATACTAAAAATATATTTGGAAAAAAAATTGGAAACATACACGACTCAAATTTTTTTGACAGTAAAAAATGGCACACTCACCTGGTAGCGTTTATCAAACATCGCGCACGGTCTTTCGCGTTCCATTGTCATCATTTTTTTTTAAATTCGAAAATCTTGGTTGAGCCCTCCAGACATGTCACCCAATCCAGCCGATCCGAGTGTTCCTTATTGTTATTAAAAACATATTAAAACTAACTATCATATATACATATATACGCAGTTCTTGAATTTAATATATAGACCATTTTCCCTATATCATACGATCGCTGCAAATATCAACACGCGCTCCGCGCCAATATTTTTGGTCGCGCGTGTTTTTTTCCCTATGGCGCCTGGTCAGGCCCCGTCAGGACGACGAGCGCGCTGAGCCGCTTGCAAAAGATGCTGCTGGGCGCCAACCGGGTATATCTCATTAATTTTAAAAGTTATCGTACATTTTTCCGTTGTTATTCGGACTTATTCCATTGCAAACATGTTTATTTATGAAGGTTTTAACTCTTTTAACGAAGGTATTTAATGGTATTTATATATTGTGACCATTTATGAACTTACTGTAATAAGATCAGCTGTTTCTCTTTTTAGAGTGAAGACATTATAAATCTCTCCAAATATGTTCGTGCGGAAAAACATGGATTGAACCGGCATGATGGAAACTGTTTGGAATACTCAACAGACTCCCGGAACGTCAAAGTTGGAGGCACGACGACATCCAGGACTCTGAACACAGCCAATGATCGAATTTCCGCGGGGTGCTCGCCTAGTTAGAAAAACTCAACGGACCGAGACCATTTTCGAAGGTGATACCACGAAATCATCTCATTCTTGAATCCTCGTGGTTGTGGCCAAGTTGCTCGGGTTGGCTTTCAAATGTTAAACGCCTCGAAGCCGGCGTAACGCCACTAACGTTCAGATTCATGTGCGTAGTTGATGGGAGTTCTCCCGAACGTCTCGGTCATGTGGATCCCGCTCGTGTCAGTGCTCGCGAAGAACTGTTTTCGCTTGTGCTGAAAAACTCACTTGTTGACCTGAAGGTCTGCAAACTGTTCCCCGGAATATTTACGGACTTTCACTCAAAATTGTTCAGAGATTGAGGGATATCCTATGGAATGGTTGCCCTGCAAATTTACGGCCAATTTGCTGGAAAATATCGCTGGTAAACCACGCTACATGATTCAAGACACGTTGTGCAAAGATGTATCCCTTATTTTTCACAGGGCTACATCCCACCATCTTTCCATCGACACCACGAGACCCTGCTTCGGAAACGCGCAGAATATCACTCTTTTTCGGCAGAATACTTTCAGAGCAACATGGTCATGAGTTCGGACGAACTCGATATTCTGGACCAAATAAAGATAGACATACCTCGTACCGCCAGTTTAGGAAATTTGCTCCATGACGAGATGATTATAACGTGAGTACTCTGTGCAGACTGAATATCTCAGTTGCATATTCTCATAAATTAGGCGGCGACAAGGCGTCGTCCCCTCTAAAGTAAAGTTTGTGTTCCAAGGGCGATTGAACGTGTTCTATTCATTCGGGCGATCCGTAACCCTGCAGCTTCATATGTCCAAGGAATGACAGATCTAGTAACACCATTCTTCACAGGTGAAAACCTTCAAATCTGAAACCATCATTACTCTCAGTTTGCCCTACTTTTCCACAGTTTTCTTGTCTGAAACCCAGAACGAAGAAAGCCAAACGACAGCGAATAGCGACGCTTCCCTGCTCAGTAATGTTGAAGCAGACTGTTATTGGTGTCTTTGCAAGGTCTTAGATCGTGTGCAAGATCACTTCACTTATTCACAGCCCGGGATCCAAAGGGTTTGTCACAGGGTTAACGAGGTGGACTTTGCTTTATTAGTCTACACTTCCTGACAATAACTCCTTTTTCCACAAAAGCTTGTCAGTCGCCTCGACAGAAGGTTATTTTCGCATCTTACGGAAGAGGTGAGATCAAAGTGCGATTGATCTTCAAGGCGAGTGCGCATCATGACGATCTAACAGGATGTTAACGTCTTTCATTTTGCGTTCCGTTGGGCGAGTTGCTTGCTTCTTCGCGAGTTCTCCTGGAAAACTGCTCCCCGCATGATGGCAAGTTACCGTGTCCTATCTGGATTTCCTACATTGATCGTTCTACTGATTTGGTTCTCTTCAATACTAGGACACATATATTTCTGAAGGTGATGATCTCAGTGACTTCCTGGCATACCTGTGTACAGCGCTTTTGATTCGCTGGGCTGATCAGGTCCTCAACAGCTCTTTCACACAGGTGGATGACTCTGCACTAACATAATTTGTTCTCATCAGTTGAAAGTGAAAGAATTCCACGACGTGGTTTCGTTTCTACAACAACCTCCCAGTGAATCTTGGAATATTACGGAGGTCTGCAACATGCAGTTGTCTTCCTGATGTGGATCAACTAAATATTTTTCAGGTGGAAGTAGTGTTGGCAGAAGCGTTTCAGTTGCGATCCATGTTTTGCTGACTTTAGGAATCAGCACCATCGGAGCCGGAGGGAAATATCGCGATGGTCATGCTTGTACGCAAATGTCTACTCCTGTTGTGACGGTCGCTTCTTCAAGATTAATTTATCTATTTGGTTGTTGGCAGAGAAAGATTTTTTAAGGTAGTGCAAAGCCCCTTCAAGATGCGTAAGCTCTAATTGTGCGTTGGGCATGGTTAATCTGAAAATTTCACTCATTTTTACCATCATCGATGTGAAACATGTGCAACGCAACTCGAAAATACATTGCAACGCACCTTGTTTTCGAAGCGGTTCGTCAGTTCCCGACGATATCGTCTACCATCGTCCCCAACAGCAATCAAATATTGCTCTCTGACACTGTAACAATGCACAAGTTTCCTTGACATGTATCCGCGCCATTGCCTCTGGATTTCAAGTGCGGCTTGACAGAAATATCCTTCCCGGCAGGTCGCCGAGGCCTGTGTTTACGACAATCATATGAATCACGCTTTTGGCTAAAGGAGCGGTTAAGCCTACCTGTGCTTGAAGTTGACATGCTCTCTTTCGCCCACGAAATCCCCGAAAGCCACTCTGAATCACGCAACATGCATTCGCTAAATGTTTGACGTTTTTCCGAACAATGAATGCACGCCAATGACTCTGAATGGCGGTCGCGGCTTGTGCTTCAGAGCATCTGCTAAACTCGGCATCCCTGCAGTGAAGGTTTAAAACAACTTCTCGGCGGCCCAAAAGCCTCAAAGAAAATACCTTGACAGGACGAAAGGCCTGTCGCGAACGCCATGCGCGTTACATCTCAGTCTGAATTCATTCGACATGCCGCGAGACTATTTGCGCACTACGATGGTGAAAGGTCCAGTGTTGAAGAGTTACTTCGTACGTATAAGTTTCGAGGTATTATTATACCATATTTCTAATATCTTCTAATCATCACGCACGAATGAATGAAGATATTATTACGAGTTAAGATCTTATTATTATATATTACCTTACTTCATTCGTTCGTATTTATTGATATGATCTATTATTCCAATACACGGTGGGGAATAACGTACCTTATAAATTTATCACCTCGCAACTAGCTAGCTAGCTAGCTAGCTTAAATAAGGTTATTAATATACCGGCTGGGACAAAAGCTGCGCAAAAAATCAAACTCCATTTCATACGAATACGTCACTGTGACGAATGCATTTGCCGTTGAGTTTGATTTTTTGCGCAGCTCGAGTGTTTTGATGTGACTGGAAACGAAACAGATTCTGAACGTTGCTCATATTTTACATGCAAAAACAAATACATGGAAAGCCATTTGATTATTAGGGTCTCCGGAGGGTAATCCTCGATTAATTGGTTCCGGAATCGGCCAGCCTTTTGCTCATCTTTTTAGAGACTAATAACCTTGGTTAACTCTTATTCGAGGTTACACTTATCTGAAATTTATTTGCTTGGAAAAATCTCAAAGGTTAAACATGCTCTCTGCGCAATGCTATCATTTGGGCTCCAGGCTGACCTATCCTAATCACAAGAGGCGAAGCTCTCGTTTCGTAGTGTCCAGTTTCAACAGAAAAGAAAAAATGTCCATTCAGGAATACATTGAGGAGCACGGTCTTGGCAAGAAAGTCGAGGATGTCATCAACGCCGCCGTTAAAGCGAAAGCACCTCAGCCGATCGCGTTCATGGTGCGAAACCACGGTGTAGTTGAGGGAGAAGAGACTGACCTTCGAACACTGGAGATCCCGTCAACACCATCTGCGCCAAATCCTGCACCGTCCGCCCATATTCCATCGGCTCTCGTGAAATCGCTACTTTGGTATTCGTGTTTTCCAACCATTCGTTTGTGCCCCCGTACTCAACTTTTGTTTTCGGGGTTTATTACCGATCCGAAAAGTTTGGGTTCCCTTTGCTTCGGAAACCTGCGACTTTCGCTAAACAAATCCTGAAATTTCTATATAGGCTGAGTACTTGAAGAAGCAGACGCCTGCTGCCATTACCAAAGTAATCGCGCGCCAGATCTTTGACTCCCGCGGAAATCCCACCGTCGAGGCTGATGTGTACACTCACAAAGGAATGTTCCGTGCGATGACCCCGTCGGGAGCTTCAACCGGCATACACGAGGCCGTTGAGCTCCGAGACGGCGATGTGACGAAGTGAGTAATCGCGACCTGAACCGTTTTTTTTTCATGGTAGCATCACGCTGAGCAAGTGCAAAAATACGCACGACGCGATAGCACCGATTTACGCACGCTCGTTTCTTCCGTCACAATTTCCAAATTCTTTCTTCAGGTGGATGGGAAAAGGCGTCACCAAAGCTGTTGAAAACGTCAACTCTATCATCGCCCCGGCTCTCATTGGGAAGGACCCTACCAATCAGAAGGGTATCGATGATCTCATGATCGAGCTAGACGGCACTAAGAACAAAGGTAAACTTGGCGCAAACGCAATTCTTGCCGTGTCCATGGCTGTTTCCAAGGCTGGAGCCGCAGAAAAAGACGTTCCACTGTATAAGCACATTTCCGAGCTGGCGGGCAACACGAAGCTCGTACTCCCCGTTCCTGCGTTCAACGTCATCAATGGCGGGTCGCATGCAGGAAACAAACTCGCTATGCAAGAGTTCATGATCCTTCCAGTTGGAGCAAACACCTTCGCTGAGGCGATGCGCATGGGCTCTGAAGTTTACCACAATCTCAAGTCTGTAATTAAGAAGAAATATGGACAGGATGCTTGTAACGTCGGTGACGAAGGTGGTTTTGCACCTAACATCCAAGAAAACAAAGAGGGCCTTGAGCTGCTCAAAGAAGCAATCGAGAAGGCAGGCTACACTGGAAAGATCAAGATAGGCATGGATGTTGCTGCTGCTGAATTTTTCACCGCCGATAAGATGTACGACCTCGACTTCAAGACCGAGAACAACGATGGATCTATGAAGAAAACTGGTGATGAAATGATCGCAATGTACAAAGAGTTCTGCGCCGAATACCCTATTGTTTCGATAGAGGACCCCTTTGATCAAGACGACTTTGAAAACACTGGCACGTTGACTGGCTCTGGGGTGTGCCAGGTGGTTGGCGATGATCTCCTGGTAACAAATCCTGAACGCGTGGCGACCGCTATCGAATCAAAAGCTTGCAATGCCCTCCTTCTCAAGGTAAACCAGATTGGCTCAATATCTGAGGCCATTGAGGCTGTGCGAATGTCCAAGAAGGCAGGTTGGGGTGTAATGGCTTCACACCGCTCTGGTGAGACAGAAGACTCTTACATTGCTGACCTCGCAGTCGGGCTGGCCACTGGCCAGATAAAGACCGGTGCGCCTTGTCGCTCTGAACGCCTTTCGAAGTATAATCAGCTTCTTCGTATAGAAGAAGAACTTGGCGCCGAAGCTGTATATGCAGGTGAGAGTTACCGCCACATAGGATGGTAAAAACCCTCGCCTGCTGTGAGACTATTCGGCGTCAACTCGCACGAGTATCAAATTATACGGACGGCTCGTGTGTTGAACTAGACTTCCGAGTCAGATTAACCTCTCAAGCGCTCGCGCGGCTGTTTTTTCGCTGCTGTGTCTCACATGTACCTTCGAAGCTTTTTTAGTAGAGCTCGTGAGCTATTTCTTTTAATACAGCGAACGGAGAAATTACTTTGAAATTACTTTTATAACATACACGTGCCGCTTAACGCAGTTCCGTAGACCTCGGCTTTTGCAGAATACACCTTGCTTGCTGACTCCGTAAGCGATTTTCTATGCTGAGTTGGTTCGGGCGTGGTCTGTTGAAATGTTTAATATAAACTAAATATGACTTCTATTATTGCTTGCGCAGTTGCTTGCTGCTTCGTAACTCCATTAACTTTACGTATGTCATCTAACATTTACCTTCGAAGTTTCTCACGATGAAGAATGCGAACAATCGAAATTTGATTGCTTTAAAATGCATAAAATAAGTCTCTGTTACTAACGCTAGCTCTGTTACATGCAATACGAATGTTAATTGCCTAAGACTTAATCACAAATCAAGGGTAGCGACCGAAAAATACTGGAAAATGTGACGACATTGGCAAACATGGGATGCGGTTGTGGCCTTTCGTCTTTCAGTTTACTTCTCATCTCTGAGCGCAACGTTTACATTTCTCATCAAAATTTAGCCTGGCGATGCAAACTTCAGACCAGCTATAGCGTTCTGAATGCGTGTTGAACGATACTTTGCGACCGGAACATCGGAACCAAACTGCTCCGCAGAAACAGAGAAAAAGTCGTGGATGGAAGTCTGCTGCTCTGCTTTTTCCCAAATTTGGATGACAGGTAAAAGAAGCTCGTCTGTTTTGCCGCGTCCCCAGTTGAAACTTTCTCGACAAAAGTCGCGAAGAAGAGCAAATTCAGGCTTGCCCCATTCAAGTTGCGCCTTCGAGGAGTCAATTGAAGGCTTAGCATACGCTTCCAACACTGCAACTGAAGGAAAACTATCCGGTAGAATCCAACTTCTTTTCGCCGCTTGGTGTTTTTTCTCAAAGGTTTCTCGGTCACGGCTGATACTCGCATCGCTGCAATTAGTTGAATCGATATTTTTATCTTTCACCAAATCGTTACACATGGCTTCGATATTGTGCTTATTTCGCTGATTCAACTGATTCAACCCAGAAGAAGAACAATGGATCCCACTATCTGCTTGAGCAGGGAGGTCTCCATCTTCCACCCAGCTTCGAAATGTCTTTAGACCATCAAACCCGGAAAATACAGAAGCGATCTCAAGGGCATTAACAATACCTACTCCTGTTACACCTTCTGTGTAATCGGATCCGAGCAAAAGTGCGAGTTCAGCCAACTTTGCACGATCAACACCAATGTCCTGCTGAATCCTCTCTGCAGAGTAAACCTCCACGTATTTTTTACTGTTGAACACATTACGATATATAGTATTCGCGCCAAACAGAAATGCATCGCTATCTTCTGTTATGACAGCATCAACAAGACCCTCTGCGTTCATCCACGCACATTGTGCTTCTGCCTCCTGTGGAGCAATTAAGTAGGGGACTCCAAATAGGGTTAAGAGGTCTTGGATCTGGCGGTACATTTCTTCCGTTGGCGTGTCTGCTCCTCGCGCAGCACTTTTTCCTTCACTCCGCAACCGCTCAATTTCTGCATATGTGTCATCTAGCATTGCTCCCAGTACCTTTCGATGGTTTAGAGCTTCAAAATCTGACACGGCGTCCATCGCAGAGAGTAAAATCACATTTTTACTTCTCTGTGGCGTCTCACCCCCTCGCGAATATGTTGTACGAAAAAACCGTTCAAAGGCGGCGAGAATCAAAGGTAAGCAACTCTTGATTGGGGCATGGATGTCAACTCTGAACGACCGATATTCGAGTGACATATCTTCTTTTTCTAAGCATTTCTCCAAAACAACATCAACGGGACATTGATCAAGTGCGCGGTATACTTCAGTTTCAAAATGATCCAATTCCATTGATCTACAAATGATGGCTTTGACACCACTAGGGAAGTGAAGAAACATCGACAACGTATTTGCCGTGACGGTGTGTGTGGATGAGACCATGTGCTTGGAAGTCACAGCACGATGTCCTTCATTTTCTAGACTTCGCATCTGTTTTGAATTGGAAGCAGGTCCCGGATCAAAGTTTGCAGATATGTTCACGTTGTCATCATATCGCCTTTGGTATGGTACCGCCATTACGTCAGACACGTCTGTATTGTCCGCGAGGTAGTTCTGCTCTTGTGCCGCATACTTAATTGGTTGTTCTGATGAATTGGATTCTCGCAATTGTGGAAACCACTTGGTTTCTTCGTCGGAGGTATCATTATTTCCAATTCGTCGCCTAACAGCTTTAGCTGCGTCTTCCCGTTTACAGGCAGACCTCACTTGGAATGTCCTACCAGAAACGTGATCTTGTCTGTCTTGAATTCTCCGAAGGTTCACTTGAGAAATATCGGCGGATCTCGCGGTCATACCCTCATTTCTTGGAAATGTATAGACGGGTATTTCTTTTTCAAGGTCAAAGTGAAAGATAGACTTATGAGATTCTGCGTCTTTGTCAACTTCGACGCTTTCCCAGTCGTCTGCATCATCGAGAGTTTCGTTTGAAACCGAGCTCGAGGGCAAAGTTAGGGGATCGGGCCTTTCTTTCACATCTCCGAAGATTGGGTCAATCCCTTCAGCTACGTACTCAGCCTTGAACGTAATTTGAAGATCCGGGCCAGCGAGTCCTTGATTGTTATCTTGCTTGTTCAAGGGCGATTCTTGCATGTCAGTAACATTGCTCGCAGTGTGCGCGGTTTGAACTGTGTTTGCGGCGACGTATGGATAAGGGGGAACCTTCATCGAGTAAATTGGGTCATTTGCAAAATGCCGACCATCATTGAAATAATTATTTTCCCAGCTACACTGCACAGGCTCTGCTGCAGCACGCGACAAACATGCAAGATCTCTGGTCCTCGGAAATTCAAAGACATCTTTCCTAGTGCCACTGACATTGGGTTTGGAAAGTAGGAACTTGCGGTGCTGAATGGAGGCTATGCGCTTAATCGGCTTGAGATCGTCATCTGCGTTCCTGACTTGATCCGAGGCCTTTGCTTCGAGGTCAGAGCTGACTGCATCACGCCCACATGGACTTCTCGCCGTGCCTTCTCTACTTGCTCTTTCAACTTTCCGCTTCAGGCGATTTGACTTAAGGTAGGTCCCCAATTGTAGCTCCGAAAAGTCTGTCATACTTGCAGATAACTTTTGGAAGTTACTGCGGTTTTCAACAACGCGTTGCTCTCGCATCTTGAGCATTATGTCAAATTGTACCGAGGGAGGTAATTTTGCTAGTACCTCTGGGTCGATATTATCTAGCACAGGGATTTCTATTTCGTCGTCTTCACATAGCCCGTGCTTGGCGTTTGCAGATAATTTCCTGTCATAAAACGAATTGCCACTGGCATGTTGTCCTTGCAGTCCAGACTGATGTGCGGCACTATCTAGCTGCGTGTTCTCGACGTCATCAATACCTATCTTTTCAGTCTGATCACGCGCAAGCTGATAATCGAGCATTAGGTCATCGCTGTCGCTGCGCAGACTTTTAGTAATTTCCTCTTCGCGCAGTAACCTCGCCTTCATTGAATTCTTGAGGAGCTTTTCAGCGGTGCGCCTGACCTGCATGGCTTTATTAACATGAGCTTGCCGGCGAGCTGCAGTGGTATGACGCTTCAGTGTTGGCGTGGCACCATCAAACACGAAGACCGGATATACTCCATGGTACAGCATACGACAAATGCGCCGGAAGAAACTGTCAGGGAGGTCAGTTAATATATAAAATGAAAAGTAGATTCGTGACAAATATAGAGAGAAAAATGCGTTCAATGATCAGGCCAAGGCAAAAGCTCACCCGAGAAGATGGGCGTTATGAATCATGTCTCCGCCTTCATCACGCATCGCTTTGATGAATTGTACGAGCCAGATAGAGGCGTCAACGGCGACACGCCGGCCGCTAAGTGTGCTAATGTCGACGCGCCTGCCTGTGGGCTCAAGGAGATTCCACAGACCTTTGACACCCATCTATGCTCCCTTTCTGCAAATATAAAATGCTTCAGGCGTCGGTATTCGTGTCAGTCTCTTTGTCCACCTTGCGGGTCACTGCTCTGCATCGAAAGTAACTTCCTCATCAAGATCGTATGTGTACAACTGACCTTAAATACCAGTTGAATGTATCACGTCGATCATATCAGCAAGCGACAGCAGAGAGGCAGAATTTACAGGAGAATCCGAGAGCTTGTGAGGACTGAGATGGAAAACTTGTGAGAGCTGAGGCTATCGCTGCGAGACTCTCGGCGGGAGGTAACACTTAGTGATGTACCTTCGTTCGGACCTTATTACGCTTCGTATATTACCTTCGTATTAAATGACGGGCATGAAATAGCACTAAAATCTAGATACAGAACAATAATCTTGATCAGTTTGAAATAATACGAATGAAGATAGATAGTTTGATGTGATTATTTAATAAGATAGAGTTTACAAGCATAAGTCAGAGTTTTCTTCATTATTCCTATTTACGAAACCTTACTATATATATATTCAGTCCTGACCACAGCACGGCGATCCCGTGAGTTAACTTGCAAGCGTGTGGTGCCGATTTCCGAAATTTTCGGTGAAATAGAAATCTAATCGGAAACTCGTAACCAAAAATTGTATGGGCATTTAGATTTTTTGAAATCGGTTTTTGGGTTGAAAGCGTTGAGCAAAAATGTAACACGGACCTGGTATCGTCAACCAGGAATCATGGTCTAATCGCTTCATCATTGTCGACATTTTTCATCATTAACTCGTCAACGTTGGTTTAACGCTACATATAATTGATGAATCATGTTTGCTCATACGTCGGCGCGTTAGTTGTAGTTAATATATTAAAGATGGTTATTCATGTGATTTAACTAATTAACAACGTCGAAGTAGGCTATGCCGACCCACCTGGGGACGGACCCCAAAAATCAGTTGAAAACCGAACCATACCATCAGTCCGGGCTCTGGAGAGTTTTTATTATTTCCTTATTATGATATTCTGAATTTCATAAGGGTGAGCCAGTTTTAACGTAACTTAACTTGAATAGTTAAGGATAAGTCGCTTACGTGAACATAAGCGGAATCTTTATACTGTTTGCCCACTGGAGTGATTGTGTGGATCGTAATGATAAAGTCTTTACGTTATTATATTAAATCGTTATGCATAAAAAACTGGCTCACCCTTATGAAATTCAGAATACAGTAGAAGAATACAGTAATTAAGATAGAGTCATCATGAATAAAGATCATATTTAAGTCTTAACTTACGATCTTATTAATAAATACATTTAAATACCTTTATTTTTACAAAAATTATACCTGTATGTGTTACTGTTTAATGTTTTTTTTTGCCCCAAGGGCGGGTCGAGTCATCCTTGAGTTAATTCTTCCCGTACACATCCTGAAGCGTGCCTCGCGCTGACGTGAGCGGTTTTTACATGAGCAAGATGCGCGCTCATGTGGCCGCTGACGCGCGATTAAAAAGCGGTGCGCTGTATCTTTAGGGTCCGCGCCGTGTCTTTAGGGGGTTGGGGATTGGTTTTCAGGGTTTAAAGTTTAAAGAGCCGCGAAGTGGCTCGTCGGCCG
>Ga0302114_10001837_pt1 | contig 13833 bp, 17 predicted proteins | sample AG5_Surface_MG_FD_203107 | JGI IMG/M metagenome (GOLD analysis project Ga0302114, IMG submission 203107) | Marine microbial communities from Western Arctic Ocean, Canada - AG5_Surface | ecosystem: Environmental > Aquatic > Marine > Oceanic | place: Canada: Western Arctic Ocean | collected...
TGCATAAATATGCTATATGATATTGGAATTTTTGTTAAAATAAAAAAAAACTAAAGATACCCAAACGTAAATGACAGACCCAAACACATACAATATATGGGGCCAAATGCTCTCAGCGAGCGATATGAGCAGTCTGATGGCAAACGTGATTGTTTCATTTGCCTTCATCATGATCATAAAAAATGTGTTTGCCCCCCTCTTCGGCTCCAAGTACGCCACTCCCCCAAGAGTGTCCCTCACGGCTAAGATCGGCAATTTCCTTCTGTACCCTCTGTTCTACTTCAAGTTCTCCCCAACCTTCCACCCGCTAGATTTGAAAGAGCTCAAATCGATGGCTTCCAAGGCCACTAAGCTGAGTGACTTTGGAGACGACTGGTACGAAGCCCCCTACGCCCAAACGATGTCCCTCGTGAACAAGGGCAACTACAGCCCGATCGGCTTCGCGTCTGCCCACGACTTCTTCCTCCGGCGGCTGATTGCCAAACTCCGCATCGTGGACAATCTGAAGAGCGGTCGGAGCGGAGCTAACGCGCTCAAGACCCCCGTTCGCAAGCCGCTCTTCGTCGTTGGACTGCCGAGGACGGGGACGACGTTCTTGCACCGGCTTCTGGCCATGGACCCGGGCGCGAGGGCGCCGAGGACGTGGGAGGTGAGCGAGCGAAATACTGCGTCGAGCCTTTTGGAATACGAGCATACGAGCATATATACGAGCATTCTAGCATACTCGCGATGAAGTGCGCGAAATTGAAATGGCTACAGACATAATGGCTACAGACAGACATAATGGCTACAGACATAATGGCTACATCCACTACTAAGCTAACATTAGCATTAACATTATTCCACCCAATTCGTGTGGCACCTGGCACCTTCTTCGCTCGGCGCAGTTGTTCGATCCCGTTCCAAGAAACGAGAAGGACGGACAGGTAAACAAGGACGAAAAGAGTCGCGAGAGGTTTGTCCAGAAGGCCATTGACAAGTTGGAGGTACGTACGATACATGTTAATATATTTTATTGCATTTCACTCATACATTTTGCACTCATACATTTTGCACTCATACATTTTGCACTCATACATTTTGCACTCATACATTTTACATTTTGCAGCTCGTCGTCCCGCACTTTTCCAAAATTCACGAGGTCGGCAGCAACCTCCCGGAGGAGTGCATGATGTCGATGGGGTCCGACATCCCGATGCTCTTCGCCACGTTTCACCTTCTCATCAGGGAGCCTCACGAGTCGTACGCGTGGGAGCCTGGGCAGGCGTACAAAAACTACGCGAAGGTGCTGCAGATCCTGCAGCACCAGGCGGTCGAGCAAAATAACGAGGAGAGAATGGGCAAGAGGTGGACGCTCAAGTGCCCGGTGCACCTTGGGCTGCTGCAGGTGAGCGAGCGGAGCGGGGGGGGAGGGGGGTTGAGGAAGACGAGCTTTCGAGTAACTACGAAACTAACGTTATATTACTCCACTCAATCTCAATTCGTATTCGCACCTTCTTCGCTCGGCGCAGTTCTTGGTGGAGGGCTTCGACGACGCCACGGTCGTTTGGACGCACAGGGAACCGGAGCAGGCTGTTGGAAGTTTGGCGAGCTTCATAAGGGCGACGCAGGACATGCACGAGGGGAGCGGGACCATCATGCTGGATAGAATCGGGAAGGACGTTTTGAGCTTTGCCTCGGAAATGATCAAGAGGGCGGACAAGTTCTTTGACAATCGGACCAAGAAACAGACTCCGAGGTGCATGGTCATGTACACGGAGCTGATCAAGGATCCCATAGGGACGGTCAAGAAGTTGTACAAGGAGGTGGGCTACGAGTTTACAGCGGAATACGAGGAACTGCTGGAGGTGTATGTTGACAAGAACAACAAGGAGAGGGAGTTGTTGAAGGCTTTTGGTCTTAATAAGGACAAAAATAAGAAGGACAATCTTCACAGCTACAGCATGGAGGAGTTTGGCATCACGAAGGAGCAGCTTGAGGGAGAGTTGGGCTGGTACCGAGAAAAGTATTTTAAATAAAGAAAACAAAAACTTTTTACCGCCTCATCTCCTGTGCCACAACATTCTGTCGGAAGTTTGTGAGGTCCAGATTACTCACGTCGTAGCTGAAATCATCAAACAGAGAGAAAACCTCCGGAACACCTTTCACCCTGAATTTAACGTTGTCACCATCCTGTTCTGCAGCTAACGATGCGTCGCCGGGCAGGAGATGCAGAATCAAGTCGCCTTCGTTCAACGGAAGCTGCAACAGGTTTTGGTGGGCGCCAACGTCCACCATCAAGTCTATGTCTATGAAATTTGCAGTTCGGCCCGTGGGAAAAACGCAGTGCCTGTTTAGGAAGTTCCGTTTTTTCTGTTTTTCTGTATTCTCCGCTCGTTTTTGCATTGCCTCTTTGACAGAGGCCCCTGTGGAGTTGGAAAAACCACAACAGCAGTCCTTCAGAAATGAATTTGCGATGTAAAAGGGCAAACAGAGGCAAGAGGAGATTGGCTCATCGAGAGGATGCCAAACATCCCAATCTACATACATGATCCGCTCCGACGTTATCTTATAGACCGGAGGCAAGCAGCAGTCAAGATGCATTATCTTTCCCAAGAAAGTACGCCTCGCATTTATAGAATCGTAAAATACAAGCTCGTTGTTATTCGGTGTTGTGGACTGGCCGTCTGCTCCAAAACGAGCGTCAAACTCCCATGCCACAGCGCCCATCCGTTTCCCCAGCCCAAGTCTGGCCGCATCTTTCAAATTCATTTTAGCCAATTCATATGTCAAACTGGAGAAAATCTCGTATGGTCGTGGTACATCTGTGATGAAGAAGATCTCCTCCGAGTCAGAAAGATCCCCGCCCGGGAGGCGAAACACAACGAGATCTCCTTCCCCTCGACAGATCTGCCAGCACGATTGATGTGCGCTCATGTCAACCACAATATCCGAGTCGAAAGTGTCGAGAGCTCGGCCAACAGGATAAGTAATTCCCCCAAAGCAGTATTTTCCAAAGGTTGCCCACTCCCATCTGCTGTAAACAAATCGCTTATCAGTAGCTTTCGTCCAACCAGGACAAGAGATTGAATAGTGCCACCATCCACAGATTGAGCGCTTCGTGTTGGCCGAATTGTAGAAGACTCGCTCTTTGCGCGACCTTAGAAACCTCGTTCCGGGTTCAGGAGGGGCTGCTGCTTCACCCCCGAGAGAGTTTGCAGGATCGTGCACTTTTGACATTGGATTTTTCGATGGAGCTATTGCCGAAGGAGGAAAAACGAGATGGGTTGGTGTAATTTGCTGTTGGAAATTAACACAATATCCCACAATTTTGAAATGTATGTTAGCTTGATCGGGGACGGGAGGCGCAGCGCAACACTCAAGGGGATCGTAAAGCAGGAGTCTCAGGAAACCAAATTTAAATTAAACTAAAAAAAAGTGGATTTTTCTCGCATTTTTTTGGAGGAAGATTTGAAGACCAGATATACATTTAGAGACTCCTTGCTCGAATAAATTCTTTCAGAGGCCCTCTAGAAGTGTTGAGCAACAATCCAAACCCTGTTTTCACAATGAGCTTTTCCCCAACCTCCCCCACAAATACTGATGCAAGATCATTCTACAAGAAGTATGAGAAGGCTGGAGTTTTGTACAAGACCCGTGACGTGTTTTCGGGCCGCCGACCCCGGCTGTTCGTCCTAGACGGGCTGATCCTGCACTACTACCTGCAGGCCGACGACCCAGCGCCCCGCAAGTCCATTCTGCTCATGGGGTGCGCCATCGAGCTCCTCCCTGAGGAGCGCTCTTCCAGCGGCAGTGGCAGCGGCAAATCATTCTTCCCATTCGTCATCAGCCACGCCAAGAGCGCCAAGGTGTACAGTTTGGCTACCACGACAAGTGAGAGCAGGGAGGAGTGGGTGAAGGTGTTGGAGACTGCCAGCAAGCAGGGGGAGGCAACTTTGTTGGGCATGGACAACAGCAGCAGCAGCAGCAGCAGCAACGTTAGTAATGGGAATGTGAACGTGGAAGTGGACAGCAGCATGGATGAGACTGACATTGCTTCTTCCTCTTCCTCTTCCTCTTCCAATACAATAAATACAAACACAATTATCACAAATGACCCAGCCCTTATCAACGTCCCACCCCAGTACCACAAAAAAGTAACTTCCTCAATTTCGACGCTTGTGGAGCTGGTGACCTCCCCCCTCGACACCTGGCAGCCCCTCTTCTCTAAGAAGGGCGTGATCGCCCGAACCCGGCCCGGCAAGCTCGTGACCGTCCGGGGAGACGGCCTCATGCCCCACCACCCTAAACAGGTCTTCAACGCCCTCGTCAACATCGAGAAAAAGAAGGATTACGACAACCAGCTCGAGGAGGGGAGGAGGGTCGCCAAGTACAACAATCACACGTTCTGCGACTACCTCCAGTTCAAGCCTGTTTGGCCGACTGCCGTGAGGGACTTTTGCAACATTCTTACGTGGAAGGTAGTGGAGGTGGAGGTGAGAAAACACAAAAGTCAAAATCCCAATCATAAATGATATGACAAAAATCCAAAACAAACCCACACTCACACAAACAACCCACACAACCCACACAATCCAACACAACCCAACACCAATTAATACCAACCTAACAACCTTAGGATCGGCCGGCAATCGTCATGGCCGCGTTCGAAGCGTTCGAGGTGCCTAACAAAAAGTCTTTCGTTCGCGGCGAGTGCGTCGTCGCCGGCTGGGTGATTGTCCCCGTCCTTGACGCTGCCACCAACTCCATCCACAGCAAGGTGACCTGCCTCGTTAGCACCGACCTCAAGGGAAACTTGCCCTCGAGCATCGTCAACCAGATCACGAGCCAGCAGGCGCTGTTCCCGGTAATCATCAGCAAGTTCCTCATGGTGAGCGAGCCAAAGGTGCCCGACTGCCTCCAGGGGAAGACGGTTGATGGAATAACCACCAAGAGCATTGTCGTGGATATCATTGACAAGCTGCCGAGACGGGATTGGACGTTAGCGTTCGACGGGGAGGGGGTTAATGCTACTGGTAGTGGTAGTGGCGATGGTGGGCTGGAGGAAAAGGAAATAGAACAGGAAAAAATTGAGAAAGAGGCAGAGGCAGTAAAAGAGCCCACCCCTCCATCTTTACCCACACCCACACCGACTTCACCACCGAAAACAAGAAACACACCCACACCCACACCCACACCATCACCAACCTCAACCTCCGGAGTGATAGTCCCAACCTCCCCAGCCCTGACCCTCTCCCCCCCCTCGATCCTCTTCTCCTTCCTTGCCCTTCACCTCCCGGTGTTCCTCTGGGCCTTGTGCAAGTTTTCTTTCCTTTCCCCAATCCTCGACCCCCTGAGGGGAATTTTCTTCGCCCTGGGACTCGTCGTTGGTCTGAGGTTCTTCGCGGAGCGGAGGCTGGGACGGTCAATGACCTACGCAGACGGGAGTGGTGTGGGTCTGGCTGGAAATGGAAACGGCGGGACGGGGGCCGTGACTACGACCTTCGTTGTCGATTTGAAGAAAGTTCTGAGGTACATTGAAGGCTGCAGAAAAACCCAGAGAAGCAAGGACAAGGACAAGGACAAGGGCGGCAGCGACAATTTAAAGTCAGAAGTTGCCGTGACGCACATTGCGCTCAAGGCGGCGGCCCAGGTGCTCGGCGAGATGCCGGCCTTCAACGGGCGAAAAGTTTCCCTCCCCCTCCTCGGCCTCAGTGGATACTTTCCGAATGCGACCATCGACGTGTCGACGGCGCTGGGGAAGCACAGGTGAGTGAGCTGAATTGATTTGAGTTGATTTGAGTTGATTTGAGTTGAGTTATTATTACCATATCATCTGACCATTATATCATATGAACACTTATATGAACACTTAGCAACGGAACGAGTGGCTTTGTCAAGGTCAGTAACGCCGACAAGCTGTCGATTTTCCAAATCAGCAGGAGGATAACCGAACTGGTCGGTTTGAAGCGGACATTGCACGCTGCAACATCAGTTGCGGAGAAGGTGCTACCCGATTTTCTGCGGGGGCCGCTGACAACTCTGAGCGAGCAGCTTGATCTGCCCGTTGGGGGGCTTGGACTGAAGGGGAGGCGGTTCGGCTCCGCGCTCATCTACTGCTCCCCAAACAGCGGCAACAGCGAGGTGGCTGTGAGCGTCGCCCCCGCTACTTTTCCGTCCGCCGCGAGCATAATCATCGTTGTGGGCGGGGTTAGGGTGCTGCAGCAGTACAGCAAAGAAAACAGGGCGGCCGTTGCGAGGCCGGTGCTCGAGATCAGTGTTACGATTGATGTGCCTGTTTGCAACGTCAACAGCTGCAGAAGGTTCACCGAGAGGTTGCAGCAGCTCATCAGGGAGCCGGATATGCTAGACAAGTATTAATTTTTTGCCAATAATACAAGACGGCAAATCAAAAATTTTATGGTTCCTCTTTAATACATCCAATCTAAAAATCAAGATTTCTCAAACTGGTTTCGATGCGCATGAACGAATACGTCCTGTACATCCTCTCAATGACGGATCGCTGCTGGCTGACAGAGACGAAACCCCTCTCTCCGCACAATTCGATCAGGTCCTCGTGGGCACTCTTGACTTCGCTCAGGATGAACCTCCTTTTCTCCTTCCACAAAATAAGCTGGCACTGATGGACTAATAGCATGAGCATCCCCAGATCGCTGTCTCGTAGGACCGTCGGTTTGTTGTTGACGCCGACCCCAGCATTGTTGCTGTGCCGCCCAAAGCCATTTCCATTTCCATTTCCATTACCATTACCAATTCCATTACCAATTCCATTTTCGTCCTCGTCCTCGTAATCGTAGCCAAGCCCTCCCCCAACTGTGCCATTCTTAATAACGCTTCTCCTCCTGCTTCCCCCTCTATAATTCATCTCTCCATCCTTTGGCGGGTTGTCGCGCATAAGCAGCAGCCTATCGATAGCCAACAACACGCTCCGGAACTGCCCGTAAGTGTCGCTCTGCCGAGCGAATGTGAAAATGTTATTAGGTTAGTAAAGTCTCGCGCATATCATATACTCTCTTGGCTCTCACCTTGCTTTTCCGCTTCCCGTCGAACGAGTAGAGGATCATACGCACGCCCTTCCTCACCACCCACACACAGAATACAGCCGGCACCATGGCCATGACCCTGAAATTGAATTCGTTGCTATCCATGAGCTTGTCGATAGCGTCCATCGCGGTGAGCAGTTCCTGCGCCGTGCGAAGGTATGGGTTAGTTTTTAAGTAGTGGACGTGGACGTGGATGTGGAAGTGGGTGTGGGTGGCTCGCTCACTTCACTCACCTTCTTGATGAATTGCATTTGGATGAGTGAGGATCGCACGATCTGTCGAAAATTTGGAATTTTGTTAGCAATTTGGTTTAGCATTATACAAAACATTCTTTCTCCCACTTCACTTCACTACACTCACCTCTCCCGTCATGACGTTCCTCACAGCGTTGGGCACGCTCGCCTCGAATTCCTTTTCGATTAGGCTGACGTCCATCATTTGGGACCTAGCCTCTCTCTCCGCGTCGCTCATCTTCGGAAAGTTGTCCCCAAGCCAGCTGCTCAGCATCCTCTTGAGCGATCCGCAGGCCTCCTTCAGCGCGATCTCGTCGGTGATGCGGTCGCGGGTTTTAGAAGTGAAGAACTGCGCCGAGCGAACAATCGATTTGGGTGGGTTAGCTTAGTAGTGGATGTAGCCATTATGTCTGTAGCTATTTCGCGCACTTCATCGCGAGTATGCTCGTCTTCCAAAAGGCTCGCTCGCTTCGCTCGCTCACCTCCACGTACAGATACTCGCAGGGCTCCTTGACATGCTCGGCCCAGAAGATGCACACTTTCTCGAGTCCTTTTTCGTACATTTCCTTGCCCCAGGTGCCGGTGTAAAACTTGTACGCCACCATTGACAGGAGGGGGAACCCCACGCAGAGCGATATCCAGTTCTGTTCGTGTTCGTGTTCGTGTTCGTGTTTTTTGGTTAGTTTCTGTTTGTGACAAGAGAGTGCGAAGCGACTAACCCACTCTTGCTCTTGCTCTCGCTCTCGTGTTTCGTTGAAAATGCGCCTCGCTTCGCACGGCGCTCACCCTTTCCAACCTATTCGGGATGGTCAGCTTCGGCCTCCTGTTCCTTTGCCTCCCCATCACTTCTCCCATCACCTCCAGCAACTCCTCAATTTCGTTCGTCATGCACCTCAAATCCACAATCTGAACGTTCTCTCCGTCCTCGTCGGCACTCGCCCAAGTAGGTATCTTGCCCCACTCGTCCAGCAAATGTTTTTTGTGCGTAAGCTCCCCCCTTTCCACCCAATTCCCGTGGCCGCACAGGTCCTCCGGCTCACCTCCCCCCCCGATTATGCTCCTCTCCAGCTCCCTCCTTACGACGCTAACGGCGTCAACGGCCCACGCGCTGAGCGCGAATGGGGACTTTAGCACGCTTGCGTTGTGGGCGTTCGGCACGGCAACGAAGTTTGCTGCCGAGTAGCTCTTGTTCATTCCGTCGGACAAATGCTGCTGGAAGTGAGTGGGGATCGAGATGGCTGGTTTGTTCTTGGCTTTCATTGGAGTGATTTTCTCGTGCGTTGGGCTTGGGGGAAGATTGTGGAGGTTCAACATGTCCTCGCTGGATGATCTCGAGAACAGGTTGGCAGCTGTTGCCGCCGACTGAATTTTATTGTTATTATTTTTGTTATAATTATTGCTCTTGGTGTTGGTGTTGCCTGCACCAGCGTGTCCGAAATAGTTGCTTTTGGCCAAACCACGATCTGACACCCCAATAACCACTCCCCAATGCCCCCCAACAACCCGCAAATTCATCACTCCTCCCCCGTCTAACCCGCTCGACCTCAAAAATTGCTGCTGCACGTTGCCGATCGCGATGCACCTCCGGCTCAAAATAGCTTGCAGTGTGCTAACTTTTTGGGCGAGCTCTCTATGGTGCAGTTCTACCGCTTTCCAGACCCCCCTCTTCTTCGCGGCCTTCAAAAAGTTCCACGGCCCGGTCAGCAGGAAAGAGTACCAGGGAGGCATCTCGTAGCGAGACGACCAGAAGCGGAGCGAGTCATGGAGAATCGAGGCCTCGTAGAGGAGGAGGGAGCGCAGGGAGAAGAGAAGGGAGCGGGCAATTATCGCAGCTGTTTCGGCTTTGGAGACAGAGGCTGCCGTTTCTAAAGCTGTGTTGTTGATGTTGTTGTTATTGTTGGAGGAGGAGGAGGAGGAGGAGGTTGAACCGAAGCGGCAGTCGGCAACAGACTCGGACCTTGAAAGCGGCTCTGGCAACGTGCTGTCAATTTCGATGTCGGTGTCGTTGTTGCCATCGTTTTTGTTATTGTCACTGTCGCTGCCGGAAACAAAGAGCTGTGTATTGTAACACTCCTTCTCATACTTTGTTAAAATACCTCGAACGGTTGCTATCGCTGTGGTTGCCGTGATGTTGATACCTATTATAGGGGGTGGGGCAAGCTTCTTGCTCTTGTAATGAGTGTTGGTTTGGTCAGGTGCTGTGTTGCCCCGGTGGGCAGAAGTATCCAGTGAGAATTTGGAGGGTGAGAACGTGTTTACCAGAAACCTAAAATAACTCATGGGGACTTAACCGGACAATAGACACCACAAAAACAACACAGAAACACAGAAAGGTGAGGAAATAAATATTTTTTTGACCAGACGTTTCTAGCTTCAAATTGTGTGATGATTCCACTCATATTGACCCTTGCATCTTTAATGACAGCAACAGGCTACTTGTCCAAATCGACGGCAAGCACAAGAATTCATACGAAGTTTTTTGCAAACGATGCCAAGCTGAACAAGTATAGCTCGCAACTCACTGATTCGCCCCAGCAAGGAGCTTCGCAAGCGATGCTGTATGCGACTGGCCTGCTGACACCCGAAAATCTGAATTTTCCGCAGGTCGGTATCTGCTCCATGTGGTACGACGGAAACCCGTGCAACATGCACCTAAACACTCTGGCCAACCATGTCCGTGACGGAATGACCAACAAAGACCTGTCCTTAGGACTCATCCCGATGCGCTTCAACACCATCGGCGTCTCTGACGGTATTAGTATGGGCACGACTGGGATGAGGTACTCCTTGCAGTCCCGAGATGTAATTGCTGATTCTATTGAGACGCTTATGTCTGCGCAGTGGTACGATGGGCTGGTTGCGCTCCCGGGCTGCGATAAGAACATGCCCGGCTGCGTGATGGCGATGGGTCGCCTGAACCGCCCTTCAATAATGGTCTACGGCGGAACGATCAGAGCCGGCAAGCAGCCTTCAACCGGCGACAGTCTGGACATCGTAAGCGCCTTCCAGTCCTACGGCAAGTTTGTCTACGACAAAATTTCGGACGAGGAGAGGGAGGAGGTGAGCGAGCGAAGCTAGCGAGCCTTGACGAAGACGAGCATACTCGCGATGAATCGAATCCCGCGAAATGGCTATTTCATATATTGCTACATCCACTACTAGGCAAGCTAAGCTAAGGCTAAGCTAAGCTAAGCTAAGCTAAGCTAAGCTAAGCTAAGCTAAGCTAAGCTAACATTAATTCCACCCAAATTCGAATTCGTTTTGCTCGCTTCACTCTTTTCGCTCGTCTTTCATTAAAAATGCGCACAATTTCGCTTCGCTCGGCGCAGATCGTCCGGCACAGCTGCCCCGGGCAGGGGGCGTGCGGCGGAATGTACACAGCTAACACCATGGCGACTGCGATTGAGGCTCTGGGGATGAGCTTGCCGTATTCCTCCAGCTCGCCTGCTGATTCTGAAGAGAAGAGGATTGAGTGCGAGGTTGAGGCGCCTCGAGCCATGAAGAGGTTGTTGGAGATGGACCTGAAGCCGAGGGATATTATGACCAAGGGGGCGTTTGAGAATGCTATTAGGATGGTTATGATGACGGGGGGGAGCACGAATGCTGTGCTGCACTTGATTGCCATGAGCCGGTCGTGCCAGGATCCGGAAGTTTGGGTGGGGTTGGACGATTTTCAGAGGTAAGTTTGAGCAACACAACCACAACCACAACCAACACAAGGCTCGCAATTTTCTATAACTAACAGTATTGCACAGGATCAGCAATATCACCCCTTTCTTGGCTGATTTGAAGCCGTCTGGGAAGTTTGTCATGGAGGACGTGCAGGCCATCGGAGGAACACCCGCCTTGATCAAGTTTTTGATTGAAAATGACATGTGAGTAAGATTGAGTCAATGAGCTGGAATGGAATTACAAATGTGTAGGTTGCTCACCCCTTGTTGTAGGTTCGACGGCGAGCAGCTAACCGTCACTGGGAAATCCCACAACGAGAACCTCAAGGACCTCCCTTCCCTGACCCCTGGACAGCAGATAATCAGACCCCTCTCCGATCCAATTAAGAGGACTGGCCACCTCCAAATTATGTATGGAAACGTGTGCCCTGGTGGAGGAGGTGAGCAAAGGAACAAGTTATAATTGAATGGATTGGAATGGATTGCGCGCAAAAGCTAACCCTCACCCTAAACCTAATTTAACCCCCTCTCCTCTCCGTTAATATGTTTCGCCAGTTGCTAAAATCACAGGAAAAGAGGGCGAAACTTTTACTGGCGTCGCTCGTGTCTACGACAGCGAACCCCTAATGATGGAAGGATTGAATAAGAAGGAGGTGAGCGAGCGAGTGCCCGAGCGGAAATGGCGGAAATGGCGACCCACAATTTTTATTTCCTAATTTCAACATTACACCCTTCGCTTCGCTTCCCTTCGCTTCGCTTCCCTTCGCTTCGCTTCCCCTCGCTTCCCTTCGCTTCGCGCAGATAAAATGTGGCGACGTAGTGATCATCCGCTACGAGGGCCCGAAGGGAGGCCCGGGCCTGCCCGAAATGTTAACCCCCACCTCCGCAATCATGGGAGCCGGGCTTGGCGACTGCGTGGCATTGTTGACCGACGGCAGATTCTCCGGCGGGAGTCACGGATTTTGCATCGGGCACATCACGCCGGAGGCTCAGGTCGGAGGGCCAATCGCCTTGATCAAGAACGGCGATCCAATTCAAATTGATGCCAGGTTGGACGTCCGAACGATTAACTGCATGCTTTCGGAAGAGGAGTGGGAGAAGAGGAGGAACGAATGGGTTGCTCCGGAGCTACGAGCTAAATTTGGGACACTCTTCAAATACATTCACACGGTGAAGACTGCGTCTGATGGTTGTGTGACTGATGAGTTTTAAATCAGTCCAAAGGAATTTTTCTCAAAGATTTCTTTTTATGTGGTGGTATGTATTACTGTTTCTAGGGTTGACTGGATGTTGGGCTGTTGTTGCTGTTGTTGTTGCTGTTGTTGTTTCTGTTGTTGTTGCCCCCCCCCCCTCTCCTTATCACCCCCCACACTATTTTCAAACTAAGCTTTCCGGTTGCGAACATTTGCTGTACGAAACCTGCCGCAAAACCCAAAACGGCACCAGCCAAAATCAACGTTAATTCATCTTCCTCGAATATTGGGTGCAAAACCCGCTCGAACTGCGAGCTTGTCATTTTTTCCATTCCCTCCCTCAGCGTTCTTTCCAAACCTAGCTTAACGTCCACGTACTTGTGAATGACTCCCACTCTTGACTTCAGCCCCTCAACCGCGCTCTTGCTGATTAAACCAATTCTAGCCTTGCTGAACGGCGGCAAAAAGCTGTTTAAGTGCTTTCCGAACAGCCCCTCGAATCTGCGCCGAGCGAGCCAAACGAATTGAGTGGAATAAAAATAATGTTAGTTCAGAAGTGGATTTTTGGGATTCATTGCTCGAGTTTTCCCCACAAAGCTCGCTCGCTTCTCTCGCTCACTCACCGGCTCCTCGTCACCTCGTTGCCCAATATGCTGTTGAACAACTTTTCGCTGGTCAGCACCTTGGTCGCGAAAAAATTGCTGAATTCCTTGCTCACGGCCGTCTGCCGCTTCAAAAACATGCCCTGCAACACCCACGGTCCAACCTTCGTCGGATTAACCGGCTGAAAAATCCATTTCAGCGCCAACCAATTTGTCAGCAATCCCACCACCCCGCCTCCGATCGAAATCACCCACGGAGAGTCGCAAAACAGAGCGACGACCATTTGGATCAGTCCCAGAATGAAGCCGAACCAAAGCCCCGAGTCGACGAGGAACTGTTGTGTACGTGGTTAGCAGAATTTGAGCATTGGCAATTTTTTAATTCGGTACGCACCTTCAACTCGACGCTACCGCATTTTTGGAACAATTTCCCCAGCAGCGATCGGTCGGCCAGCATTTGGTCAGTTACGCAGGACTTCAAATCCACCAGATCGACAATGTTTGCCTGCATAGCTCTCACAAACTTTGTCAAAAATCGTTGGTTGAAACTGTAGATTGCCAGAGGTGGGTTCAGGTAGGCAGGGATTGATTTCGTTTGTGCCATGGTGCTCTTGCTAATTATTGCTACTTCGGGCGAAAGCAGTTTTGCAACGGCTCGCGGGTCTAATCGTTTGAATACGGTTTGCACATCGAGGAGCTGGGTGGTGACCATGTCAACCATTGCGTGAGACATTTTTTTTGATTTTGCCGGCACGATTCCTTGCCATCCAATGAGACCAAGGGGAGAACCTTCACGGACGAGAATTGGGAGGCCAACGAATTTCACGGGGGAGAAGATCATCTGAACTGCCAGCCAGTTAGTCAGCCAGCCCACAAAAGCAGCTGTGAGGGGGATCGAAAGGTAAATTTTGGGATTGGCTTTGAATTTGGAAATTGCGGCCGAGAGGGGGGGGAGGGTGTGTGTGGGGGGGGGTCGGACGTTGAAGTTGGTCAGATTCTTTATCGTCTGAGGAGAACAGACTGTCAATGTCGTTGTCTTTGTCATCAGCATCGTTGCTGAAGAGGCAGCTGCAGTGAATTCGATTCCACGA
>Ga0302114_10001840_pt1 | contig 13827 bp, 16 predicted proteins | sample AG5_Surface_MG_FD_203107 | JGI IMG/M metagenome (GOLD analysis project Ga0302114, IMG submission 203107) | Marine microbial communities from Western Arctic Ocean, Canada - AG5_Surface | ecosystem: Environmental > Aquatic > Marine > Oceanic | place: Canada: Western Arctic Ocean | collected...
CGACTTTTTTTTCTTATTGGTGGGAGTTTTAAATTGGGGTGTTTTTTTTGGGGGGTGGGGTGGGTGGGGACACAGCAGGCGAGGCAGCGTGGGGCATCAGGATTTCAAGAATGCCCAAACGGGTTGGGGAAGGTAAGGAAGGTGAAGCCGAGGAGGAAGAAGAATGTTTTCTTGAAGACGAATGTGTGTTTTCGGTAGGGTTTAATTCATTCTTCGTGGAATCAGTGGATGAGCCTATAGAGGTCATGCTATGCAGAAATGCAGAAAAACGTATGGATTTCAAAAATGGTTTTTGGTTTGATTTTCCACCAATTCTTACATTTTGATTTACAGATTCACTATGCCTCCCAAACGTAAACGAACCCCAAAGCAAGTTGTTGTTGTAGAGGTCACCTCTGATGATGTCGTTGCTCTCCTTCGAAAGGCTTCTCGACAGAAGCTTGAGGAAGCACTTTTGTCGTTGGCCACGAAGCACGACGATCTCGAAGCGTTGGCCTTGACGCTAAAACCCGCCCCTCTTCTTCCATCCGTTGCTGCTTTAGCCTCCTCCACGGTGACGACAGCGAAAGACGCTGGGTTCTTTGCCCTGCTCTCCGATGAGCATACACTCCAAGTTCTTGAGCATCTCAACCTTCGAGAGCAGCTTGTGATGTTCATTTCCTGCAAGTTGTTCTTGTCGTACAAACGTCAGCCTAGACTCTTCACGAAGTTGAGCAGTTCAGGCATCCCCTACAAAACGTTTGGAAATCTCACCTCACTGATTCCAACATCGATGCTCTCCTCCATCAACATTAGTGTTAGTAAAAGGTTTGATCTGGCCCTAGCGAAAACCTTCGTCAAGGGGCTCGATGCGTCCGCACCGTTGTCTCGCATATCTTCGTCAGGAGAGAAATGGCGAGGAGTTCAAATAAACAAGCTCATCACCGCCAAGTTCAAAAACACCATCAAATCGATCAATCTCGAAAAGATGCCGACTGTGTTGGTATATACTGCTGCGTGCCCAAATCTCACTGAGATCACGTGTCAGGATTGCTGTGATGCTTCGGCGCTCAACGAGATTCATGCAACTTCAGCTGCGTCCCGTGATTCCACGACGTCTTCCATCACGTCCCTCAAATTTTTGAATTCGTGGTGGGGTATGCTTTCGTTTCGGTCGTTCTTCGCCTGTGCGAGCAAGTTCCCCGAGCTGGAATATTTTGAAGTTAGGCATAACATGTTCGCAGACCTGTTTTCGAACATGCTGTCCGCCACGAGCAAGTACAGCCGACTGCTGACTTTAAAAATCGGCAATGTCCTCTTCGACGAGAGTATGTGGATGGGACCAGCTCATTCTCAAAAGAGTTCGATTACCCTCGTGAAGGCGATCTGCAGTGTGTGTCCAGCTATAACAAGTTTGGATATCAGTGCAAAAGAATGCTCGAGATCCTGGGTCAGCAGGAAGGATGGCACGTCAGGTGAGAGCTGAGTGAGCGAGCGAGGCTTGAGACGGCTACAGACGGCTACATTACCACTAACCGCGCTTTATTTTAACAGACGACATGTGGCACACCTACTTGGGCCCCAGCGCGTTCAGCCTCCCGAACTTGGTTACTCTGAAGCTGAAAAATTTCGGAATCACCTCCACGAGCTTCGACAACTTAGCGACGATGCCAAAGCTGGAATCTCTCTCCCTGTCCATGGCCTACCCTCAGAAGAGTGGCGGTTACCAGGCGAATCAGTGCACCGATGACATGGTTAGCGCTGGGGTTGCGGAAATTAAGGAGCTCAAGGAGGTCTTGTTGCCTCGTTTGAAGGAACAGATAACTTCAGTCGTCATTACGACGAGCTTGATGCGACCGGGAGATCGAAACAAGGTTCAAAGGTTCCAGAATCATGGTTACAAAAACACATCGTTGCAGAACAACTTTGAGTTGGAGGATGACAATGATGACGAGGAGATTGGTTTTGAAGGGGTGATGAATGGGGAAATGTAAAAGAGATAAAAAGTAGGGAAGGGCAGATCAGAGAAATATTGATGATTTATTTCATTAGAATTCTCGAATACCGAGCCTTTTTCGCCGGATCCACGAGCATCACCAATCGCACCAACTTCTTCGCGTCATCGTCTAAATCGCCCACCAAAACATGCAGCGTGGAAAGTATATTGTGCAAGCAGAGCAAGCTGCCGCCGAGCGAAGCGAGTCGCATTTTTTAAGGAGCCGAGTGAGTGGGTTAGTGTTTTGTTTTTGTAGTGGTTCAAGTTCGTATGCTCGTCTTCATCAAGGGCTCGCTTCGCTCGCTCACCTCCATTTATTTTCAGCGTTCTCGTCCTCGATCAATTCCTTTAGCGGAATCATTTGTTCAGACAGCAGGTCAACATAGTCACGCACCTCCTTGTTGCTCAGTTTGTGCGGCAGCGGGGGCTTCGCCCAGTCTAAAACGAAGCGAAAGTAAATCCAGGCAGACTGGTCCGCTGCGAATGGAATGTTAGTTATGTGGTGAATGTCTGTAGCCATTTTGCGGGTGTTGATTCATCGCGAGTATGCTCGTCTTCATCAAGGCTCGCTCGCTTCGCTCGCTCACCTGGTTCTGTGAACACCGCAGACTGGCAGATTTGCAATTCCTCCCTCGCAATTTCCAGCTTGGAATTGGAATTGGACTTGGACTTGGACTTGGAATTTAAAATCAACGGGAGCAATTTCGACCGATAGTGGAAAGCTGAATAGTTGGAAAAGTTCGTGTCGATCTTGTCTCTCGTGAATTCAAATTCTGACTGGATAATGGCGTCAATCGTTGCTGCGCCGAGCGGAGCGAAGCGAAGCGAGGCGAGGCGTATTTTCAGCAAAATTAGTTGAGTAGGTTAGTTCAGTAGTAAATGGAGTTTCGGACTTTTCTGTCCATGACGCGAGCGAGCGCAGATTTCTGGTCGGACACCGAGAACATGGTTTTTAGTCGAGCTCAGCGGAAAGCAGAGAAAAAAAACAAAGCTCAGCTCGTTCGCTTCGCTCGCCCACCTGTTGCTGCTATTGTTGTTGGTGGTGGTGGTGGTGGTGTTGCAACTTGCTTTGAAAACGCAGCCGCAAAATCTCCACCCCCGCCCCCCCCATCCCCCCCCACCAACAAGTACACAACGAACCGTCGAAAATTCCAGCAGTGGAAATTCCGCTCGTCAAGAAGCAAAAAATTGCTCGTCATGGCGATTTCGTTCTTGAGGAGGTCCATTCTTATATCGGAACCGGACAACTGTTGCAGGGTCCACTTTCTGTGAAACCACGCACCGTAGCACTTTGGGTTCTTTCTCAAACATTGTTCAGTTAGCTTGAGTTCTAGCTCGCAAGTTTTGGTGTTCAGGGGGAGGAGGGTGTCTTGGATCACTTCTCGGCGATGGTTCCAAAGTGAATAGTAGTCTGGGTTGATTGGAAGAAGTTTCGATAGGAACGAGAGGGTCTCAGTGCTCGATTCAGGGGTGGAAGGAGATTGTCGACGTCCAATAAGGGCAATTTTCAGGGTGTGGTAATTGTCAACTTTCTTGTTCATTTGTTGTATAACTTCCGGCTTAGCCATTCTCGCCGTGAATTCCGCGCGGTTGCGGCCGTGCATGGTCTGGATGGATGGTGGATACGGGAAATTTTTTTTATTTTTAATCTCGCTCGATTTTCTGGGCGGGCATCCGGGGGAAGAAAATAGCGATTAGTATAGCACGAGAATATAGCATCTTAGATTGATGTTGATGCTGACCCCAGCTGAGCTCCGCGAGCGTCGACTTTTGGCACTTGGAGAACAAAACTCTTTTTCGACAGCCCCCCCCCCTCAAACCACATCATCTCCCACTCCAGATCCTCCTCGAAAAGTTCAAAAGGTCGAACCTTTGAGTGATCCTGTGGATCCTGACCTAGCCGAAGCTCTGAAGATGTCGATGCAAAACAACAATGCCACGAGTGAATTCCCCACTTCTGTTGGCTATAACAACAACAACGACGACGACAAGATGTCAATTCAAAGCGACAATGACACGAGTGAGCCCCCCGGTTTAATTTCTGGTGGCTATAACAACAACAACGACGACGACACGTTTGATGCTGATCTTCAGGCGGCCCTTACCCTGTCTGCTGCGAGCAATACCAATTGTGAATCCGAACTCGAAAAGGCTCTCGCACTCTCGATGCAAAACCAACCCCAATCTCATATCCAATCCCAAGAGCAACAACAAATCCAAATCCAGTCCGACCTCCAAACCCTGAACAACAGGGACAAGTTCAACTCCCCCTTACCTACCCCGCCTCGCCCTGACTTTGTCGATATTGATATGTTCGAAACCCTGATGTGGTCAGCTGACTCGACCGAAGAAGATAAGGCGCGATGGTTCAGCCAGTCGATCTCGACCTCGGCTACCCCTCACCATGGCTGGGGTCTGGAGCAGACCGCGGGGGGGCCTTGCGGGATCCTCGCGGTTCTTCAGTGCTATATATTACAGCACATCATCCGAACCAACGAAATAGATCGCGCTACTTACGATTATACAGGAGGAAACATAAATACTGCCATTGCTGCTGCCATTGGGAACGTGTTGGCGAGAGCGGCGGTGCAGGGCATTGTTAAAAACACGACGGTGAATTGTGGGGTTCGATTGGTTTGGGAAACAGATGGATTGAATTTTGTCGACGTGGGAATGGAGGAAGAGAGCGAGAGTGGGCTGTCACTGGCGGTGTCGACGTTCTTGTTGAACGACGTGGTTGGGCAAGGAGTCTTGGCCCAATTCCAAGGCGTTGGGGGAATCGTAAAATTTGCGAGGAGGTGAGCGAGCGAAGCGAGCGAGCTTCGAGGAAGACGAGCATGCGAGCCACTGCAAGAGCTAACCCTTTATTCCACTCAATTTACTTTGCACCTTCTTCGCTCGGCGCCTCATCGAACAGCCTCATCGAAACCAGGACGCCAAACAGGATCAATGAGGACTTCGACAGTCCTGCCCCCGACACGACTCTGACAGCGAGGTTCGGCCATTGCCAAGGCGAGCTGCTGAACTTGTGCCTAAGCGGGTGTGCCAGCAGCAACATGTTCGACGGGGTGATGGATTTGGGTGGAATGATTATGAAGGGCGTGCCCGAGCAGGTGAGGGAAGCGCTTTGTAGGATTTTCCTAATTTTCTCCTCTAACCATCTAATGCGCCCTCTCAGAGTGTGATTGGTCATCTGAGCCAGTTGGAGGTGAGCGATCGAACTGAACAATCAGCAGCATGAAGACGACGACGAGTATACGAGCCACTACGAAACTAACATTATCCCTGCCAATTCGTTTGGCTCACTCCCTCCCCCCTGCTCGCTCGGTGCAGGCGCTGCGAATGTGCGAAGTTGGCTCGTTTCACAAATCTCCCTCCTCCCCCCTCTGGATAATCGGCTCGGAATCCCACTACTCCGTCCTGTTTGCCCTGGACAACAAGTCCATCACCGAATCCTCCTCGGACCAGCTGCTGAAAAGATGCAGGCGGGCGTTCCGAATGATAGATTGTGAGAACCAGGGCTTCGTCCAAATGACCGACCTTAGGACTTTGTTGCTCGCCCTGGATATGACTGAGAGCTGCGGGGGCGATGAAGGCTGCATCAAGCTGGCCAACGCGCTTGAAACCGGAGGCACGGGAATTATTTTGTGGGACGACTTTTGGAAGGCGGCGTCTAGGCTGCTCATGGGAAGCTCAGTTGAGGTTATTTTGGACGATTTGAAAGCTGCTGCTGCGGCGGAAAGTGTAACATCACAAGCTTTGGTTGTTGTAGAGGAAAGGGGGGGGGGGAGTGAGAGTGAAAGTGGGAGTGGGAGCGGTACGGAGAATTTCACACCAATACACACACCATCCCTCGAGGTACACGCCGACAGCTTCGACATCCTTCACTTCAACGGACTGAGAGGAGGTACAACCACCCAATTTTCAATTACAAGAATGTCGGCGGAGGACGCAGTTGGAGCCTCCGTTGCGTTATCAACTGGGGGAGGAGCAGGAGGAGGAGGAGGATCATCTTCCGCCAGCAAACCACTAGAAGAAATATGCAGAACGAGGTGGCCGAGTGCAAAGTTTAGCTGGGCTGCAGGGGCGCCACCCTCAATTGATTGAATTAATTGGAATAATTTTGGTTGTTACTCGATGTCAAACCTACATATCTTTCTGCCTTTGGCAAAGCTACTTAAAAAACTGAAATATTGTCTTCTCCCGGGGGACTTTTTAAGTGGGGGTTGACAGGGATAAACTCAATTTTCTAACCGTCCTGACATCTTTGGGAAGCTCTTTCGATTCACACTTCGCGCATCGGAGAGCATATTGAGCAGCTCGTTGTCTCCGTTGCTTGCTGCATGCTTCATCATCATCTCTAGTTCAATAGCAAACTGATCCTCCACTTCTTTTGTTCGAACATTGAATTTGACCAAAGACCGCTCACCTTCTACCTTGTTGCTAACCCTTGTCAAATACTCATGTTTCTTTTCGTGCTCTTTCCTGGGAACCCCTTCGTACTGAGAGAGCTCGCTAAATCGCCTTTTAATTTTTTCCTCTTCGTGCAAGCCAAGAGCAGCATCAAAGTCATCACTGCCATCAATCAGTTCCGCTGTACGTTCATGCTTGGTAAGTGGAGGGGATATTCTGGCAGGGATAACTGAAGTGGAGCTGAGAAGGGGGGGGGTATTTGGGTTAAAATATAATTGTGTTTAAAAGGTTCGAGACAAGGGAGAGAAGTTTCAAAATCGACTTACCTTCTTTGACAACAAAGTCGCAGCATGCTAAATGGAAGTTGAAAGCAATTTGAGAGCAATTTTAAGCTTGTATTTGCTGCCAAAAGAAATAAAAATTTTGTTTGGATGCCACATGCTTGAAGTGGAAGTCGTCAGATTAAATTTTGGCAACTCGGATTTCAAGAAAAAAATAATATTCGTGGTTCCGTCTTCCCCAGAGGCTGGATAACACCAGTTAAAAAGCGTACCCTCAGCCAAACCATTTTCGGCCTCACTCGCCTAGTGTCTTCTTGTGCTTCTTCCACGCGATTTCTGGCACTCGGCGGAGCAGAAGTAGCTGGTTTTGCACCGTGCGCAGGCTTCTTCGGACGTCCTTCACCTTCAACAGCTTGGCCTTGTCGTACTTCGTATACTTGATGAACGTGCAAGCGATGTTGTAGGTGCCGAAGACCTCCTCCTCGTCGACGAACTGTTTGGGGAGGTGTTGTCGGAGGAGGGTGGGGAAGGGGGTGGAGGAGATGTCCTCGGGGGTGAGCCGGAGGATGCTTCGAGATCTCATTGCACGCATTGAATTGGGGGGGGGCAGCAAACTGGAGGGGTGGAGCTATCGCGCGGCTTTTAGCGATGAGGGAAAGTGGAGTCCGATGGATCATTAGAAGAGCAAGAAGCATGAGCGAGTCAGTGTATACCTGCTGGACACAACCTGTTGAAGATGTACAGTTGATGAAAGTATGACAGTCTGTCCACGATCGTGATTCAGTCCAACTTCTCATCTCGCCATACCAATGCGTACAAGCGGGCCATCCCCATATAACCCAACGAACGAGCTGTCATCCAATGATGTGGCAGTCGTCCATGCTGATCGAAGGAGGTGCTAATGAGCAAATCTTAGAAATACATTTCTTGGTGTTTCTTGACTCCTGACCTTGGGCCAATCGCGCTTCTTGAGCCACTTGTGGTGCTCATTGGAAGGCATAAAGGGTGTGTTTATGAAAAGACGAAGGGGTGATGAGGCAGGTAGAAATTTAAGTTGTTTATTAGGTATTGTGTGTTGTTTGTTGTTGTTTGATTGGGTAAGGGGTAAGAGTGCATGCAATCATGCACATAGAACGTGGAAAATGCTTCCCAGCTTCTTTCGTTATCACGTTATAGCCATTGGACATTCGGAATCCTGGAGGGAAAATTTAAAAACGCTCCCAAAACCCCCTCTCTACCCCCCTCTACCCCCCTCTCTACCATGTCTGGACTTGCCGCATCCAAAGCAACCAATGACGCCGAGCACGTGCGTGAATTTACAGCTGGTGCGGGCCAACCGACCCCAAACCAGCCGATTCCCATGAATGAGACCGAGGTTGATTTCATCTCCAAAATGATCCTTGACGAGGTGATGGAGCTACTTGCCACGGTCTACGAGCCTGCTGTTGCCAAGGAGAAACTCAAGAAATTCATCGATGATTCGAAAGACCTCCCAAAGGAGGATTTCTCGAAGCTCTCCCCTGAACTGCAGCCAATCCACATGGCGGCAGCCCAAACAGATGCTCTTGTTGACGTCTACTACTACTCCCAGAACGCGGCGTGTAAAAAGGGGATGAACATGAGCTCCGTGTTCACCATGGTGCACGCGGCGAACATGGCAAAGCGAGACCCAACCACCGGAGAGTTCATCAAACGTGCTGATGGCAAGATCATAAAACCCGCGGGGTGGAAATCCCCGGATGTCGAGGGAGAGCTTGAGAGGCAGAACAAGGAGGGAAGTTTCACGCCTCTTTAATTGTCTTAGAATTGATAACATTTTAACAAATAGGATAAGTTTTTTGTTGTTGCTCTCGAATGGTGAAACCTCGATTTTTTGGTCGATTTCTTGGTCAATGTTGAGCTCCTTCAGGGTGTCAATTTCCTTGTGATGAACCACAATTCATGTTTCTATCCCCCCCACCCCCTTTTCGCTTAAATTTGACTGGCCATTGTCATGGCCTGTTCGACGTTGATGGCAGATTTGGCGCTCGTCTCTAGGAACTCAATTTTGACGGGTGCTGAAACTGGCAATCTACTCTCCTCCTTCATCTTCGTCGCCCATCTCATCCGCATCACCATCACCATCACCATCACCATCACCGTCACCGTCACCATCACCGACCCCACGGTTCCTCCTCATTGCCTCCATCTCTTCCCTACTTTTTCGCATTCCCTCCTCTGTCATTTCCGTGATTGGTGCGTAAACGCTTCTCGCCTCAATAGAATCGTAACGCTCTGAAGCTTCCGAATGAAAGACGTCGCTAACACTTGCTTTCAACAGTCCCCAATGTCCTCTGCTGATCTCACCAAGCAGTTGAGTTCGTGTCCATCTCGCATCTCCCCAAAACACGTATACTTTCCCTCCATCCCCGCCGCCCCCATCTTGTAAATTCACCGAACGGATGCTAATCCCGTCCCCCTGCTTCAGCCTTACATTCCACCTTCCCTCACCCTCGATCCACCTCAAACAAATCCCCCTCTCTCCGTTCAAATCCTTCCGCCCCACCAAATCTGACACAACCACGCTCATCCCTGGGTAAAAACCTTCCACCTTATTGCTTGCTCGGCTCGCAGCCACCCTCAAGGCCGCCCCCAACCCCCCCTTCACGTTGGTCCAACCACGCGTATTCCCCCCCGGCACAATGCAATTTCGAATCGTTCCAGTGTCGCACGGACCGCCCACGTAGTGCTCCAAGACCACACCATCCGTCCTCTTCCCCGCAATCCGTCTTGCATTTTTGACAACCTTGATGTGGTTTGCATTGAGCGCACTGAGAGGCTTAGTGATGTTCACCGCCTGGACGTGATCATCGCCACAGTCCATGTCTCCCTTGAACAGGACATAGAATGGAAACTCCAAAGTATCCGCGGCGACTCCCGCCTTTATGATTTCGACCATTTCCTCGACGGTCTGATTGGGCTCTGTCAGCCCGGCCAGCACGTTCCGATTCGTCCCGCCAATGAGTAGGCTGTCGACATCCGTCAATTTGTATTTTTTTCCTTCCAACTCAATCTCCGGTTTTATTGCGTGGATGGAAGACTTGGAGCTCACTCGCAAAGGTACCATGCCATCGTCCTCAATACTAGCATAAATCAAGTACGCCCCGTGAATCCAGTGAGAGAAACCGAGCCGGTCGTGGAGCGACTCCGGCACGTTCAAGATTTCGGCCTGCATCTCTTCCGAGAAAATTCGGTGAGCGCCTATGATGAAACCTATGTCAATCATACCGGCAATTTCCGGCCCAGTGAAGCTCTGCATAAGTTCATGTCGGGACGGGGGCGGAGAGGTGAACTCGGCCAAGCACACATTGCAAGCATGATGTCGCTTATCCGCCTCCCAGTAGGAGGGGTGCGTGGGTTGAGAAACAATCGTGATGCGCTGCCACTTTCGTAAGCAGTCGAGATGAATGAATTCCTGCCCACCCTTGCAGTCGCACGGAGCTATGAGGGGGTTGTCTTGAAAGGCCTCTTCGAAGCAGAACCTGCAGAGCTTCTCGTCGAATAGGGCAGCCATAATTTACGTTAATGATTATGATAAGCTATATGCTATGGCTATGGCTTTCCCTCAAATGAGCAAGGTGAATACCCGAAAACGAAAAGGATGTCTGAGTAACGTGGTAACCTTTACTTTTTTCATAGATTTCTATTTTCTTAAAAAAAAAAATTTCATTATTATACCCTTATCTCCCCCACACGACTAATTTAACTATAAAACCTCTATCTGACCCTTCTACAACTTCGAAGAAACTGTCTCTGCAAAAAAAAAACCAAACCCCTTGATACCATGTTGCTACGTTTGCTGATTTTTGCCCAACTCTCGTTTTCTTCTATGGTTTGTGCCCAACTCTCGTTTTCATCAGTTAGCAAACTTCAATTAGAAATTGAAATCGATGGCAAACCAACAAAAGTTTTTTTTGATGTTTCAGAGTCATTATACGAGCAGGCATTTGAGTGCCTGGTGGGGCTGAACATAATCCAACAAGACGATAACGATAGCACTACCTGCAGCTCGGACGTGAGCAGCTCCAGCACCTGCTCTTACGTGAACCAGATCGTAGATAAAATGGAGGAAGTCGTTAACAACCACACTGTTGCAATTCTGGAAGCAGTGACCGATGTAGAAGATCGCTCTCTTTTTGAAGCCTTCAATTATGCAAACACAATTCTAAATGAGATCCTCCTCGTCTACAATTCTCCGCACATCAAATCTCTCCCGACCGAATTTTCCAAAGAATTTTATCCCGCTCTTCAGAACAACATTGCCTTCATCTTCAACCAAATAAATCATTTTTCGACCGAGAACGCCAATTTCTTTTTCTCTGAGATGGAGAAGAACAACAAAATAAATAACATCTTTGGCCACGATGACGTCCTCGATAAAAAACTAGTGTATGAAGCGGTGCAGACATCATCGTTTGAGTTTTTCGAATCACAAAAATACGACAAACTGATGGTGGAGTTGAGCCAACATGCCAAAAAAATCAAAAGTAGTTTCAACCCTAACGTGGATGTGGAGGGTGGTCTCTGGCTCTCACATAGCCATGGCAACAAAATGGACCACCAAGCTGCGATTAGGAAGAGAGAGTGCCTTCTATTAGAATTAGACAACAAACATCCCAAACGTATAGGAGAAGTAGGTTTCAACGCAGGGCACACGAGCGGGATGTACCTGTCAGTCCTCCCCAACGTAACCGTTAGCGCCTTTGACATTTGCCGCCATGACTACACCGTACCTGCGGCAGAACTTCTGAAAACAAAGTTTGGCGAAAGCAGGTTGGAACTAATATGTGGCGACAGCAAAACGTCTTTGCGCACCTACAAAAATATTGAGAAATTCGAATTCTTCTTTGTTGACGGCAACCATGCCTTTGAGTTTGCTTACTCGGACATTGTGAACGCCTGTTCGCTCAGTGTAAAAGGCGGAACAATCGTTGTAGACGACTGCAACTCGAAAGCGGTGAGGCTTGCGTTCTTACAGGCTGTGGAGGATAGAATTGTAGCTCCTCTTCACGACGGGTTGTGTTGGGCAGGTGAGAGAGTAAAGAGAACGAGCCTTGAGGAAGACGAGCATACGAGCCACAACTAAACTAAACTAAACTAAACTAACCCACTCAATTATATTCGTTTGGCTCGCGCGGTTCGGTTCGCTCGTGCTTCATTACAAATGCGTCTCGCTTGGTAGATTTATGTTTTAGCTCTTGCATATAAATTCAGCTGCTTTGCATCGTCTTCCTGCGCCTGCGATGACCAATCTATTGTTGGTCGGAAAGCGGTTTTGAATAATTAAGGAAAATTGAAGATTTTTTTTTGGAGAATTTTTTTATCAAGGGGCAAGCGCCTCCTGCAGGATTTCTAGCGCTCTTCCCGCCTCTTCAACGTCCAAGTTCTCGTCCTCAAGGCCGGGGAACCCGTCCATAGCCAACAGCTCGCTCTTCACGAAGCACTCCAGCCCTCCCCCTCCACCTCCGTTCCTCTCCCCCCGCAAGAACTCGTTGGTCGTTTGCCCTCGGCAAATCAAAAAGCAGTGAAAGCCACACAGAGCTCCAACCAAGGAAAACACCAGCAGGTTCCACACGAAGAACACCGGGCAGATGATTTCGTGAATAACGTCCCCCTTCTTGGTTGAGTTGATGAACACAAAAATACTAGCTCCTGCGTTCAGAAAGCTCGCCACCGCCGTAGTCACTATAAATGCAAGAAACATTCTGTAGTTCCTCAGTCCGACGCTGTTGCCTGTCCACGGGCAGTGGTGGTCGAAGTTCTTGATGCAGCAGTTGCTCTGCCGGCAGTGCTTGGTCCTGGCCGGTTTGACGATGTTGCACGTTGGGCAGTAGCTCATCTTTTCCTTCATCTCCAGCGGCATGCTGCGCCGAGCGAAACGAGCAAGCCAAAAAAATTGAGTGGGTTAGCCTTCATGGCGAGTTTTTTTCTCGTCTTCCAAAAGGCTCGCTCGCTTCGCTCGCTCACCTCTCAACCAGGCTGGAGGGAGCCCGATGGGGTATGATTCCCGGGTCCGAGAAAGCTGTGAGAAACAAGCTGGTGACCATGAGGGTGAAAAGCAGAGCTGCTATAACTGCGAGCAAAGCCTGGGGAGGCAGATCAAAATCAACATCAACTTCAACATTGATTTGAGGAAGTTCGGGAAAAATCAGAGTTGCAAAAATCACCCAGGACACCTGAATCATCGATAATGTGCAGGTGAACTGCTTGAAGTGAGGGCCAGCCATGACCTTCCCGCCCAAGAAGAACGTGTTCTTACCCTTCCACTGTTGAAATCGCTTCTTCGAAATGTCGTAAATCTCTAAATTAATGTAATTTTTCTTTTTCCCCACCATGGCCACCGTGTGAGGACGGACCATCTTTCGCGGCGGAGGGGAAGGGGGTAGGAAGACACCGGAGCGGTCGAAATTGGACATTTCCACAGACATGGAGTTCTTGTAGGGCATCTTGTTGGGAGCTTTGTTGTGTGTGTTGGAGGTTGTGAGAGGAGCAGGTTGTTGTTTGGACTTATTCGCATTTATTCTTGTTTGCGAGGGTGGGGGGGGTAATGCATGGGAAGTTTGGGGTCTTGGAGGCGTGATGCTCAAGGAAGAATCGCTGTAATCTGTGTAGTTGCCGAGATCTGTACTATCGTCAACATCATTATCATATGTATTGTCACCACATTCGCTCTCGCTGCTGCTGCTATGAGAATCAGCCAATTCTGCAGACCGGCTCACAAGTGACATTTTTTTCATGCCTTGTTTTTTAGAACGCGAGAACATGCTGTTGATGGGCGCAAGGCGTCTTTTAGGTCTTAGATTCAAATAACATTTTAAAACATTTTTTGACATTTTGAAAAAAAAATAACAACAAAGAACCCCACGGAGCAAAGAAACCCCACGACATCAAATTCCACACTATCATATAGATTAAATCTACTCAACTTATTGAGTGATGGAATCTCTAGTGTTCACCGGCTTGGACATTGCAAAACGAAATGAAAACAGTCCAAAAAAACCAAATTCAACAATTCCTGCTCGACTTCGTAAGCACGCCCCCCCCACTCCTCCTCCTCCTCCCCCCTCTACAAGAATCTCCCATGAAACCAACCTCAACCCCCCCCCCACCACCCCCGCC
>Ga0302114_10001845_pt1 | contig 13819 bp, 19 predicted proteins | sample AG5_Surface_MG_FD_203107 | JGI IMG/M metagenome (GOLD analysis project Ga0302114, IMG submission 203107) | Marine microbial communities from Western Arctic Ocean, Canada - AG5_Surface | ecosystem: Environmental > Aquatic > Marine > Oceanic | place: Canada: Western Arctic Ocean | collected...
TTCGGCCAGGCGCATCTTTTTGTGCGAAGGTGTTGTTCAGGGACGGTCCAAAACACGCCATCTCAAACCATCCGCACGCCAAGTGAAACCTAAAAAAAACTAAAAAAAATGGCGAAGCACGAATCCACCCCCACACAACCTCTTCAGCCAACCTCAAAAGTGGACAAAATGGCTAGTTATTCCAGCTCATCATGTGGTACATTGAATTGTTCACACACGATCAAAAACACTCACGAGTCTTTCTCAAGGCTCGCTCGCTTCGCTCACTCACGTCTCTGTTGAACCTTCTTATGAGCTCTGGGGGCGCTTCGTCAAGATCGAGCTGCACCGCGAAGGCGGGAGCAGGAGCTTGAGCAAGAGGGGACATGATGGCCGCCGCCGACGCGAGCACTTTCAAGAAATTTCGACGGCCATCGTTGTCGTTTTGTAGTGGTAGGTCGTCGTCTTGTTTAGCGGATTTTGTCAAACTGGAATTTGAACGCAATTTCTTCACTTCTAACACCTTGTTAGTGACACGGAAGGAGCCACTTTCAAATTTGTACTGAAAACGAACTCTCTCAACCTTTAGCCGGATCCCACTCAGGGTGAGAACGTCACCGCAGCCAAGATCGCCAGGCAGCAAATACGCCCCCAAGGAGGGTGAGGTTGACTCGATATCAAGGAGTTTGTACGGGAGCATATCGCGCCCATCCGTTGGCCAAGCCAAGGACTCGAGTTTACGTTTGGCGCTGTTAATTTTAATGACTTTGTATTCATTCCCTGATTTATAGCGGATCTCATTCTCTGAATCAGCAAACAAAGACGAGATCGAGGAAGATCTGGTGAATCTGCGCGTGGGGGATATTAGGAGGCTATGAATTGGTATGATAGCAAGCAAGAACTTCAAAACTCTGTACATGCAAACCATGGCGGCGGCGCAAAGTATATTAGTGTTTCGCGAATTTTTGAGATTCTAATTGCTATTAATACATTGACAGTCCGACTCTACACATAGCTATTAATACATTGACAGTCCGACTCTACACATAGAAACGCAATTTCGATGTGCAATTTGTCGTACACACTTATTGTGATTATGGCAACCATTGCAATTAACAAAACCAGCTCATTCACGTTTTCGACTAGGGCCAGCTCACCTATTTTAACCAACCTGGCAGTGAAACGTAGACTTACGCAAAAGCAATACGATGAAATAAAGCTTGACCCCAATTCCTCTACTCCCTCCCGCACCCCTACCAGATCAGAACCAACATCCCTGTCCCTATCTTCTTCTCGACGAGAGCGAGGCAAGGAAACAGCCCAGGCAAAGGCTGTGACTGACAAAAACGTGGCTGATGCAATCACAAACATTAATGATCTTGTCTCACAGGCCAAAAACCGGGATTTGTCCCGAGTACAACAAATCGTCACTGACGTTCTCGAGCCCAACAACGACCCCTCAATCTTAAAAAAGATGCTACGAGTCAACTCTGTCTGCGATTTCAAGCTCTGCTTCGTCGGCAGCGATGAGGCGGTTTGCACGATCGGCAGTGGGCTCCACAACGTTCCCCTTGCAAATCTTGACGAGATCTTCGTATCGCTTTCGGCGAACCGAATTGTCGTGAGAGAGGTCATCCGGCTAACTGGGCCTTTCCCGAACGTGCTGAACACGCTTCTCGGCGATGCGATTGTTCGTAACAATAACATACTCGCCACTAAGTACACTAGCGTTATAGACGGAACTGGGAAAGAGTTAATCTCTCCCAATGAGCCGCGACAGGCATCGTACACTGTTGCGTTTGCTTCAGAGCTCTACATCGTCATGTATTCCTATTCCTCCGACACACCAGCACGATCAGTCAGAGATTTGTTGATATTTGAACGTGTGCCCGATTTAGAAGCTGAATTGATGAGCAACCGAGTGGGGAGCAAAAAGACGAATATTGTTTAAATATTCTAAATCTGGTGAGCTTCAGTTAATTTTACAGATCCTTATATGGCTTCGCAAAAAACAGTTCCAAGAGCGACTGCATTGTTTTCATTATTTCGTTATCGTCGCTTCCCCCCTGAATCAGCATAACGATATCCAAGCTTGTCACCCTCGTCCCATCCTCGACCTTGAACACAGCATTCACGTTAACATTGTGCTGGACCAGCAGCTTCACCGCCTCCACATGCCCTCCATAAACAAACCAGGAAATAACCGGCATCGACAACCCGGCAGGGTTGTTCTCCTCCCGAACAATAGCATTTATAGATTGTTGAAGCAGTGTTGGATCGTGAGACACTGAATCTAGAGCAACTGAGAGGTGCGCGGGCGTTCCGTGAATCGCTATGAGATGCATGCAAGTCTCATCATCACGGGTTCGTTCTGTTATCAGAGTAGGGTCGTAAAAAAGGAGAGATTTGAGAGTTTTTGTTTCGTTTGGGGTTGCACAGACTCTGAAGAATTCTTCGGTGTTTGTGTTTGCAGCTTGCAATTGCGGGAGGATGGGGAGGAGGAGAAGTAGAAAATGATTTAGGGACATAACCGTATAAAATGGATAGAACTAGATTTTCGAGGTGTCGAGGAAAATATTTTATACAATGCTATTTTCCCACCTCTCTCTCCCTCTCCTCCTCCTCCCCATTCTTCACCCGTCTGCCTTTATCGTAAAGTATAAAAATGGCCCCAAATTTCTAAACAAATTCCCAAACTTGAAGGAGAGACACCTCTCTTCATCCTCCTCGTTGACCTCCTCCCCAATAAATGACCCCACATCTCTTGAAGCCCTAACCGACTTTTCAAAAACTTCCCTCTCCCCTTATGAGCGATCAATGCGTACCGTAAAGTTCTGGACCTCCGCTGTCCCAATCCTCCTCGACTACTACAAGACCTACACCAGCATAAACGTCAACCAAGCAATCACCGGCGTGTGCCTTTCCGATGAGGAGTGCGCCATCCAGTACGACGAGATTCATGACAAGGGCGCTATCAAGCTCAAAGCAATGATTGATGATCTCAAGGGCTTCTACGTGAAAACAGGCCAGGTGATAGCAAGCCGCCAAGATCTCTTTCCCCGGGCGTACACCGAGCAGCTCTCTGGCCTGACCGACTTCCTCGATCCCATGCCCATCGAGATCGTCCGTCAGGTCATTCTCAAGGAGCTCGTGATCAAAAACAAGCTGGGAAATTCCTTCGACGAGGTGTTCGCCTCCTTTGACGAGATCCCGCTGGGCGCCGCGAGCGTGGCGCAGGTTCACAAGGCAACGCTAACTTCCAAATTTGGCGGTGGTGTGGTCGCCGTTAAGGTGCAGAGGCCTTCGATCGAGCCGAAGCTGCTCGGCGACATCAAGAACTTAAAAGCCCTCTCCCTCCCGCTCCGCGGCAAAACGCCAGTGGACTACTGGGTGGTCTTTAACGAGCTCGAGGAGCAGCTAAAAGACGAGTTTGACTTCATCGCAGAAGCTCAGGCGATGACTTCGATCAAGGCTCACCTGCAGCTCGATGTTGATGGAACGACAAGAATGGAGATCCCCTTAGAAATTCCAGATCCAATCGATACTCTGGTCAGCAAACGTGTGCTTTGCATGACCTTCTTGGAAGGCGTGCCACTCTCACGCGCGAAAGAGGAGATGGAGAAGAAGGGGATTGACCCGGACGGGCCCGAGAGCAAGTTGTTTGGCAAGAATTTGTTGACAGCGCTGACATATGTCTTCGGCCGTGGGATTTTGGAGACCGGTTTTTTCCACGCCGACCCTCACCCCGGCAACATCTTCGTTCTCGACGACGGCAAGATTGGCTTGATCGATTTCGGGCAGGTGAAGCAGATCTCCAAGAATTCACAGCTTGTTCTAGCAAAGACGATGGTCGCTCTCGACGACCGCTCCAAGAGCGGTAAAGACCTGTCCGTCTACGACGACACCGATGTTAATCTGGTGACGGATCTGAGTTTCCAGCTCGGTGTGCGGCTGAAGGAGGGAGCTCCCTTGGAGGTGAGCGAGCGAAGCGAGCGATGAATCCCGCGAAATTGCTTGGAATTAATTTGATTTGGCTCGGCTGATGGACAGCACTACGGCAAAACATTCACTACTCACTATCCCACTCAATTCAATTCGTTTGGCTCGCTTCGCTTCGCTCGGTGCAGGCTGCGGCGGCGGTGGCAATGTGGCTCTTCGACGGGTCCGTTGAGAGTTTGCCGGGCGGCTACGACAAGGGCGAGTTAAGTCCCAACTCTCCCGTGAAGGAATTGGAAACTTTTCCGCCTGAATTGGTGCTGGTGGGGCGTGCAACGGTGCTCATCAAGGTGAGTGAGCGAAGCGAGCGAGCCTTTTGGAAGACTCGACAATTTTTTGAGTTTTTTTTGAGTTCTCACATTGGCGTGCAGATGACCCTGATCTCGACCGTCCTTGAACAATCCTCTCGCGCAAAAAGATGCGCCTGGCCGAATCCGCCGCCGTGTTCAACTCTAAGCGTCTAAAGCCTCCATACGATGGAGTTTCGGTCGATCCAGTGATTCGCCCTTTTTCAAGCTAACCCACCCAATTCGTTTGGCTCGATCGGCGCAGGGTCTGTCGGCCCGCTTGAACATCCCGTGGTCGTTGGCCAGCCAGTGGGCACCCATAGCCAAAAATGTCATTGCGACGGAGGAGGGGGGAGAAATGGTGATGTTCAGCAAGGGGCGGGGGGGAAAGCGAAAGCGGAGAGCGATCAAATCTTTCTTGTTGAAGACAACACCTTTTTTTTTTGTCGACAAGATCAAGGTGGGGAGCCTGCCAGCACCAGTACGGAGATTAGCAGCGAGGATAGCGCTTAAATTTAACTTGACTTGAGAGTGACTTGACTTGAGAGTGAAGAGGAATAGGAATAGATAAATTTACACACCTAAACTCATCTCTATACTCTCACTAATTTATACGCTGTAGTAAGCATCCTCCTCAGCATCACCCGACCTCATCGTGAAGTTGTTCCTAAACACCCACGCAAAGAACACCATCAAACCTACTATGACCGCTCGCAACCCCCAAACTCGCCGCAACTCGTTCTTCAGCCCGTGGCAAAACACCATGCAGAGCGGCCTCATCCACTCCTGTTCCTTGTCCAACTTTTTCATGCACGGAAATATCTCAAGCCAGTTGTCGTAAGCGGTCTGAATGCGCACGCACTTCCTCAACTGGACTTGCAAACCGTTTGCAAGTCCTTCGCACTCTTGGTCGGTGAGCTCGAGGTAATTTGAGTGTGTGCACGAGAATGCGCATGCCCTCTTATAATGCACCTTTTTCTCGGTGTTGTCCAGGGTCAGCAGCTTGTCAAACAACACCGAAAACCACGGGATCTCCGCAAAGGGTGATACTTGCAAAGTTTCCTCCTCCTCTCGCTTGGCTGATCGCGTCTCAATCTTTTTGAAATGTTGAATCAAGTTCATGCTGTCGGTCTCTTCGCTCATAATTTTGACGCACGGAATGTGCATGTAATTTACCAAGTACATGTCGCTGATCAAGAACGTCCACTCGTCCTTTGAGAGTTTGATGACGACCTTCTCCTTCTTCTCTTTCTTCTCCAACCCTTCAGCCAGAGTTTTGTTTTGCACCCCCTCCTTCAGCAGCGCAACCGGCTGCTGCTCCTTTTGACTTTTTTCTCTTCTCTCCTTCGTTTGCCGTCTTCTACGTTCCTGGGACTTCCTTTCGTCACGCTGCTCCGGCGTTTCATGTTTAGTTTTCTTCAAAACCTTCACTCTTTTCGTCTTTCCACTTTTAAGCTCATCCTGCTGTTGAATTTTTTCTTGTTCTTCTTCCTGCTGTTTATACATGTCAAGGATTTCTTTTCGGGCGTGTTTGCCTTCGTCAAACGAATCATTGTCACCCTCAGGGGTGACTTTCGAACTCATTTAGCGTAGCATTCAATTAAATTAAGAACAAGTAAAAATTTAAGTACAACTCTTTAAAATCTTTCATTAAACAAACACTCTCATGGTGATGGTCCAAACTCGTCCCACACCAGCAACAGAAGTGCCACCTCTCGCAGCGAGCCGCGAGAAAAATGAGGCTTATCATTATTTATCTCGTTTCCTTCAACTCGTACCACCTTACGAAATCACCCTATCCCAAACCGAGCTGACTGAAGTAGCCAAATACTATCCGGACATTCCTGCAGATAATCGAAAACTTTCAACAAGATACCTAACTTGGCGGAAGTCAGCTCTCGTGGTGGCAATGGTCCCCTACTTTGTTTCAGTGATTCTCTTCATTTCGTCCATAACCCATTCGCTCAACAAGAAGAGTTTTCTCGAATCTATATTTCCTGAATCTACCAGCGATTTTGATTGTGAGTGGCGAAGAGTGAGCCTACATCCGCGCCGAGCTAGGTAAACACATTCACTAACTACAGCTCCTTCGCTTCGCTTCGCTTCGCTTCGCTTCGCTTCGCTTCGCTTCGCTTCGCTTCGCTTCGCTTCGCTTTGCTTCGCTTCGCTTCGCTTCGCTTCGCTTCGCTGCTCTCTTCGATTGCAGGGAAAGAGTACTACCAATTCTTTGAGAGATACTGGTTGGTAAATGCCGCGGTGCAAGTGCTCTACGCACTGTCGCTGGTTTTCTCGTTCCTCTGCGTCCTGGTTGCGATCAAGCATTGGGGCCATTTCCGAACGAGTCGCATATGGCTGCGAAGAGCCTATTTGCTCTCTTTTGCAGTCCCATTTATCCTCCTCCTGATAGCGCCTTTTAAGCAAAGCGTTGACGGGCCGGGTGCTGAGCTGAAGCTGTGTCAGGACACCATCGCCTCGATAAATTCCGACCTCGCGGACCCTAGAAACCAATTCGAGTGTGTGTTGGACGACGTTCTGTGCAAGAGCAAGAACAGCGACGAATGGTCCATTAAGCTCAGATTGCAGGTCGACGAGTGCGGCCTCTTGAAAGACCCCCAAACGGAAACGTGTCCTTTCGGCGACCAGGTTGCCACTGCAATGATTGCCAACATGCCCCCCGCCGAATCCGGCGGTGTCGGTAGGACTGGCGTGGTGCCCAACGAAGCGGTCCACACAATTTGCGGAGACTCTAATTTGGGATACTGCCAAAGATGCTTGCTCTCCACCCAGCCTGGCAACGACAGGCCCTACTGCGCGGACCTTCTCGCGGCCATGACCATCCCGCAGATTTACAACGATTGCGAGCGGTGCTTCACCCCCGTGCTTCCCCAGCTTGAAACCATGGATGTGGCTAACAAGGATGCGTTTATCAGTCAGCTGAGGGACGCTGGAGTGGAGGATAATATGCCCTGCAGCGCAGTGTGCGTCAGTTTGGTTACCGAGAGCTTCTTATCCAGTCAGATTGCCGCGCACACTAGTGCGAAGCCGTCAGCCTGCATCAACGACGAAATGATGGAAAACTTCGCAGCTATCACACAGCTTGCTTTGCAAATGGACAAAATTACTTATGCAGTTGGAGGTGAGCGAGCGAAGTGAGCGAGCCTTGATGAAGACGAGCATACTCGCGATGAAGTGCGCGAAATGGCTACAGACATAATTGCTACATCCTCTACTAAGCTAACCCACTCAATTCGTTTGGCTCGCTTGGTTCGTTTCGCTCGCTCGTCCTTCATTAAAAATGCGCCTCCCTTCGCTCGGCGCAGCGTACCAAGCCGCCATGGCCCTCATTGCTCTGTTCCCGGCCTCCTTCTCACTAATGTATGGCGCCATTCGAGGCGCTACACTATGCAAAATTCTGCTGCCTTGGAGCCGCCTCCCGGGCTACCTCGTTGGTGCATCCATTGTGTTTTGCTTACCAATGTTCACTGCGCTTCTCGCAGTGATCAACCAGCTCGTAGGCGACACCTACTGCACTATTGCGTTCTTGTTTTTATTGGGCTCATTGCTAGTATGGCTTCCGGAGCACAAGCGCAAGGACTACGCGGGCACTTTAGCGCCGCAATCACATTTGCAGGCGACGAAAGAACTAACGACGAGGGGTAACTACAGCGTGGGTCTGAAAGCGCTCTGCGGGGTATTCTTGATTTTCTTTGCCGCGGCCTTGCGGCAACAGATGGACAAGGAGGAGGCGGAGGCTGCAGCGGGTTTGATAAAGGGGGATATATATGGGAAGGTGGTGCAGTTCATTTGTGATTGTTACGGGAAGGCGTACTTGAGTTTCATTTTCTGCGCCGACACCGTGATGCACGTGGTGGGATATATCAGTATCGGAGAGTTGGGGCTAGACAAGGAGGTGAGTGAACGAGCGAGCGTGACAGAAAGTGTGACAGAAGAGTGCGAAGCGACTAACCCACTCTTACAGTGCGAGGACATCAGGAAGAGCGAGTTGTTAGACGTCAGCGCACTGAACAAGAATTTTGACACCCACAGGAGGAAAAATCGAGACCGAGACGACCTTTAATTTCACAATAATCGTATGTCGTTATTACTACAACCCAAGTCCTTGCTGAACGAGTTTAGCCATGTATGCATAACCGTCGTCGTTGGGATGGCACTGGTCGCAATTCTGAGCGTCACACCAGTTAAGGCAATAATCCCAATCGCTATCTAGTGTACAGCTGGTTGGCCACTGCTCGTAGGTCTGCCAATCCTCCCGCCCACCAAAACCCGTGTACAAATCTATTGGCCCAAGCACTCCCTCGTTGTCCGCGTTGATTAACGGCAAAAGCGCCGGGTACAGAGAATTTATAATTGTCTGGTTGGCTCCAATGCTTCCCTCTTGCATCAAAGGGATAGGAGTCATGGTGTAAATCGTTGGTTCGCCGAGGGTTCTCACCAGATTGATCATATTTTTATAGTCATCGGCAAAAACACAGTTTGTGGTCGTCGCGTTCCCCCCCGCCCCGCAATCATGTTGCCAGTTCGTCGGTCCTCCGCTTCCCTCGTCTTTCGCATCGTTTGTGCCTGCGAGCGAAGCGAACGTGACAGGATGGCCAGGCATGTTTTTTGTAAGTAAGTTGTGGAGAATCTGGCTCGCTTCGCTTCGCCATCACTCACCAAGCATAATAATGACGATATCCCACTCACTCGCCACGAGCGAATCGTACTGGGGCCTCTCCCAGTACGGCGAATCGGCAGCCTTCTGCATGGTTGACCCGCAGGCTCCCAAGTTCGTAACGCTGTAAGCGCCCGGGTATTTTAAATCCAAATTCTGCTGGAGCCGAGCAGGGTAGGTGTTTTCCCCTCCACTGCTGCAAGCTCCCGCAGTGATGCTGTCACCAACCGTGGCAATGGAGATCATCCCGTCACCACCCTTCTTGGGGCAGGTCAGCTTCATTGAGGCTTCTTCGGCACTCAACCATTTCAATTCTGTTTTAGAAGCAGTTGTAGTGCAGTCTGGGTACCCATAAGTACCAATTAAATTGTTGATTTGATAATTTTCTTTGAAGAATTCTCCATGGCTGTGGACCTGGACAGCTAGTACAGACGTAAATAGGAGCTTCATCGCGGTATATCTTAAATTTATTTCAACTTTTTAATTTTTGTTGTGGTAATACGTTAGATATGGTTCCATCCGCATAGACCTGAACCACTCCTACCATCCTCCCCACAATGTCAAAATTACCCACTACTCCCTCATTTTTCTTCCTGCTCCTCACCATTTCCTCAATTAGTGCAATCTATGGAACTCCTATAGCAGGCCAAACCTTCGAAGCCCCCTTTGGCGACCTGGACCGCAGCGGCAAGCGCACGGTCGACAACTTCGTCGTCGGCGGCGACTCCCAAGTCCTCCAACATTTTGTTCGGTTGACCCCTGACAGGCAGTCTAAGAATGGGTTTATGTGGGCCAAGGAGGAGGTGAGGATATTGCCGCAACATTTTGAGTTGCATTTCTGCCATGTCTAACCCACCCAACACCCCATTATCTCAGTTGAAACCCAATAACAATAAAGAGCTCACCAATTTGGCCGCTACACTTACGTTTCGGATCTCTGGGCAGGGGGAAAAGCTCTATGGGGATGGGATCTCGCTGTGGCTGACCCAGGACAAGTCGTACAAGGCCGGGAGCTTGCACGGCGTGAGTCCCAAGTTCACCGGAATGGGGATCATCATTGACACCTTCAAGAACGTTGAGCACGGGCAGAAGCACAGGGACGTCACCATCGTCTTCAACGATGGGACCAAGGTCATCAACTTGGATGACGACGAGAAGTTGGGGTGCAACATTGGCAAGATGAGGTACCACGAGGAGAGGGACGACTTCTCGGTCTTCAACACGAGTAGAATCCGCCTCATGATTTCCCCCAACAAGGTGCTGGTCGAGGTCGACCCAGAAGGCGAGAACAAGTGGCAGACCTGTTTGTCCGTCACCGACACCGACAAGCGTCTCCCAAAGGACTGGCTCAAGAAGAGCAGGTGAGCGAGCGAGCTGCGAGCGAAGCGAGCCGCGAGCGTAAACTAACATTATAATTTATTCCACTCAATTCGTTTTCGCACCTTCTTCGCTCGGCTCAGGTTCGGAGTGGTTGCCACCACTGGCCAGCTTGCCGACAACCACGACGTCTTGTCGCTGTTGGTACACGACTCCCACGTTGAGGGGAAGCTATCTGTCGTGAAGAAGAACGCGCAGCTCGAGAACATGGACGACGTGACCAAGCTTGTGCACGATTTGGAGCACCAGCTCACGAACATTTACGAGAAGCTGCAGAACACGATGGAGAAGCTGCAGGGGCAGGAGGACTTGATTGAGGGGAGGGTCAATGAGTTGGAAACGAACATTAAGGCGGGCTTGAATAAGGACATGAACAAGAAGATGGAGGACAGGTAAGGAAATTTTTGAGCGACGACCGACCGAGCGTAGCGAGGAAGGAGAGCGCAGCGGAAGGGGGGGGGGGGCACACTCTAACAAAAACCACTCTCTCACCCTCCCCCCTAATCAATTACTTTTGCGCAGAATCACCAACCTAGAAAGGTCCATTGACAGAAAGTTCGACAGGAAAATGGCCAAGAAAATCAACTCGGCCATGGACCCCATGGAGCAGAACTTCGAGGAGCAGATGAAGGGCATGGGAGGGGGAGGGGGGTGGAAGACCCCGTTCTTCTTCCTCTTGGTCGTGCTGGTCGTGTTCATGACCGTCTTCTACAAAAAGTACCGCTATCTGACAAAGAACCACCTCCTCTGAGTGCTCTTCTGCGTGTGGTGAAGTGAATAAATAACATATAAATGAAAACAATTTAAGTGAAAATGTTGAAAACCGTTATATCTATTATTCAGGCAATGTCCTTCTGCCAAGCATGCTCCTCAATCTCCTGCTCAATCTCCTTCTCCATCTCGGGGTAGGCCGCAAAGATGTCCTCGGGGGTGGTGTCCCTCGAGAGCCTCTTGTCCTTCAACACGTTGATCTGCTTGGTCAACACAGCAATGCGCTCCTCGGACTCGGCAACCTGGGCCTTGGCCATATCGAGAAGCTTTGATCCATTTGAAGTGTCAAAGTCAGTCACCTGGGAAGCAAGAGGAGGGAGCTGCTTGTCATCCTTAGAAAAGAGCTTCTCGAATGCTTCAACTACGTTGGGGGAAGTGATTTGTTTCTTGTAGGCAGCAAAGTCAATTGCAGGAGGGGCAGAAGCAAAAGTACTGTTCATGGCCTCGACCTCTCCAATTACAGCTCGGAGCTGGTTGACCTGGCCCTGGGCAGCACTTGACGTGATCCGGGAGGAGAGCCCGGCCCCTGTGTAGTGGTGTGGGGTGGCATGGCGTGGTGGGGAGATGGTGAGAGAGAGAAGTGGGTTAGAAAAGGAAAATCATTTTGATAATATCGGTCGAGCGACAATGATGATTGCAGTACTCACAGTCCATGTTTGTACGCCGAGAAACGGCCTGGATGAGGTTTCGTCGAGCCTGCATAACTATACAATTTTTGGCAGACAGGTTTTACTTTTCACCACTTTTTCCATTTTATTTTTTTTTCATGTTTAATATGTTATATTGTTATATTTTTATCCTTTTTCTCGCCCAATCGTTTGTTATCTCCTTCTCCCTCCCGCGTCCGCCCCCCAAGGTCTCATGAAGTGCATTCTGCCGTCGTGGAATCTCATCGCCTTTTCCGTCGGTCCCCTGTTCTGGATTGCACTATATCTTTTGTTTTTTGCTCCGGTCTTTACTAACGCTCTCTGGATTTGCGCGTCCATGTGCTCCACAATTGCCCTCCATCCTGCCATGCCCATTTCCTGCGTGATGCGGTTCGTCGCCATCGAGATTGCGTCCGTAGGATTTGTACAGTACCACTCGTCCCAGTGCTTCTTCGCCACGTACTAGTTTTAGGAATTAATTTGAGTTCATTCTTAAAATTTGTAAAGATATTTTTATAGGGCGGTAATGTCCTTCTCTGCCTTGTTGGCGCGAGCGACAGACGATGTTAAAGTAGATCTTCACTTTTTGGCCGGCCCAAAGACAACTCTTGATAAGGATCATTTCATTTTGAAGGAGGTTGCCGAATTTCTTTTTGATCTCTTTGACGCGAATTGCACGAACGATTTCAAGATAATAGCGCAATTTGAAACCGAATCGGTAGAGCTTTTCATAGAAGAGAACGTCCCTGACAAGTTCGAGTTCGAGTTCACAAGAAAAATGTATTCAAAGTGGCAGGAGTTCAAGGTTCTTTTTGAATCGTTGACAGCCAAGTTCATGGCGGAGGAGCTGAATTGTAGCCCGGATGAGTTTTACAACGTTGTGCGGAGTCGTCTCGAGATGGAAGAGGAAGATGAAAGCGACAAAAACAAAAGCGACGAAGAGGAGGAGGCTGCCGAAGAGATTTTGGATGTCTTCAACTCTGTTTGTAATTTCCAGGTCTGGGCCTCCTGAAATACACGCTCAAGCTGTTCGGGTGAGAAGGGCGAGGAGGGGGGGAGAGGTTACATTATGAGGCCTCCTTTCCCTTAACTTTCCCCATTCAATCCCAATCCAAATCCAAAAATTCCTCCTTTTTTCACTTGAACAATAAACATCGAGCCAGCAGTCGCTGATCATCAATTACACCTCCCTATCTATCTATCATATATTATGAATTTTTATCCAGAAACTTTTTAATCTCCTCCCTTTGCTCCTCGCTGCTCTCGATCTGCTGCCTGAGTGCATGGTTCGGCAGCAAGTTTCTATTTGGCAGCCTCGCGTTCGTTTTCGGGCTAGTCACGTGCATCTCGAGCCACTTGGCGATGCTCGCTCTCTCATACGTGTGTCCATCTGCGCAGACTACAGGATCAACCATTACGTCCCTAGTGATTGGGCACAGGAATGCCTCGTTCCCAGCCTTGTCGAGCATCGTTGAGATCCTCCCCATCTCGTCGAAAAGGTGCCTGTTTCTGGCAGTCAACTCCCTCGCCTCTTCCTTCATGTTAACGACCTTCTTCATAAGCTCCTTCCCGTCGTCTTTCAGGCTGAGCCCCCCGCTCCTCAGGATCTCCTCCGCAGCCTCCAAGAGTTGGGTTTTTTCAACCACGTTCCCGCTTGTTCTCATTCTGCCGAGCCCTTGCCCTTGATCTTGATCTTGACTTTTAAGATTCGCCTCTACCTCCTCCGCCTCCTCGTTCTCCTGCAGCACCCCCCCCTCTCCCCCAACCCTGTAGCTCTCCAACGTCACCTTTACAATTTCCCCTTTGTTTTCGTCGGCAACACCATCCTCCCCCCTGCTCGACCTAAAGTTCCAAACCTTGCTACTAATCAAATCGACCACCTCCCCTCCCCCAGTGTCGACTCTAACGATCCTCAGCGTATCTTCCCCGTCTTGGTCGCCTCTATTCTCATTCTCGTCTTCACTGCCGTCCTCCTCCCCCCTCGTCCTGAGGATTTTCCCGTACACAAAGTGTTGTTGTTGTTGTTGTTGTTGTTGTTGTTGTTGTTGTTGTTGTTGTTGTTGTTGTTGTAATTCCCCCCTCAACCCCTC
>Ga0302114_10001846_pt1 | contig 13817 bp, 15 predicted proteins | sample AG5_Surface_MG_FD_203107 | JGI IMG/M metagenome (GOLD analysis project Ga0302114, IMG submission 203107) | Marine microbial communities from Western Arctic Ocean, Canada - AG5_Surface | ecosystem: Environmental > Aquatic > Marine > Oceanic | place: Canada: Western Arctic Ocean | collected...
AGAAGGGGACGTGAATAGCAACAACGAAGGTGAAGGTGAAAGTAAAATCAACGCCGAAATTCTTGAGAAGGGTGATAGCGGAAACAGCGACGAAGACACTGCCGCCGCCAACGAATCAGAAGAAGAAGCCGTTTCATCCGACGAAGAGGTCGATGTTGCAGAGAATGAAATTGTTTGGGTTTGCAGGTGCTGCAGCGAGTTCAACCTCCAGGAGAAGGCCCGAGTGGAGAAATCACTAAAATCTCGCCGGCTGGGAACGAAGGAAAATGCCGAGAAGATCAAGCTCCTGATCCACACGGTTGGGAAGCTCCACGAGCACTACGTCGTAGAGTTCAAACAGCTGAAGAATGTGAATCGGTGCAAAAAGTGTGGCACGCCAGCCGACTACAAGCCAAGGCGGTGCGCGAAGCAGTTCTTCAACCAGTTGGAGGATTTTTCCGAGCAGTTGGTGCACAAGGAGGGGGGGGCAGCATCAGCAGCGCCACCACAAACAACCAACCCCCTGGCCGCAATGGAGGAGGGGGCTGACCCTGACCCTGACGCCCCCCCAAAGCCCAGAGGAAGACAAGGAAGAAGAGGATCCGTGGGCGGACGAGACTCAATCTTGATCAACCGCAACAAGTCCTTCGCGACTGCCATGAAGTCCAAAGACATGAGCTGTCTGGACAAGGTTAAACTCACAATCGTCAAGATCAAGGACCGATACGCGCACTTTGTTGACGCAACCCCAAAGGAGGAGCAGATACTGTTCAACGACCACGAGTTCAAGAAGCATTTGAAGTTGTTCATGCCGTTCGTGGACAGGAGGAAGCGGGGATACCAAGAGTCGTTCGCAGTCGGCGACGAGATCGAAGCAATCGAGCGAAAAACAATGTGGTACCCCGGACAAATTAAGCGCGTTGGCGACAACGGTACCTACGACATTATCTATAGCAACGGAGAGCTCATCGAAACCGTCCTCCCCGTCAAGATACGGTACCCCGCGACCTATGCCCTTACCCGTACCGCCAGATTCATGCTAATCAATATACTGCTGATGATGCTCGTTTCGCCCTTGGCGGCGAGCAGCTTCTACGCAGTGGAGGTCAAGCAGTACGACGCGTTCGGAATTGCTCTCCCCAGCATATCGGAGCCGGAACAGTACTTCCTCCTGCTTGCGCCAATCTCAATGTTTGCCGTTGTGTCGTTCGTTGGCATGACGGTGAGCTACGGCAACGCGTTTAGGAAACTTGCGAGGAGGTGAGCGAGGGAAGTGTAGCGAGCGAGCCTTGATGAAGACGAGAGTACGAGCATACTGAGCATACTAAACTAACATATGATTATGTTATTCCACTCAATAACATTCGTTTTGCTCACTCGCTCCCCCCCTGCTCCATTAAAAATGCGCACAATCTCGCTTCGCTCGGCGCAGCGGGGTGGGAAGGAATTTCAAGGTGTACATTTTTGCCGCTGCGCCCTTCGTCATTCTGTTGGCGTTCGTTTTCATTGTTTACTCGAAAATGGCAGCGGCGGAGACTGATACGAAGAAGGACGATGAGGCCATGTCGTGGTGGTATGCGAGGTGAGCGAGAGAACGAGCGGAAATGGCTGCAGACGGCTACATCCACTACTTTTGATCTAACCCACTAAAAAAATCGTTTGGCTCTCTCGCTCGGTGCAGCTTGGCACAGTTTGGCTTCTGCATGTTCGTGAGCATTCAGTGGAAAACCATCAGCAAGGCACTGGGAATGATGAGCTGGGCGTTGACATTTCCGCTGACGGCGTTTAGTGTGCTGCTGGCGATGACGTTAGATGGTTTTTTGGAGCTCGAGAACCCATTCATCCTGTATGCACCGCTCATGGTGTGGGGGCTGTTGCTGCTCGTCTTCCGGATGTTCGTTCCTTATGTGAGAGAGGCCAAGTATTGAAAGTAGAATAAGAATGAAATTCAGAAGAAGGGGAAAATGTTTTTCTCTGATTTTTTTTCTCTCTTTATACTTGAGTCCTGCGGGGACCTGTTCGTGTGTCCCTGCGCTGCGGACTCTTGGAAGTCCGGCGGGCATTCTCGTGTCTATGCTGGTCTGCGGTGGACGACCGCTTGGGCCGTTTTGGCGGATGCTTCGACCTCATTTTCGTATTCTCGACAATGACTCCAGTTTTGAGAAGCTCGTGTTGCAAGTCGTCTCTAGGGTTGTAGCAAATCAGCAGGCCGGTCAAGACGATCATGACCACCAAGAAGTAGCTAAAAACTCCCATCCATCCCACTCCGGGAGAAACAGTTTTAATGATCCACTCCAACATGGGTTTTCTACACTGGTGGAAGGGGCAGCTGTCAGGATTTTCCTCCTTGCCTGAATTAAAATCGCATTGGAGCTCGTCGGGACAGCAATCGTCGACAGTCCAAGGCTCGCCTTCATCCAGCGAGCACGCTGTGTCGCACTGATTTTTGTTCAGACCAGTGAGCTTGCACTTGCTGCTGCCCATTGTGGCAGGGCAATATTTATTCACCCATGTCATAAACCAGGATTTCTCGCTGCCGCACAAATCCTCAAAGTATTCTTTGTTGACTCGCCGTGCGATGGACTTTTCCAAGCCAACCATCGAAACTTGGTTCGCTGATATTGTGTTGTCCCCCAAGGCGGACACAGACCACTCCATGCTGTTTATGGACTCATTCAGGTACACACTCATTGAAATGTCCATTGATAATGACGCAGTGAGGAAAAGTAGGTACAAGAAGAGCAGTTTTCGACCCGTAAAGAATCCTGGGGGTGATGAATGGGGGGGCAGGGCGGGAGCAGTGAAGTTGCTTACTTTTAGTATGAGTGAATTGAGGGTGAGGAGTGTACAAATTTTTTACCTTTCCTGTTTACTTGACGGTAAGCACCGCAGCAACCCAACACCGTAGCAACAAGAATTAAGGCAGACACCCCAACGACATATGACGCGGTGTCCCCCCACGATTCTGGGTCAAATTCCTTCATCATTCCATTCCAAACCATTCCTCCAAGGAACAAAACAAATAGGGCAAGGATCGCCATGATGATGTTGTGGAGCATTACTATGCATTTAATAAGGTCATTAAGCTGAGACATACCAACTTTTGTAAACTGGAATAAATTTTGTCAAGTTTTTTTTTTTTTTCAATTTTTTCTTTTTTAATTTTCAAATTTGGGTTGCATATTGGGGTTCCATTACATTCATTGCTTTGATTTTTTTCATTCTACACATCAACAAAACATTGTGATAAGCAATGTCTACAGAAATATCTCTATCGCTCGTCTTATCAAATTCCGGTGAATCTGATGCTCATGATGTCACAGAGCTCATGCTTCGTAGCCTGAATTTAAAATCACTAGAATTGAATACCTCCCTCTCCTTGCCCAACCTATTGTCCCTCTCCCTGTCCCATAATGTTTTCGCGGCCTTGCAAAATTTCTCCAACCTACTATCAATTCAAGATTTGAATTTGAATTTTAACAAACTTACTTCCGATTGTTTGAGAGAGCTTGCCCAGTGCAAACAGCTGCAAAAACTCTACTTATCGAACAACTGTATTGACGATAGTGCGTACAAGGTGAGTTATCGAAGCGATCGAGCCTTGAGAAAGACTCGAGCAAGAATCCCGCAACAGACGGCTACATCCACTATTAGCTAACCCACCTAAATCGCTCGGCGCAGTATTTTGCTCTTTTCAAGAACCTCTCAACGCTCTGTCTCTTCAAGAATAAAATGAAGATGTTAACAAAGGCGCAGAACGCAGTCTCAACTTTGACGAAGTGCACCGACTTGAGTCTAGACGGAAATCCTTTGTCCTTCGAAGAGGGTTACAAGTACGCAATAATTCGATCTTGTCGCGAGATCAAGTTCTTGGATGGCGAAGAGGTCTTTGCGCTGGATAAAGACTTGGGCGATGATTTTGCCATGGCGGATTTCACTCAATATATAGAAGATGAAGATGAGGAGTGTGAGGATCAGGTCGGCAACAGCAGCAGCAACAGCAACAGCTACAGCAACAGCAACAGCAACAGCAACAGCAACAGCAACAGCAACAGCAACAGCAACATTGACAATCAAATGAAAGACAAGTTGAAATTTAACATCAAATCAAAATCAAACGACCCAACAAGCAGCCCACGTTGTAACGGAATCAACAGCGACCCCGTTTTGCTGACATACAGAGCAGCTGCGATATTGAGTGACTTGGAAATCGCCACCAGCGACAAGATGGATAACAAAAGTGACGAAATCCAAAGGCTTGCCGACGAAATAAGCCAAAATTCCAAGAAATCGAGAAGTTTTGTGGGCAAGTTGAGGGGCACGAGCGTCAGCAAGAATAGCAATAGCCAGCCCAACAGTCGGCCGAGTAGTAGCAATAGCACCAGCAACGGCAGCAGCAACAGCAACAGCAACATCAACAGCAACAACAACAGCAATAATGACGACGTGATGAACGCCGCCAAGTTACTGGGGGCTAACGACATCAAATATACAGATCTAGACGGGGCATCCTCAGACGAGGATGCGGATGAGGGCGCTAGCGGCGAGGAGGAAATTGACATGCAAAATCCGTGGGAAATTATTCGACGGCTTGTCGTCAAGTGCGAAACAAGCGAGACAGAAAACTCGCTTCTGAAGAGGCATTTAGCCGAGGGGGATCAGTATGTGGGTGGAGGGGGGGGGATGGATGCTGAGCTTCGAAGTTTGAGGCTGGAGCTGCAAAATGCAACCAGGGAAAACGCCAACATGTACCTGCTGAGCGATGAGAACAAGAAATTGAAGAAAGAATGCGTTGGACTGCGGGAGGAGATTAGTAAGCTGAGCACAAATAAGCGGCTCATTCATCCAGACGATAACAGCAGCTACAACACTGGTTACGGCGGAGGAGCGGGAGCGGAAACGGGAGCGTGGTCAACTCCGTACCCAGATGTCGCCACGCCTCGCAGCAGCAGCAGCAGAGGGTCGAACTCGAACAGTAATAGTAGGCCGGGCAGCAAGAACAGCTCGCGGCCCACGAGCGCTAGTTTGTACGACAGCTTCGCAGTGGACAGGCCAACAACTGCCACTGAAAGGATCGAGAGCGGCTACATTGCCAGTTTGAGGGAGGAGGCTGGGCTAGTGGAGATCAACCCGAGCGATGGTGACAATGAATACATGGCAGAGAATAGCGACGATGACGAGGACCTTGAGATATTGAATTTGATGGAGAGGAATGAAAATGTTTTGGCGAGTTTGCGGGGCGATTTGTTGGCCGCGAATAAACAATTCGATGACGAGGAACGTCGGATACGAGCGTTGGCGAGTAATGCGGGCGTGGACAATAAAACAACCAAAACCACGACCACGACCACAACAACAACAACAACAACCAAGGGAAGCTCAGTTCGAGAATTATTGGAGTTGCGGAGACGGGGAAAAATGAAATAACATTTAACTATTTTCATCTTCAAATGTCACTCTTCTTCTCGTACAGCTGGTTCAACACTTCCAAAGACCGCTTCGTTGACAACGAGTGAGAACTAGCAACTGACTCACTCGCAAGTTTCATTCCGTCGACGAAAAGGTCTCCATAATACTGGTCATTTTCTATTCCCAGCTCTAGCTCAGTCTCGGCATTTTCAAACTCTCTGAACAAAACTCGCAACCCCTCCACTAGCCTCTCGCACCTCTCCACCAGAGCACTCCAACCACTCAACGTGGCGAGCCTTCTCTTCTTGATCAAGCGCGCCAGACCTCCCTGCAGCGCAACAAAAATCACCAAGTTAGGAAGCACTTCGCAAGAGGCTGCGAGCCACGACGACGATGACGACGATGTGTGTTTTGTCCACGCGGGGGAGGTTTCAACGGCATTCACTTTCTCGGTGACAGCTTCGAGAGACAAAGTTAGGGTGGAGTTGTCGTTTTCGCAATTCGCAAAAACAAGAACTGAATTGACGAGCGAGACTGCCAACATTAAAACGGTGTCCTTGGAGTCGGCTCCGATCGGATGTAACAGCTCCATCTTCTTTTCTAAACCCTCCAGGACAGATATTTTTTGTCTTTTTTCCTCCTTTCCCTTCCCCTTCTTCTTCGCAATCTTGTACTCGGCGCAACCCGTTAGCGCGTTCACAGCCGCCTCGTGGATGATGGAAATTCTAGCCGCGTCGTTGAACACGAACTCCTTGCTGTTGAAAGAATTCAACGTCGTCGAGATCGATTCGTAGTTATGGTGCAGCTTGAGATCCCGATTGTCGCTGAACTGGTCGACCAAATTGGGGGTGGCAAAGTCAACGTCTGCGCCGAGCGGAGCGAAGCGAAGCGCATTTTTAATAAAGCAAGAGCAAAACGAGCGAAGCGAGTCAAAATAATTGAGTGGAATTATGTTTAGTTTAGTAGTGGATGTAACCGTCTGTAGCATTTCGTTTCGCGGGATTCATCGCGAGTAATCTCGTCTTCATCAAGGCTCGCTCGCTTCGCTCGCTCACCTTCGTGTTTCCACTTTTCCCCAATCGTGGTCATCATTTGCGCCCTTTCGTCGTCCTCTGGCTTGCCCGAAAACCCGTGCAGCTCTCCCAACGTGTCGGTCTGAAAGCAAGCAAGCGTGCACGTGTAGGATTTGCTGAGAAGCCGAGCGAAATTTTAGGTTAGGTTGGCAAAATTTGGGTGGTTGGTTTTTGTTTTGTTTTTGTTGTCCGCACACTCACTCACTCCTCACTCACCTGGAGAAAAGCTGAAGAGATTTCGCCATTTTGTTCTTCTGGAAATCTAGCATGTCGACGACTTGGCTGTAGTTCCCGTACATGTACGCCTTGCCCAGGTGATCGCTCAAGCTACGCTGGCTGTGCAGGTGCATCCCCTGAATGTCCTGGCTCTGTTTCAAAGCCTCGCAGAACAAGCCACTTTTCAGCAATCCGTCCAGCAACACATAGCTCAACGAGTCCAGCTGGATGTTCTTCACTCCCAAGCCGTTGAACAGCCCGCACCCCCTCTCGAAAGCTGTCAAGGCGCCGTAGACCTGGAGTCCGATCAGCTTGAAGTGGTAGTTGTAGGGAGAGAGTTTTATGGCGGTTTCCAAAACACCCGCAAGGCAGATCAGCTGCGCCGAGCGAAGCGAGGCGCATATTAAACAAGGGTTGAGAACAGTGAGCGAGCAAGCAAGAATAGTTGAGTAGGTTAGTTCAGTAGTGGATGAAGCCATGACTAGTAATTTCGCAAGGAGTTTGGTACTTTTCTGTCACAAGGCTCGCTCGCTTCTCTCGCTCACCTTTGCTGGTGTGTCCGCCTCGTTGAAAAGTCGTTCGGCGGCAACTTGGATCAACTCGTCGCCGGGCTGCGTGTCCTGCTCCCCCGGGATCAGCTCCTTCAACGAGCTGGACCAGGTTTTCAAAAGCTCGTTGACATTGTTGTGGGAGTGTTCGCCAAAGTAGGCAAGCAGTTGGGAGGAGATGATGTACTTTCGAAGGTCGAGAGGGTCTTTGGATTTGAGATTGAGGAGGTGGGCAACGAGCTGCCCGGTTAGGTGAGAGGTGAGGTGAGTGGATAAGTATTTTGTTGTAAAAAAAAGGGGAAAAAAAGGCGAATCACTGAATCGGCCGTAACTACAACGTATGGAGGTTTTAGACGCTCAAAATTGGACGCGGTGGCTAGTTTGACCAGACGCATCTTTTTGAGAGAGGCGATTGTTCAGGGACGGTCCAGATCAAGGGCATCTGCACGCCAATGTGAAAACTAAAAGCAAAAAAAAGGGCAAATCCCCGATTTGGCCGCTCGCTCGCTCACCTGTTGCTTATCGGCTTGGTCGAGATAGGGGTGTAGGTCACTGAAGCAGCACTGCTTTTTGTAGAAGGTGTCGATGTAGTTTTTAATTAGGGTTGAGGTGAGGGTAGGGTTGGGGGGGGAGGCAAGGGAGGCCATTTTAATCAGAAGGAGGCGTGGTGATCTGAGGTGAATGGTGCTCTCGTCTTCTTTTTCTTTCGCCACCATATCGTTGCAAACCTTTGTGCAGGCAGATACGGCTTCGGAAGTGGAGGGGGCGTAGGCCGCAGAGGAAGCGGCCCACATGTTCTCGTAGTATATCCACTGCTCGGGGGACTGGGAGATTAGCTCCGAGTACAAAGCAGCTGAAGAGGCGAAGTCGCCAAATTTTGACATGTAAGATGCTGCGCCGAGCGAAGCGAGGCGCATTTTTAATGAAAGACGAGCGCAACGAATGAAGCGAGCCAAACAAATTGAGTGGAATAGTGTTAGTGCAGTAGTGGATGGATGTAACCGTTTGTCGCCATTTTGTGCACTTCATCGCGAGAATGCTTATCGTCCAAAAGGCTCGCACGCTCCGCTCGCTCACCTATTAGCTCGTCCCGCTCGGTGGGTCGCATTTGAACGAGGGAACCGTTGGCGGCGAGGATTGAGGTCTCGTCGTGAATTTTAGTGATTGATTTGTCGGACGTTGTGACTTTGGTTTGGAGGAGGGTGGTGGCTTCGGAGAACTTCGACTGGGTTGTTAGGGCGGACAGGTAGAGCCTCCAATCCTGAACGCTTGGGTAAGGCTTAATTTCGTCCTTAGCGGTTAGGTCCAGCTCCGTTGCCTTGTGAGCGAGCTTCTCGGAAATCTGGACGAGCATCGATATTTGGGGAGAATTTATGTTCAAGGTTTGGCCATGCTTCACCAAATTTGACGAAATGGCCCAATACAAATATTTAGTATGGCCAAACTGTTTGAACATGGTCATGGCGGACTTGTTCATTGAGGCGAAATCATTCATCTTCAAATAGGTGAAGAACTCCTTGTCCATAAACTCTTGGAGGAGCTGGAGGTGCTGGGGGGTGGCTACCGCAATGTTGGATTTGACGGTATTTGTTACTGCCGCGCAGAGCTCTAAAACGCCCTTGTGGTGCTGCATGTAGTTATAGGTCAGCTCCATCACGTTGCAAAAGTCAGGAGAAAGAATTTCCTGGGGACTTATCGCTGTGCTTGAGTTGAAATTCAGGAGGGAGTCGTTGATCTCTATAGCCTCCTCTCTCTTCGATAGCTTTGCAAGGCAGTGGGCCTTGAGGGCTAGCACAAGTGGGGCTAAATGATGGCCCTTTTTGTTACAAAGTTTGAGACCTTCTTTGTAATTGTACTCAGAGATGAGTTCGTAAATTTTGTCAGTGTGTTGGGATTGTGCTCGCGACATCATCATTATCTACTGGACTGATGCGTTTATGGAAATTTAGGCCAATTTTGGAGTGGACAAAGTGACAAAGCAGAGAAAATCCAAGATCAATTTCAACGTTTGGGAGGGAGGTCACAACCTATTTATAAGCATCATCGCTGATATTCTGTCATTTTGGTTTCTCTTCCTGCTCCAACGTTGATCGAAACCGACAATGCTGCTGGCCTCGAACTCGCCTCAAAAATGTCTCCCAGTTGTTGATGCCAAACAACCAGCCCCTCCTTCACCCCCCTCGTCGTCGTCCTCCTCCTCCTCGGCAACACTGCATCAAGAAGATCACCACCACCGAAAGCTCCAACAACAAATAGTTGAGCTTAAGGAGCAGATGACAACCAACAACCAGCTGCACGAGCAAAAATTGCGACAAAACGAAGAACCCTCCGTCCTTGAGGCTCAGCTAGTCGAGTGCAAGCTTGCTCTCGCCCAAGCCCGTGGTGCACGTGAGCAAATTGTGCTGCGATATCGTTTGCTAGAAAAGGAATTCGTTCAATTGAAACTTCTTCTAGCGAGAACAAAGCAATCAGAGGACGATTCTTTATACTTGGTAGAGCAAATTCAGCGTCAGACGAGTAGTAGCAGTAGTAATTCTTCGCCGATAGAACCGCTGGAGATAAATGGAGATGGGGGTGTGAAGAGCAGTAAACGTAGTGATAGAAGTAGTGGTAGAAGTAGCACGCCACGCAAAAAGAGTTTCTCTGGAAGTGGAGTGTTTAAAAAGTTCTTTTTCAAACAGAAAAATAAAAAATGACCCTTCAAACTTCTAATATCACACTACTTCGTTGCTTTCTTCAATTTCAATAAAGCGACACTGAATTCGGGCAATCTAAAGCAATGTGGCCTTCCTCTCGGCATCGGTGGCAATGGTCATGGTCGCAACGACAAGGACCATGTGGACCGTTGTTATTGTTGTCGCGAAACTTTCGACAGCCTTCCGCGGGGTCGTAATTCTCGTATCGGCAAATCAGGTGATTATCGCCGTCCTTGAATATCATTCGTGGGGGCTGCCGCCGAGCGAAGCGAGTTTGTACGCACAATTTAGTGAAACGAATACAATTGAGTTGAATATAACTGAGTGTAATAGTGCAGCCATTTCGCGAGATCCATCGCGAGGTTGCTCGCTTCGCTCACTCACTTGCTTCAAGGGGTGAGCCTTGTGCTTTCCTTTCTTGACAGGTTGCTTCAGATCTCCAAGCTTGAGAACATTTGTTTCCTGTGGTGTAATCTGTACAAGGCTCTGGCTTTTAACCACAACATAAGTCGGGTCCAGATCAGTTTCTACGAATTTGAGTAGCTTCTGCAGGGCCCCGGATTCTCTATTCCCTCCTATGTCAACGAAAATTACGATTCTCGGATTCTCGCCAACAGGATCTGCAGCGACAAAATTTGCTATCATGCCACAAAGCTTCTCTTTCACGATCGACGGTGAGCCCAGGCAGTCGATGTGCTCAAACTGAATATGAGGGTATCTCGACCGTGCCTCCTTTATGCACTCTGAGCTCGTCTCTAATCCAAGAACGAATTTGGTTCGTCTTGACAATATTTCTGTGGCCACCCCATAGCTTGATCCAATCTCCAGGACCACGAACCGGGAAGTAATCTTTCGTGCGATAGCCCTGAAGCCCATCGTGCTATAAACTAAGAACCCGATTGGCTTGCTGGGAATTGGGAGATTGAAATCGCAGGTTTTAATGTCTTTTGAAATGTTTCTGTATTCCATAAGTATAGAGTGTTTGAAGGGGTAGGAATTTTGAAATATATTTATGAAGAAGTTCTGAACTGAATAAGCTGAAGCGGAGGTGGTGGATGAATGAACTTGGCCCAAAATTTTGCTTTTTTTTTTTTTTGTTCCAGTCACATTTTTTCATTTGGTGCGGCTGATCCCCTATCTGAGTAACACACCACTATGAAGCTCGTGAGGTAAATACATAAATTACACTTTGAGAACAACCTCTCGAAACTCACATAAATTTTATCCCCTCAACCCCCCCCAACACAACACAAACTCACACACATACACTCACAGATTTCTGCAACGACTCAACACCGAAACAGTAACAATAGAACTAAAAAATGGTACGGTTGTGCATGGCTCAATTGTGGGAGTGGATATGTCGATGAACACACACCTGAAGAAAGTCAAAGTAACAGTGAAGGGGAAGAACCCTGTCTCCTACGATAGTCTCAGCATCCGCGGCAACAATATCCGCCTCTACATCCTTCCGGACGGTCTCAATCTGGACAACATGCTAGTAGAAGACAAGCTATCAAAGGTCCAGCCTACCCCCTTTGGAACCCAGGCGACCGGTGGGGCAGCTGCTGGGCGTGGTCGTGGCCGTGGACGCGGGCGTGGGGGGGGCGGAGGGCGAGGACGGTAAATGTTCCTCGTCAAGCTAATTTTTATTTAAATAACATGTTTTTATGAAAGCTAAATTTACAAAAGAAACTTCAAAATTTCAATTCTCTTCAACACTCTATTTTGGCCTCGCTAGGGCCTTTGGAATTCCTGTCTGTTCGTACACCCACGAGGAGGTTGTCACGCTGCAATACCATCCTCCCGATGTGCTCATGGGGAGCAGGAAGTAAAGCACCCCGGTCGACGTGTGGAACTCCTCTCTCTCTTCGTATTTACGTAATCTTCTTCTTTTTCGCAAAAACCACCATATGATATGGTTTCAGGAGATCACTCGTTACTATTTCATACCCAACACTACCGAACATGTCAGCCAACGTTTCAAAGGTGAAAACGCTCCAGTGATATTTGTCGGTCCAAAAGGGGTTGGAGTGGTTTCTCATTTCGCGGAATGATTTTTCTGCTTCTTCTGAATCGCGTCCCATCATTGTATAATCGGTGGCTCCGGCCATGATTTCGTATTTGGATTCTATCACTTCGTTCAATTTTTCTTTGTTCCTTCCCATTTCACAATGGTCTGCCAATATTTGCTCAAATGTCGACGGTTCTCGAAAGCGATCAAATGTGTTTTCCTTCCAGGGCACGATGACGAGCATGTGGCCGTCAGGCGAAAGAACGCGATCCCACTCAGTCAGTGCTGAGAGCGGGTCCACAAAGTGCCCAAATTGTGCGATGATATTACCAGATCATAAGAGTTGGATTCAATTGTGCTGAGGTCCGCTCCATCAAGGAAGAAGGTAGTCCCAAATAGGACGCCGTCGATGGTATATGGAGTGGTTGTTGCTGTACTTGACGCGGAAGAGGGCAACACTCCTCCACGTTTCTCGTAACCATCTGAAGAGTCTTGGATGACATTGTCAAGTTTATTCTCCAAAGAACCGTACATGTTCATCCATTGAGTCGGCCCCCCAATTTCCAGCGCTCGTGAACCTGGGGTGTAAGATATTGAATCAGTTATCGACCCTATTGCATCTTCCATGAAACGTGTCAAGTGGAAGGAATTTGGTTCTGTTGGAAAATGATTTGGCCTTGTCCAAGTTGTGCACTTCTTGATCTTGTCATCTAGAACAGCCCCACATAGCTTGAAAGTTGATGTCAATTCTCCAGTTGTCCAGCTTATAATGGGAGTTCCGCAATTGAGCTTGGCTTTTGTTGAGAGTACGCAAAGTGCTACAAGCAGCAGGTAACAGATCATGGTGTTTCTTTTGCAACGTAACAACTTTTTTTAAATTTGCAAATTTTCAACAATTTTTTTTTTTTTTGCGAGGTTCACAACTTATCACTTCCTGACTATGAGAAGAGCCAGCAGCAAGGTGGTGACAGAGGAATCCATAGAAAATTCCGACAGGCGAAACTCTAAAGTGCTACGCAGGCGAAGTGTTGCCAATGGAGAAACCACTGACCGTGTTGCGAAACTTGTCTTCGACCCCCCCCCCCCCCTCACATCCACCCCCTCTGGTCTGACTAGCAGCAAGAATGACCTTGCCAAGGAGCTAGCTGAAGACCTAATAGAAAACATCCAAGCTTCGGACAACATTGACGTGAAAGTACTGGCGTGGCTTGATGTCAACGAGTTCATAGAAAAAGTCACGGCAGATAAAGAGCTGCTCAAGGTATTCATGATTCAACTTTGCAGGTTGCTGGCAAAACCGCTCAAGCTTGCTAGAAGCGGGCTTGCCGGGAGGCTTTTGATCTCCCTCGCTTGCACGTACAGTGACATGATCTCAGATGTGCTGATGCTGAATTTCTACAAGGACACTGGAGATCACAAATCATTTGATGCATCGCTGAAGATTCTGATCGGGGCGATGAGCGCTCACGTGATCAACTCGCTTAGCCAGAACAAGCACTGTAGTTTGAAGATCAGGGCGGTGAGGGTTCTTCAGACTCTGTTCCTCCTTAACCCGGTGGTTTACACGTACGGGAAGTGGAGCGGGAAGGCGACGGAGGAAGGGGCTGTTATGACTTCGAATCAACTACTCATGTTCACGAAGCTCATCGAGATGATATTCGAAGCGTTGCCGCAACTTATCCTCCAAGTCGGAGCTTTGATGCGCGCCGACAGCATCTCGCTTCTCCCAGCCGCCTCCATTTGCCTCAGTGTTGCGACTGCGGGGTTTTTGATAGCTGATCTGAGCGTGGGGATCGAGCGTAGCTCTATGACGGACCAAATGAGGGGTCCTCACACGGCAAAATGGTGCGGAATTTTGCCGCTGAATTTCGAGTGGGTTTTC
>Ga0302114_10001852_pt1 | contig 13801 bp, 17 predicted proteins | sample AG5_Surface_MG_FD_203107 | JGI IMG/M metagenome (GOLD analysis project Ga0302114, IMG submission 203107) | Marine microbial communities from Western Arctic Ocean, Canada - AG5_Surface | ecosystem: Environmental > Aquatic > Marine > Oceanic | place: Canada: Western Arctic Ocean | collected...
GCCTCCTTCTCTTTTTCCTTCTCCATCTCCTTTTCCTTCACCGCCTCCTTCTCCTTCTCCTTCATTGCTCCCTTCTCCTTCACCGCCTCCTTCTCCCCCCCACTCACCCTCCCCCTAACGCTGCCACTTGTCGTCCTCAAATGCATAAAGGCCGTCCTCTCCCCCTGGCCCACCCCACACATTAGTTCCCTAACCTCCTCGCTCAAAACACTCATCTCGAACTCCCCCCCCTCCCTCTCCTCCCACTCTTTCAACCACGCGTTGAGCCTCTCCAGCTTGACCGAGAACTTGGACTGCATCTGTCTCCGGAATTTCTCCTCCTTCAGCAGCAGGCCAGCATTGTTCGCCTTTTTACTGACCAGGCGTGCTTTGTTATTCGCCTTGAGTTCGAACTCCGCGAGTCTGGCGTCCAGAATCCTAATCTCCGAGTCTAAGCCCATGATCTTGCTCTTGCTGTCCTGCTTCGACCGCTTCCTTTCCACCTCCTTGTGAATCAGCTCCAGCTTGCACAATTTCACTTCCAAAATTTTTCCCACGCCCCGCGCTTCGTTCAGCAGCAGCTCCATCCACTCTTCGAGCTGAATTCCTGAAAGCGAATCTGTCGCCATCCCGTCAAACACCGAACCTGCGCCGAGCGTCAAGAATTGAGTGGAATAATGTTTAATGTTAGTTCAGCAGCAGCTCCATCCCATCCCATCCAAAATGTCTTTAGCCCTCGCTCACCTCCTTTCCCGTTCTGAGTCACTAATTCTTCGCACACCCCCCAAAACACTCCTCGCTCCTTGCTCTTCAAATCCAGAGCGTCCCACACTACCGTGACTGCCTCGGCCTCGCTCTGGGTCATTGTGTCAGCCGCCTGAACCAAAATTCCCAGCTCTTGAACGCAAGCCTTGATCCTCTCCCTGCTAAGTTTCGGCAGTCTGAATAGAGCCTCGTGAAAGCAACTGTACATGTCCTTCCCGCCGTCCTCCATCTCCCCCGCGACAACGCTCATGAGCAGCTTGTGGGCGTTCTCAATGACCCCCGTAAGTGTTTCGCTGAATATTCTCCTCCCGCTCGCGATCATTTCGATGCTGTGATTGACTCGTTAGTGGTTGTTTTTTTCTGTAATGTTTGTGTTTTGGTTCGCTCACCTCTCGCTCACGAACTCCACATGCTTGTGCCACACCTCCCCCGTCGGCACTGCCATGTCGCTCCTACACACGAAGTCGCAAACTCCCCTGCACAAGCTATCATCGAACCACCCGCCTCCTGCCCCAGTCTTCTTGTTGTGCCTCAAGCACAAATTGTAAATTTCGTTACTTCCCAGATGCGTCTCACTCGCCAGCAAATTGGCCTGCCTGTAAGCCGCCTCGTTTTTCACCAGCATCTCCCCCCTCACGGCCCTCAACTTCCTGACCTCGTCGCTCACCACCCCAAACTCCTTGTCGCTCAAGCTGCCAAAACCCTTACACCCGCTTTCAATGAACTTGCCCAACAAATCGCTCAGCCCATGAACCCCCTTCTCCAAGCTGCGCCGAGCGAATTAGGAGTGGGTTAGTCGTCGCTTCACTCTTCTGTCACACTTTCTGTCACAACCCCCCCCGTTCCGCTCGCTCACCTTTCCATCAGCGTCTTGACGTCTTCGACTATCTTCCTCTTCTTCTCCTTCGCCTTGTTGTATCTCGGCAAAACGCTACTGCTCCTCGCCTGTTCAAGAGTCAACTTTTCCAGCATTGTTTTTGCTATTTTTGCTAATTTGGATTTCTTCAGATTCGGATTCGGATTCAGATTCAACGCCCCCTCCATCATCGCGCTCTCGCTCTCCAACCTCGCAATCTCCTCCCTCGTCTCCGCCTCCATCCGCTCGACGTCGCCGAGCACCTCCTTGCACTTGTCGTCCACGCAGCTCTCGATTTCGCTCCTGACCTTTTTGCGGTCCTCGAGCGTCACGCCGATTGCAGTCCAGTGAGCCTGCATCTGGTTCAGGAACTCGGACGACTTCGCGGTCACGAGCTGTTGCGCGGTTGTTGCGCTTTGCAGGGCCAAAACTTCCTGTGCCGAGCGAAGAAGGTGCGAAGGGGTTAGTTTAGTAGTGGCTCGCATATATTTCTCGTCTGTACACTAGTTGTGACTAGCTCGCTTCGCTCGCTGGCTCGTATGCTCGTCTTCCTCAACCCCTCCCCCCCCCGCTCCGCTCGCTCGCTCACCTGTAGCTTTGCCGTCTCGGTTTGGGCGTTTTGAAAGTTCTGGTTTGCCTGCTCCAGTTCCACTTCCTTCTCCGATGCTGCTGCCGCTGCCGCTGCCGCCGCTGCCGCTGCTGCATCTCCCGCTGCTTCAGAAACCGGAGCCACCACCACTTTTCCTGCTGCAGCCAAGTTGGCCAATTTTTCACGCAGCGTTCCCACCTCCTCCTCCAACGCAACCAAAGCAGCATCTTTCCTCTGCACGGATTTCTGCAACGCACGGTTCTCAATCTGGTTCGCCGTGAGATCGTCCAAGAGCTCAATAACGATGGTGCGGGCGACCGGAGCTGTGAGGTCGCCAACGACTTTGACGCAGCCCGCGTTGGCCTCCTCCGCGGCGTTGTTGAGTTGTTCCTCGGCCTCCGCGCCGGTTGTGCTGTGAGCAAACTTCTTCCCCATGCGGGTTCGAAGGTCCTCCATGTCCACGCCGACCAGTTCCAGCTTCAGCTCGAGCTCCTCGATGTTGCGCTCGTGCTCGACAATGGCAACTGAGTTGGGGTTGGACTCGTCGTAGTCGTAGTCGTTGACTTGCTGCTCATCGGCGGGTTCGGAGCGCAGGGTTTGCAGCTCCTTGACCTCGGAGATCATGTTCCGCATGAGCTCGGAATATTGGGTTACGGTGGCGTCGTACTTCTCCCTGGTCTCAACATCCTCAACGCGGGTTTCGACGAACTGATCGAGGAGGAAGGAAACCGAGGCAATTTCTTGGTTCTGCGCCGAGCGAAGAAGGTGCGAAGGGGTTAGCAGTGGCTCGTATTCTGCAGTGGCTCGTATTCTCGTCTCGTACACTAGTTTGTGACTAGCTCACTTCGCTCGCTCACCTTGGGCGCAAAAGTGATGTGCTCTTGCTCTCCGAAGAACTGAGGGGGCTGAATGTAGCTAATTCTGCGGCTGGCCCTGCGGGAAACCGACATTCGCGAGTTGTTGTTGTTGTTGCTGTTGCTATATTTATTGGTTTCACTATTGCTGAGATTGAACTTGTCCATCTCCCTCTTGCGCATGCTGAGCAAGCGCATCAGGTGAGTCTCTGTCTGCTTCAACTTGTCGGTGAGTTTGTGGCAGTAGGTCGTTCGTCGGTCGAGGGCGTTTTTCTGCTTCTTGCACTCAATTTCCATTTTGCTCAAATTTTTGCCCTGCTTTCGCTCCTTCTTCTTCAAGCCTTGGATTTCCCTAGTCTTCTTCTCTGTGTAGGACCTGTGCTTGGAGATGGTGTCCTGTGTTGTTTTGTGTTGTTTTGTGTTGTGTTGTGTTGTGTTGTGTTGTGTTGTGTTGTGTTGTGTGAGAGGATTGCCAGTGTTGTGTTGTGTTGTGTGTTGTGTGTTGTGTTTCTCACTCACCTTTTGCCTCCGCATCAGGTTCACCTTGCCAGTCTTCAACTCGCCAATCTTTCTCTCCAAGACTCCACACCGCTGCGCCTCCCGCTCTGCTAACTTGTACATTTGCTGGTGCTTCTTCGTCTCGTGCCGCGCTCGAGCGAGGTTGTCCTCCACCTTGGTCAATTTGCTCTTGATCCCTGCGCTGCTACCCTTGTTGGGGTCAGCCTCGTTCTTTGCAAGCTGCGCCGATTTGAGTGGGTAAGTTGTAGTTGTAGTTAGTTGTGGCTCCGCTCGCCGCTCGCCGCTCGCTCGCTCGCTCACCTGCTCAGCCAACTCAATCTTCTCATTCTCCAACTTGCTGATCTCATTCACCATGATTTCGTACTTGTTCTTCATTCCGTGGTAGGTCAACAAGCTCTGTCGGAGTTTGGCCAGCAGCTTTTCCTGCTCGTCCAACTCCTCCTGAACCTCGTTGATCTCGTTCTGAGTCTCTGTCTGGGAGGCTTGGAACGCGTTGTCGTTTTGTTGGAGCTCCAACAATTGGTCCAAAATTGCCATGTCCTCCTCCGCGCTGCTCTCGAAGTAAGTCTCGTCGCCGCCCCCGCCTCCGCCGCTTCCTCCGCCATTTGTCATGGCCGGGAGATTGAAACTTGATTGATCATTGTTGTTGATCATCTTTAACGCATTGGCTGCGCTTGATTTTTTGCTGCGAGCGAATGAGCGAATGAGCGAACGAGTGAGTGGATTAGTTTATAGTAGTAGTGAGTGAGTGGGTGAGTGAGAGTGAGAGTGAGAATGTAGCGGTTCGCACCTGCTGCTGCCATATTGCTTGGCGATCTTTTCGTCAATCGAGATCAAATACTGCCTGATCTCGTCCGTCTGGAACGCGGAGGGGCTCAGATTTGCCTTCCCCAGGCTGAAGTGCTCCCTGGCCAGCTCGTGCTTCAAGAAAGTCATCATTATCTGCAACTTCTGAAGCTCCAGCAGGGCTGGATCGAGGTTCTTGATTGGTGTGTTTTTAATGTTCCGAGCACGGTTGGCATATTGGAGAGTGCTGAGGGTCTCAGATGCGTTGGTGTCGGCAGGAGAGACGCAGGCAAGGAACAGGGTCTGGCTATTGCCGCCGAGAGCGTCCTGCAGGAGCCGAGTCAGTTTGGATTGTCGGTAGGGGACGTGGGCTTTCTCGCCCTTGCTTAGGCGTTCCTCGTCAGCAAGCGCATTGATGACGTTCCCCAGGGCAAGCAGCCCCACGTTAATTCGAATGCCTTCCTTCATCCTCTCTCCCTCGGCACCAGTCTTCTTCATCCTCTCGCTACCAGCTAAATCGACGAATGTCAGCCTGGACACAATCGTCGTTTCTGTTGTTGCGAAGTGAATTGAGTGGGTCAGTTTAGGAGTGGCTCGTATGCTCGTCTTCATCACACACCTGCTGCTGCTGCTGCTGCTCCTGCTCCTGCTCCTGCTCCTGCTGGTGAGGCTGACGGCGACGCTGACGAAGACAGCGACAGCGACAGCGACTTGCTCAGCATCACTGTAAACACCGCGTGTGACCTACTCGAACACGAGTTCATCAATGTGCTCGCAGTGGTTCGGTGGATCGTTCCAGTCTTCAGGATGTTCAGAGCCTCAGACGTTGAGGTGACCTTCTGAGCGGACAAGCCAACGACGGAAACACCGTTTCCGTCCTCGCGGAGAGGTAGGGAGTTGCGAGAGTGGTCCAAGAGGTCATAAACATCCTCTCCGTACACTTCGAGGAACGAAGCGGTCACGTTGAACGTGTGCTGGGGGGGAGGAGGGGGTGTGGAGTCGGGATTGGGATTGATATTATTGGAATTGGAATTGGAATTGGTGGCCTTCTTGTCCGAGGCAAGAGCCGTGAAGAGATCGTTCATAAAACGAGGGATTAGCCCCTGGCAGTCGTCGGATGAGCCTGTAAGCGTCTGAGACTGCTCACTGCCCATGGTGAACGTTTTGCCAGAACCAGTTTGACCGTAGGCTAGAATGGTTGCATTGTAACCATCAAGGTAGGAAGAAAGCATCGGACGAGCTACGTCAGAGTAGAGTCGGTTCTGGTTGATACGCTCGTCGAATACATGGTCAAACGTAAACGATCGCTTGCCCAATGATATTGATTTTGAGTGAGACCGAACAGCCAACACTGATTTCGAAGCATGGGCAACTTCATTCGCTGTCAGAGGACGAACTCTCACACCAACCTGCACGGTTGAAGGCAAAGATGGAGACGGAGACGGAGATGGGGATGGGGATATTGTAGATGATGTGGGTGGGTAGTGTGGGGGTTGAATGCTGGTGGCAGGAGGAATTGGAGGATTTGTCATCGAAACGATGAGCGGTAGAGGATATGAAGGATTTTATTGGGGCTCGGGAATTTTAGTTGCGGAAGGGGTTTTGTGATAGTGTTTGAGGGTTTACACGCGTGATATGCTTCGTTGAAGACCCGAAAATTTTGAATTTCCAACGATTTTTTTCTGAAAAATCGACCAAGGTAACAAGACAGCGATTGAAACCAATCGACTCAATCAATTAACGAAGGGCAGTTTTGAATAGTACAGCAGCCACAACCACAACCACAACCAAATCCACAACTTCTCCTCCCAATATTTCCATTTGTTTAGTGCTGCAGTCACAAGACAATAATTCTCTCCACCCTTAATAATGTCGACTAGGCCTCCTCGTCGAGCCGTGCACCTCACCCCTAGTCTGAACGAATTACAGGGGTTGTCATTTGAGGCGTTCGTTCGGTCCAAGATTTTGCATTCCGCAAACACGATTGGCTCCACTCAATCGAGCGTTTTGAACGTGGGTGATTCAAGCACAGATTGCTTCAAGCGTTCTGACGGTGTGTGTAAAGTCACCTTGCCCCTGGGTTGGTGGGATCACGCTGGAATTGACAAAGATCTGACTGGGCGTGGAGCCCCTTGGCAGGCTGGCGGAAAGCTTGGCGACATGACAGTGTTATCCCCAATACAGCAATGTCCAGAGGGGATCTGTGGAACGGTGAGTATTGTAAATAAGTTTTGTTGTTTGTAGTCCACCCCACTCACTCTCCGCTCTCCCTCCACTCCAGTACAAGTTTACCATGTTTGTAAAGAAACCAATCACCGTGTCAAAATTCCGCGACAATGCGGACGAGTACAAGAAGCGCCAGCTCGGCGAAACTGTCTCTGCCGACTACGCGATCAAGGAGGACGACGAGCACTACGACGATCTCGCCCGTCAGTATTGGCGCAAGCTCGGCCCAACCCAGGAGCCTTCCATGTACGGCGCGGACATGAGCGGCAGCCTCTTCGAGGGTGCAGAGGCTAGTGGTTGGAACGTCGACCGTCTGAACACGTGCTTGCAGTTGCTGCGCGCGGACTTGGACGATGGCGGGGATGAGGATTGCGTGGCGATGCCTGGTGTCACGTCGGCCTATTTGTACTTTGGCCAATGGGCGAGTGTTTTTGCCGCCCACACTGAGGACATGAATTTGCTTAGCATCAATTATTTGCATGCTGGGGAGCCAAAGTACTGGTATGCAATTTCCCCGACAGATAGCGATCGGTTTGAGAGGTGAGTGAGAGTATGGCGGTTGTGATTTTTTTCTTTCTTTCCATGACACAACATTTACACCCACAACACCTCACGAAGCCTCACCAACGGCTCATTCCCGGACGAAGCCAGAGAATGCAACGACTTCCTCCGACACAAGCGGTACGTCCTGTCCCCCGCCACCCTCCGCAAGGCTGGGATCGGCTTCACCACCACTATCCAGCGTCCTGGCGACGTCATCATCACCCTCCCGGGCGCCTACCACTTTGGCTTCAACTGCGGTTTCAACTGCGCCGAGTCGACAAACTTCGGAGCTCCCGAGTGGATCCCGAGGGGGCGTTTGGCGTCAGTCTGCATGTGCCACCCCCATTCGGTCCGAATCGACATGGACAGATTCGAACTGTTGCTGCGCGACTTTTACGAGTCCAACAACAACAAGGCGGGCACGGGCACGGGGGGCGTCATTTACGACGACTATGTCACTTGGGCGCGTGCGCAAGCGAAGCTGAGGAAGGGTCGTTTGGAGGCTTTGGACAACGATTATTTTGATTACGAAGGGAACGAGGCAGAGCATGTTGCTGGTGGGGTGTACAAGCCCAAAGGCACAAATGTCGTCAAGGTTTGGAACGCCGTCAAGCCGAAGAAGGCCGGCGGGGCCAAGAAAAAAGGCGGCGATGTTCGTTTGGACATCTGGAAGACTGCAGTCTACGGAACTCCCAAAAGCTTCGAGTTCGGAACCGACGTTCTTTGCCTCCTTGACGCTGAGAAATCCGAAGCCTCCTCCTCATCATCGTCCTCCTCCTCCTCCTCCTCAAAGGCTCTAGACCACGGGGGGCAAGCTTGGTACAGCGCAGTCGTCGTCGCCAAAGTTGATGGGTGCGTCCGAATTCACTTTTCTGGAATGCGAAAGGACGAGGACAGGTGGATGACGCTTGGCAGTAGGGGCGATCCAATTTTTCTTGATATGGGCATCTTCAAGATGGACAACAAGGCAATGAGATCGTTTGGAATGCTTAGCGACGGGGAATCGAAGAAGAAGAATAAGAAGAAGGAGGAGGAGATGGAGGTGGAGGAGGAGGGGGGGGGAAGGACGAGGGGAAAAGGACAAAAAAGACATCGAGAGGACGAAGCGTATATTGGTAGTGTGAGTCCTAATTACGGTAATGGATCACCCACTATGAAGACCAGGGGTGCTGCGGGTAAGAAGAAAATTTCGCAAGCGTGAGTCGTGGCGTGAATCAACGGATGGGACGAATGGTAGTTTTGGGTTTGAAGGATGGTGAATGTGCATGTTGCAGAGTAAATTATAAAATGAAGAAATCCAAACGAAAATTCGCCTACTCGCTAGCTAAAAAACGCAAAAACGCTTCACTTATGTACGCGTTCTAATCCTCCATCACTCACATCACGCACAAATTTAATCAAATCGCAGCCCCCAAGAAACCACTATCCTGAATTTGTTCCTCCTCCTGTCCGGTCACGTGGGAAGGAGGAGGAGAGGGATGGTAACAGTGACAAACTCGTCCTTAAGTATTTTATTCCGGAAGAATTCCGAGCAGATCAGGTCAATGGCGCCGAGAAGAAGGAGGGGGCGGAGGTTGTTGTCGTGGCTGATGGTGCTTCCTCGCTTGTTGGTGGAGTTTCGAGCGGAGGAGCTGGAGGAGCCGTGCCTGTCACCGCCGGGGCTTCGACCACTGCCGTTGGTGGAGCTGCTGCGCTGACTGGAGGAGCTGGAGCCACGACCGGAGGTGCTACCTCCGTCGTCGGTGGAGGAGGCAACACTGGTGGCGCCCTCACCCAAACGGGAGGAACCGGAGCTACTGTCGTTGGTGGAGCTGTGACCCTCACTCAGGCCCCACCAGCACCAACACCAGCACCAGCACCAACACAATTACCAGAACCAAACATTTATGTTTGCTCAACCAAAGGGGGCGAAAGTTGAGAGGGCTAAATGCAGATCTGACAGCCATCTAACAAAGCACAAGACTCACGTTTTACAGAAGAAATCGTTAGATAAGCTCCCTCAAACAGCAACAACAAATTTGATGCGCAAAACCAGGAGAAACGTGAGAAACGCGTGGCCTCGGCTGCAGCAGCAAAGCAGCAGCAGAATCAAACGTACATGCAGTATCAGCAGCAGCAACAGCAACAGCAGCAGCAACCTCTTCCGGAACCTCCGGCGGTTTTCCAACAGCAGCAACAGCAAGCAGCTGCGGTATTCCAGGCGCAGCAGCTGGCGGCTGCGATATATCAGCAACATGCGCAATATCAAATGGCGTTACACGCCCAGGATTTGCCACCCTCTATTTTTATCCCATGCCATCCATTCCGGGTCTGCCGCAACAAACCACGCCACCCCAACCACTACCCCTACCCCAACAAAAAAATGACAATAACAGTAGCAATAGCAAAAGCAAAAGCGGGGCTGATAACAAGAGCTTGGGGGGGAAGAAGGGATGTATTTGCAAAGAAGTCAAAGTGCCTGTAGGTGAGCGAGCGAAGCGCTTCGCTCACCCAGAAAACAAACTAACATGCTCGCTCTACTCGACTCAGCACAGCTCTACTACTCGTACTTCGCCGCCAAAATCTTCTCCCAGGACAATTTCTACGGGCGTACAAAATGCTCCAACACCCCCTCCTTCCCTTCCAAGCTGCCACGATCCAGAAAATAGAGCTCGCCCCTAAGAAATTCCTTTTCTTGCAAGTGCACGAAGGGGTGCTTGAAGAAATACTGCGAGTGCTTCGCGAACGGGAAGACCAAGAAGTTGCGAGTGTCAGGAGTGTAGCAATTTTCCGCGTCCATTTGTAGGCCCCGATGGTCTTGTGTCCAATGACGACGAGTCATCTCCACAGAAATCAAAGGAGCTTTCACAGGAGCCACCACAGGAGCCATCACATGCGCCGCCAATACCACAAACGGCCACCCTCTAATAAAATACGAAAGTAAACCTAAAACGGTTTAAACAAACATTATAGGAGGGGGAAGAGGTGGGCAGATTGCCACGCCAGGGAGGGCGCCAATGACGGATGGGGGAACGAAGGGGGCTGGGGGGGGAGGCGTGCAGAGATTCCTGCCGAAAAAGGCCCAAGCGATTCGGCATGTAGAAGTTTTCAATTTACATTTTAACTCTCAAGAAATCTAATACAACACTTGTGGGTCCGTCTCCTGCTCCAGGCCTCTGAATGCACATGTTGAGGAGAGCCATGCCCTCATGCAAAACTCGCTTCTCTCTCGTCGCCCCCGGCAATATGACCAAGCTGATCATTCGGTAAATCAGAGTCGGCTCCTCAACCTCGACCAGCTCAGCCTTGTCGTACTTCATGTGCTTGATGAAGGTGCAAGCGGTGTTGTAGGTGCCGAAGATTGACGAGTCGACGAACTGCTTGGGGAGGTGTTCACGTAGGTGGGTGGGGAAGGGGGTGGAGGAGATGTACTTGGGGGTGAGCCGGAGGACCATAACGAGTTCTCGGCACGCATTGAATTGGGAGTGTTCGGCAAGGAAACGGGGGGTTTCTCCTTTGCGATTAGTACCAGTAAGGGAAAGTGGATGCCGATGGATCATTTGAAGAGCAAGAAACACGAGGGAGTCGCTGTATATCTGGCTATGGCCAGCAATCTCTCGAAGAAGACAAGAATTGTTGTATTTGAGCACTTCACGCACCAACTCGTCATCGTGCTCATTGATCCACTTGTGGCAGTCTGCATACGATCGTGATTTGATCCACTTAGCCATCTCATCATTCCAATAACCCACTGGTGCGTACAAGCGGTGCATCCCATCCCAATCCAACGAAAGAGCTTCCTCGGGAGTGAGGGAGAGCAAGCCGATGATCTCAGCACAGGCTCCACTCCTACGGGCAATGTCGAGGGGAGTTTCGCCTTCCTTGTCTCGTGTGGTGAGGGCCTCTTCATTCCAGCAAATCGACTGCACGCCCACATCGGCAAGAGTATGTGTGTGTGTCTGAGCTTTCGCTGCCATCCAATGATGTGGCAGTCGTCCATGCTCATCTCTCTCCTTGTACTTTCTCATAATCAAATCTAAGTCACGACCTGGGTCAATCATAGCTCTTAAAGTCGTGGGCCAATCACGCTTCTTGAGCCACTGGTGGTGCTCATTGGAAGGCATAAAATGTACTTGAAAAGATCTTAAGATCTCAAACGAGAAGGGGAGAGGTGGTTGCTAGGGGAAGGGAAGAGAATTGGGTTAGAAAAGTGTGCTGGGGTGGCGTTTGGGGCAGTCAGTACCTAAAGGGGGTAAAGGTGTTTTGCCTGCGTAAATAGAAACATCATCAAGACAAGGCAACCCATAATTCGTTCAATTTCCTCCTCTTCTCCCCTCTTGGGGCCAATCACAAAATAAAAACCAACCCATGTTACTGTCCAAACTTCTTCAGCGAAACAGTCTTGTCATCATTCGCACAGTCTCCACAAGCCCTAGAATCCCAATCCACAACACCCTTCCACCCTTCAAACCCAAGTCCTCCAAGCCTAAATTTCCCCTCCCCCCCCTCCTCGACCTCTCCGTCGCGATTCTCGGCCCCCCCAACGCCGGCAAGTCAACCCTCTTCAACCGGCTCCACGACCGTTCCTGCTCCAGCAGCAAGCGTCTTCAGTCCTCGTCTCGGTCCAAGAACCGACGGGGATCCCAGTCGGGAGGAAACGCGATCGTGACGAACGTTCCGGGAACGACACGGGACAGGAGGGAGACCACGGGCCGGATTGCCGGCGTGCGCTTCAAGGTGAGTTGAGTTGAGTTTGTCGTATCTGTTCGGCGGCGAGTGCCATAACCCTCACCCTAACCATAACCCTTTTCTTAATAAACCTTTTAATAACCCTTTTTATTCGCCCTTGCTTGTTGCTTGATGCTTGATGCTTGATGCAGCTCTTTGACACGGCCGGGATGGACGATTTCATCATCAAGAAGTCCAAGACGAGCAAGAACGAGAGTTTGAAAGATGTATCCAAAACGATTGTTCGAATGGAGGGAGAGCCCAAGCCCAACAAGAGCCCTCACAGACCATCCTCATCCACTACATCCACATCCACATCCACTGACTCGAATTCGTTCGACCCTTCAAAGAATTCAGCCCTCTACGCCCTCTCGACCGAGGACGGCGTGATGGCTCGTCACATGGGCCTCCAGACCCTCCGCGCCGCCCGGGACGCCGATCTCGTCCTCCTAATGTTCGACGGTCGGGCTGGCGTGCTCGCCCAGATCGTCGACCTCACCAAGTGGCTCAGGAGGAACGGAGAGCTGAACCACAGCAACATGGGATCCAACAAACAGAAACACAAACAGAAACAGAAACAGAAACAGAAACACAATCAGAAGCAGATTCTGCTCGTTGCGAATAAGCTCGAGGGGGACGGCTGGAGTGGGAACGAGCACACGCTTGACCTCCTAGAGGAAGTTGGAAGGTTGGGGTTTGGCGAGCCGGTGTTGATTTCTGCTGAGCATGGCGACGGAATGGCTGACATTGCCGTGGCGATTCATAATGCCGCGAGCTACAAGTTTGATATGGAGGACGAGCTGAAGCGGCTTGAGGCGTTGGCGGATGCTGAAGACGAGGATTACAAGCCTGACGTTGGCGTTGCTTTAGATGAAATTGAGCTGGACGTGGAATTTGATGACGACGACGATGACAACAACGACGATCTAGAGCCCACGAAACCGGTGTCGATGGCGATTATAGGCCGACAAAACGTGGGCAAGTCGACGCTGCTCAACTCAATGGTGGCGGACAATAGAGTGGTGGTGGGGTCAACTCCAGGATTGACAAGGGACTCGATATCGGTCGACCACTTTGACGTCACCTCCAATCGAAAGGTGGTGATTGTCGATACGGCGGGAATTAGAAAGGCGAGTAAGCGGAACCACCAGAACGACATTGAAACGATGAGCGTGGAGGACGCTACGAGGAGCATGAAATTGGCGCATGTTGCCGTGCTGGTGCTGGATGCGAGTGAGGGCCAACTGACGAAACTCGAAATGGGAATTGTCGACCAAGTGATCCAGGAGGGACGCGCACTCGTCATCGTGGCAAACAAGTACGACCTCCTTGAGGCCGACTTGCAAATCCACGAGTACGCCCAACAGGTGAAGAACCAGGTGGACCAGCTTCTTCCCCACGTTGGAGACACCTACGTTGTTGCTATGAGCGCCTTGAAGGACCAGTACGTTGACCAGCTGATTCCCGTAGTCCTCGAGGTGTACAGAAAGTGGGACTCTCGTATCAACACAGGGAAGCTAAACGAGTGGCTCAAGGAAATGGTAATGAGCCACCCCCCCCCAAGCTTCAATAGACGGCCGGTCAGGCTGAAGTACATCACGCAGGTCTCGAAACGACCACCCAGCTACCGAATTTTCAGCAACGTGGCCGAGAAAGACATCGGCGCGAGTTATTTGAGATTCTTGAGGAACGGGATGCGAGCTCATTTCGGCCTGCAGGGGATGGCGTTGCGGTTCCACGTCAAGAAGCAGGATCCAGAGAAAAATCCTTTCGGCGGAGGGAGGTTGGGAAGAGGTGAGCGTGCGAAGCGAAGCGAGCCAGTCACACGCCAACTAAACATTTATTATTCTTCACAGGTTCGCAGCGGTACAAGTTCGTGCGGCGAACAGGGGGAAGAAGGTAGCAAGTTAAAAATACAGAGAGTAGCAATAAACAGATCTCAATTTTGCAAAGTTTTGAACAAAATGTGTCTTGGGG
>Ga0302114_10001853_pt1 | contig 13800 bp, 12 predicted proteins | sample AG5_Surface_MG_FD_203107 | JGI IMG/M metagenome (GOLD analysis project Ga0302114, IMG submission 203107) | Marine microbial communities from Western Arctic Ocean, Canada - AG5_Surface | ecosystem: Environmental > Aquatic > Marine > Oceanic | place: Canada: Western Arctic Ocean | collected...
CTTGGCCCGTGGCGAGCTTCTCTAAGAGTTCGTCCCTGTGCGTACGTAACCCCCGGGCCTTCTCGCGGAGCCGGTCCTCCTCTTCCTCCCACTTGCGCTCGCGCTCGCGCGCGGCGTCAACCTCGCGCGAGAGGTACGCCTTGTCCTGCGTCAAGAGTTCGCACTGATGCCTGCGAGAGTCCATCTGCGACGCAAGCGTGTGCTTCTCCTGGCGTAGGATCTTCGTCTCGGACACGGCGCCCGCGGCTTCCTTCTCAGCCTCCGCGGCGCGCTTGGTGAGCCGGTCCACCGTGGCGGCGACCTCGTCGTACATGGCGCCCTTGGCGCTGAGCACCTCCACCTTGACCAGCGCGTCCTCGAGGTCTCGGCCTAGGCGATCGCATCTGCGAGAAAGGGCTTCGCGATCGGCGGAGGATTCGCGATTGTCCGCGTCGACGGACGACGTCACGCGCTTGAGGTCGCGCTGCATCCGCTTGTTGTCGACGTCGAGGCGCGCGTTCGCATCCTTGAGCGCGTCGCGCTCGAGCCTGCAGACGTCCAGGTTCTGTCGAAGATCCGCGGTTTCTTGGTGCACGCGTAGCATCGCAAACTCCGGGAGCGAGAGGTCATCCTGGCGCCGTCGCGTGAGCTCCTGCATGCGCTCGGTGGAGCACGTCAGCACGGCGAGCTCGTCCTTCGCGGACACGATGGCCTCGCGGAGGGGCGGCGCGAGGCGTTCGAGCTCCGCCTGCTTGTCCTTGAGGAGCTTCACCGCGTCCATCATGCGTCCGCGCTCGCGGTCAAACTCGGCATCTTTCATGCGCAGACGCTCCTCGGCGCGCTCGTCCTTGCGGCGCACCTCCTCCACGAGCTGCGCGAGGCGTTCCTGGAGCTTCGCGGTCCTCGCGGCAACCTTCGCGTCGAGCTTCGAGTCGCTTCCCCCTCCCGACGCGAGTCGGTCGAGGTTGTCGAGGTCGAGGTCGGAATCGTCATCAGAAAATGAGCTCACGTCGTCGTCGTCGCTTCCGAGGTCGAGGTCGGGAAGGGGCTCGTCGAGCGCGGCGCCGGATTTGTTGAGCTCGCCGAGCAGCTTCTCCAGGCGTTCCTTGTGCTTTCCCATCGCGGCGTCAGTACCACACACTCCAACGACCGGGGGTGGCGGGGGATACGCGCGTCGGGCGATGGGGCGATGGGTCGCGGGCGTTCAAAATGTCGACTTTTTGTGAGAGTGGATTTTTGAATTTTATCAGGATGTGCGAATTTAAAACGTGCCGTGTTTGGTGTGAACGCCAGTCATGAGACTCCAATCATCAGAACAGCCCGGCTTTCTTCTTCGCAGCCTGCCTCTTCCACAGCGGCATCGCGTCGAACACCGATCGCTCCATCCCGAACACCTCCACGAACTCACCAGCGCCCAGGTAACTCTCCTTGCGTTCCATGTCAATCCCGGAAGACCCGTCCATCGCGGCTAGCTCGGCTTTTGAGAAAGTTACCGTGCCCGCCGGTTTATCCACGGTGGCGACTCTGGAAGCTTTGGAAGGCACCCCGGGGGTTGCCGAGGGTGCCGAGGGTGCCGAAGTTGAGACCGGTGACGCGTTACCTCCGATCGCGGACCCTCCGTTCGCGTTTGATTCAGGGGCTTTCGACCCGGGCGTCGAGCGGAGCTTCGGCATCTGGAACGTTTTGTCGGACGAAGACCCCGGATCCGCCTTCGTGCTCGGCGTCACCTTCTTCAGCGCGGGGGACGCGAACGACGGCTCCTTCGGCTCCTTCTCCTTCGCCGCCGCCAGCTTGGCCTCGTACGGATCCACGAACCCGACGCCGTTCTTCACCGAGTGGTCCCAACCGATGAAGTTGCTGGTAAACGCTGGGGGTTCGCGTCCCGATTGAATCTCATTAACCGGACACTCCGGATCACGTCCATCGCGTGTCACGCACGCGGCCACGTACGCCGCCGCGAGCGCTCGCGCCTCGTCGATCTCGTTCGCGTTGGCGTCAGCACCGATCCACACGAAAACCTCGGCGTACGCGTCGAGGAGCATGACGTCGTCGAGGCACAAGTCGTCTTGGCAAAAGTTGAAAATCTCTTCGCACGCCGCGCCGACGCCGCCGACGGACGCGTCGCACACCTGAAACAGCCTCGGCTCCTGCGGCATTTGGTACCCTTCCGCGAACTCCGCGTACGGCTTCTTACCGCCGATCTGCGCCCAGAACGCGTCTGGTTCTGATCCCTCGTCCACGACTTCCACCTGCGACGGCGCCAAGCCGACGGCGGGCGCCACGACGGAACTCGCGATGACCTGTAAACAAAACACGTCGTCAGTCGAATTGCCCATATGGACATAAAAATAAACTCACCTCGGCGCACGATCGCTCATCCCCAGAGCTACCGCGTCCGTTCCAAGCAAACACCCTGGACTTACCGTCCAGACTCGAAATCTTCCCGCCGTCCAGCGCGAGTACGAAGCAATCGCCAGAGTTGAGCGCGGATGCATCGGAGGCGACTGTACACAAAACGAAAACACACGTGTCAGTCTAATCGCCCGTACGGAGATACAAATAGAGATGCGGAGATGTAAAAATATAACTCACCTTGCACCGCTCGCGTGTTGACGTCGTCGGTGCCCCGGACGTGAAACAACGCGACGCCGGCTGATTCTGATTCAGCTGACGTGTCCTTCTCGTCGGTGTTCCGGAACCCGCCGGCGACGCCCCCGCTCCTGACCACCATCCGCCCCTTGAACAAGGAATAGAAGTGGTCGGGTTCTTTTGACATCGGTACCCTGATGATGGGAACCTGTCCGCCCAACGAGTCGGAGAGGGCGGTGGCGAGCAGCGCGCTCGCGCCCTTCTCGTCCGCGGTGCTGTCGCGTCCTTGCCAGAAGTAAATCACGTGGTCCTTCTTGCCGGCGCCGTAGTCGTACTGGACGATGTAAGAGTCCCCGGCGTGGAACGTGCCGTGGTCCGATTGGTCGAGAAGGACCTTGTCGAACTTTTCAATCTTCCAGATTGTCAGATCGCCACTCGCGCCGTCGTCGAACGTACGGCCGCGGTCCTGGTCCTTCACCGGGGTCCCAGCCGCCATCGCGTCGACGTCGATCGCCTTCTTCGTTCGCTTGGGCTTGACGGGCGGCTGGCCGGCATTAACGACGGGGGCTGACCACCGGTGAAACGCCTGCAAACAAAACACGACGTCAGTCTAATCGCCCGCACGAAAATAAAAATAAACTCGCCTGCTTGAACAGCGGCGGCTCCGTCCCTTCCTTCACAATCTTGACGGGCGCGGTTGGGGGAAGACCTGCGGTGGCGACGAACGCCGTCGCCGTGGACATGGCGTTCTTGCGCTCCGCCGCACTGGCGCCTTTGCCCACCCACGCGTACACGCACCCCCCGGCGACGAGGACGTAAACGTCATCTGTCGTCAGAGACTCTCTCGTCAACGGGGAATCCAGCACTTGCGATGTGGTCAACACGCCGCTCTCGTCGGTGACGCGGTGGAGATGGACGGTGCCCGACGCGGTGTTTGCCACTGCGTCGTCGTCGCCGCCTTCCTCCGCGGACTTGATCGCCGGGATGGGCTGTTAACGATGAACAAAACGCGACGTCAGTCTAATCGCCCGTACAGACCATTGCCAAAAATTGCCAAAAATTGCAAAAAATTGCCAAAAAATAAAGAGAAACGCACCGAGCTCGGATCGACGCCCAGCGCTTGGAAGAAATCGTCGACGCCGTCGACGTCGCGGCCGTCGTTTTCGTCGATGGCTAAAACCTCGCACTTACCCCCCCGCTCCTCGTCCTTGATGGCGAGGAGCACGTCCAGGGCCTTGGACCGCTCGCGCCTCGAAGCGCCGGATCCGTTGAACTGGATCAACTTTTTTCCCAAATCTAAGATGAAAACGTCGCCGCCGTTGAGGGATTCGATACACAGCTGTGCGGACATGACGCGGACGCTTCTGTTGCCCTTGACGTGCAGCAACCGCACGTCGTGCGCGTCCCTGTCCACCTTATTGAACGCGGAGTCCACGCCGCCGTCGAGGTATCGAACGCCGTTTTTGAAGAGTTGCAAAAACTCGGTGCTTTCGCACCCTTGGCATTCGCGGAACTGGGTGGGCAGATCGCCGAGGAGCTGGTCGAGCTCGACGGTGAGCAGCGCGGCGGCGCCGCGCTCGTCCTGGGAGGAGTCATCGCCGAGCCAGAAGTGCGCGTTCATGGCCATCTGACCGGTGCGCTCCGTGAAGGTGTGCAGGATGATGTAAGAATCCCCGGAGAAGAATTTGCCGGACGTCACGTCCTCCTGCTTCACCGGCTTCATGGCCTCGATGCGCCATATCTCCACCCCAGGGGCCTGGCCCGCGCCGGCGAAAAGCTCCGCGGCGGACATGGATGATTGGGACTTGAGTGACGCGTGTGAACCTTGCGTGGGATGAGACGGGTTCATCGTCAGGCGTGATCGCTTCATTCGCTGGGCACCGCTGGGCACCCGTGATGATGATCTGAGAGACGGCTCTGGGGCGCGGGCGCGATACGGCGGGTTCCGGGGCGACGCGTGGAGACGGACGGCATGGGACGCACCTCGAGGCTTGTGGTGGCACAGCTGGCGATGAGCGAGGTGCGCGTGACCTCTCGATGCGACCCGTGCGGCTCGCGATCTGTGAGCGTCCTCTCCGAGGAGATCGTTCGACAATTTCTTTTTCATCTTTGTTGTTAGCCGTATCGAGTCATCACATCGCGTCAGTGTCCTCATGCGCGACCTTCGGGAGGGTTCGGGAGGCGCGGACGTCGACCCTCTACGCGTCGCGACCCTCGCGGGGTTCGCCGTGACCTTCGCCATGGCCGCCGCGCTCCGACAACGCAGGACGAACAACGCAGCGCAGGCCGACGACGACGACGACGAGCCCGCGGCGGCGAGGCCCAGGTCACGGGCATCGAAATCGGCGAAATCTTCGAGCACCGACGCCACCCGCTCGAGCCTTCGTCATCGGGGCGTCGTCATCGCGCTCCTCGCGGCGGTCCTCGGCTCGCTCCTCGCGTACATCGCGCGCGACCGCATCCCGTTCCCGACATCGCTGGGTAAACCCGACCCGGTGCGCGCCACGGTACGCGCGCTGTCCGCCGTCAATCGCCTCGCGCCCGCCCCGCCCAGGTCCTCCATAGGCGGCGATCGATGCGCGGGGTACGATGACACAGCTGTGCGCCCCATCCTCGGCGCGTACAACGACGGCATCCCCGGGGTCCCCACCGCCGTCGCGCTCGGCGATATCGACGGCCTGGTACCCCAAAACGCGGGCGACGACGTACGGGACCTGGTCCGGCAAGGCCTCGCCATGCGATTCGGATTCAACTGCGACGAAGCTCGAAGGAACTTTGTCGCCGCCGCGGAACTGGCCGCGGAACGAGACGGCGTGGGATGCGCGGTGTGCCTGTGGGGCATCGCGCGGTCGCTCATGCCGGACGTCAACAACTACAAGACGTCGCGGCATTCGCGCGACGCCGCGCGCGCCGCGCTCGCCGCGGCGGAGGGCGCCATCATCGACGGGCATCAATCTCAATCATCCGACGAAGAATTCCAAAAGAGATCCAAAAAGCTCACAGCGCTGGTGGCGTCCGCTCGAGCCTTCTTCGGCACACACGAACCGAGCGACGGCGACTCCGAGTCCGCACAGCTGGCGGCGCACGAGCGCTACCTCACTCACTTGTACCGCGCGGTCAGTTCCGGGGATGATGAGTTCGCATCCGACGCGGATTTGTTAGCGTTGGCGGGGGAGGCGGCGATGAACTTGACCCCGTGGCGATACTGGTAAGTTCATTTTAATGCTTGTACGGGCAATTCGTGTGACGTTGACGTTATGTTTTGTTTACAGGCGTCGCGACGGGAGTTACGCGAATCCGGACCCTGACCCGAGACGTAAACCGGAGCCCAAGCGCGTGAAACACACGCCGCCGCGGGACGTGCTGGGGAACTGGGTCGGGTCGGCCGCGGGGCAGGGTGCCGAGGGGGGTGCCGACGGGGGTGCCGACACAGCTGTGCGAGCGGACGCGGATGACAATAACTCGGTCACCACCTTCGGTATCGAGGACGAGGTTGAGGAACGAAAGAGCGAGGGGGCTCACACGGCGGAGGCGCTCACCGCGCTCACCTCCGCGCTTCGCATCAAGCCCGGGCATGTACTCGCGGCGCACATGCTGGTGCACCTCACCGAGTCGCTCCCGCCGCCCAAGCTGCGTCGAGCGGTCGACGGCGAGGCTTCATTCGACGGTTCAGGCGCCGAGATGCCGAATGTGATGAACGACACTTTTCCAGTCATCGCAGAGGAGGATTCGTATCTTACCGCTGCGCTGGGCGAAACCGCGGCGGACGCGCTCGCGTCGTTGATACCGCACGCGGGTATATCCCCGCACCTCGTGCACATGGCGGCGCACAACTACGTCCGCGTCGGGCGTTGGCGGGACGCGGTGAAGGTGTCCAAAGCGGCGACGGCCGCCGATGCAAAAATGCGAAGTAATTGTTTATACCCCTACGGCGGCGATCACGACGCGGCCATGCTCGTCGCCGCCGCCGCCATGGGCGGCGACAGGGACGTCGCCGTGACACACGCGCAGCATCCTGGTGGTAAAGGCGGGGCGGCTGACTCGTACGCGGGGATAACCACCGGGTTTTATCCCGCGTCCAAGTTGCTGATGCACGCGAGGTGAGTTTAACCATAATCTTTGTACTTGTGATATGGGCAATTAGTTTGGAGGCTTTATGTTTTGTTTAACTCTTATTACAGGTTTGGCGAGTGGGACGAGATTGGCCAGATGGCGGATGAAGCCGAGGCGAATCGTGTGGCGATTACCCAGGAGTACATCGACGCCAACCCGGACGGCTTAACCAACGCCGAGCGGTGGACGTGGAGGGTGAGTGACAGTGGGTGGGGCCGCGCGATTTGGGCCTATGTCCTGGGTCTATGGACCACCAAGGACGGCGTGGAGCCGATGTATCCGGATGACGAGTTTCCGGAGCCTCCAGAGCCGACACGTGTCACCGACACGTGGCGCGAAATCACCGGCCTGGAGTGGATCGACCACCTCCGCAAGGTGACCGTCAACAAGATCACCGACGCGGACGAACACGCGGTCGTGCCGGGGCTAACGGCCAGGGACGCGAAGAGGTACGTTTATTTTCATTTCCGTATGGGCAATTGGAGTGATGACATCGTGTTTTTTTCACAGCCCGTTTGAACACTTTTCTCCTTTTTGCCCTTGGAAGCGCCAAATCGCGTCGATCATGGTGGAGACTGTCCAGGCTGCGTACGTCGTGAAAGGCGAGTACACGCCGAGTAAACGTGACATGGCGAAGTATCACCTGCAGACGGCGGCCAAGGCGTACGATCAGCTGCCGTATTTCGAACCGGAGCACCACTACCTGCCCCCGCGGCAGTGCCTCGGGGAGTTTTTCTTGAGAACGGTGAGGAGTTTATTTTAATCCTTGTACGGGCAATTAGTGTACTGACGTCGTGTTTTTTTAACAGGGTGACTTCGCAAATGCCTACAAACAGTTCGCCAGGGATCTAGACAGGGACCACCCGGAGAACCCGTGGTCGCTGTCCGGTCTCGAACGCGCGTCCCAGCGGACGTTCGGGACGACGAGCGCGTGCAACGAGGTGTTCACGCCGTGATTCAGACTGATAGAAGGTAACGACCAAAGTCCCTATGGCGTTGTGATGGATTTAATTTTGAATGGATACATCAAACTAACACTAAACGCCACCCGCGCTTTACTTCTTCGCGCCCGTTTGCGATCGACCCGCGAGCTCCTCCTGGCACGCCATCAACCGCGTGCGAAGCCCCGTCGCCGTCTCCACCGCGTCGCTCGCCTCTTTCCTCAACGCGCGCGCCTCCGCCTCGGCCCTCGTCCTCACAACTTTGACTTCGTCTTGGAACCTCATACGAATTGCGTCGACCGTCTGCGCCGTCTCCCGCCTCGCGTACGCCGCGTCGTCGGCGTACGCCTCGCGCATGCGCACCAGCTCCTCCCGTAGTTCGTGAAACCCGGCATCCGCGGCCGCCTTGACCTCGTTCAAAGCGCGTTGCGATTGATCGCACTTCTTCGTGATGTCGACCAGCCGTCGCTCCGCTTTGAGCGCTCGTTGCGTGGCCAGTTCGGCGCGCATCTCGGCGTCGTGCGCCATCCTCCGCGCCTCCTCCGTCGTCAACTCGAGCTCCACGCACCGCCTGCGAAGCGCGTCGGCTGACATCTTGTTGAGCTCCTCGGATTCGCACCGCCAGCGTTCGTCCACGTCATCCGCCGGTGTCCATTCGCCGAGTTTTTTCTTTCGTTCGATCGACTCCGCGCGAAGCTCGTCCTTCTCGCTGGGCGTGGGCGAGCCCGAGTGCTCGAGCCTGTGGTAGAGCCGCGTCATCATCTTGTTGTTGTCCGCGATGGGCTTGACCGCGGGTACGAAAGGTTCGTCGGCGTCGTCGGGAGACGCGCCATGGCCGTTTTTATGACCGTTTTCGGCGCCCGGTTCGGCGTCCTCGTCGGTTCGATTCGACTCCTCCGGATTTGGCTTTTCACCCGAGGGTGTTAGCCCGTAGGCGTCGTCGACGAGCTTCGTCAGCCGCCCTCGCGCCTCGTTCTCCCTCGCGGCGGCCGCGGCCGCGGCGTACTCAGCCTTGGACGCGCGTTCCTCCGCGGTCGCCTTGTCTTCCTGCGCCTCTTTCAAGACGGCTAAAACGGCCGACTCCGGGGCGTTACCTTCGACGAGCGCGAGTCTCTTCTCGCCGGCGGCTCGAAGCGAGCGTTCCATTCGCAGCGCGGCTCGATCGGCGCGGATGATCTCCGCAGCCTGCTCCACGCTCTCGATGTTCACCTCGGCACCTAGGTCGGCACCCGGGTCGGCACCCTCGTGCCGCCACGCGTGCGTCTCGCGCAGTGCCTGCACATCCTTGTACGCGGACCTCGGCGGCGACATCGGCGACTGGTCGACTGAACGGTCGACTGCTTCCACATCGGGCCCATCTCCGTCGGCGCTGACTCGCGCGGTAGCCTTGATCGACGCGGCTTCCCGCTCGCCCCACCCCGCCTCCAGCTCCTTGACACGCGCCTGCGCTTGTCGTAACCTCAGCTTGAAATCCTCGGTGATTTCCAGCGCCTCTGAGTGTTTACCGTTCGCCTCTTGGACGAGCTCCGTCTTCGTTTTAACCTCCATCCGTTGCGCGGCAACCTCCGCGAGGGCGGCGTCGCGTTCACGCTCCAGAAGCTCCATCTCGTGCCGTAAACCGGCGTGCCCCGCCAGCTTACCTTGCGTGGACGCTTCCCTGCGAACTTCTTCCATCTCGAGTTCCTTTTGAGCATCTGTGCGAATCTGTAAACAAAACACATCGTCATGCTAGTTGCCCATACAGGAGATTAAAATAAACTCACCTTGTCCGCCTCTTTGGCTGCTTCTTTGGCGTCCAGTTTCGCGTCGGCGATTTGTAAAAGACGTTTCTGCTCCTTGACTTCGTCTCTGGACTGCGCCAGCTGTGCGTCGAGCTCGACCAACACCGCCGCGGCTTTACGGTCAGCCTCTCGGTTCGCGGCGGCGGCGATTTGCTCCTGCGCGCGTGACAGCTCGGCGCGTATGGACTCCCACCCAGCCGCCAATTCGGTCCGGGCGTTGTCCTTGGTCTCCCTCAGTGAAACTCGCATGGACTGCAGCTCCGTCCGGCACTCGTCCCGCACGTGCCCGAGCACCGCCTCGAGCTCGCGGCGCTTCGCATTCTCGGAGCTGAGCTCGTCACGCCTCGTGTCCGCGAGGTTCTCGGCGTGCGAGAGCTCGACGGTGAGCCGCTCGATCTTAGTCATCAACGGCGCAATCTCCTCAGTCTTTGAAGAGGCGGCGGAAGAGGCGGCGAGCGCCTCCGCGCGCGCGTCTCGCGCCTCCGCGTGTGCCGCCGCGATCGCCGCCGCGGCCTCCTCCTTCGCGGCTGAAACGGCTGAAACGGCCGATTCGCGATCGCGTTCTGAAGCCTCCAACCTCGCCGCGATCGCCGCGGTTTCCGACTGAAATTTCGCCGCGGCGTCGTTGGCTCTTCGAGTTTCGTTCTCCGCGGCGATGACCTCGCCGCGGCGCCTGTCAATCTCCGACTCGTGACGCTTGATATCCCCCGCGCGACGGTCCAGCTCCCGGCGAAGTCGCTCGTGTTCCTCGTCCACCGCGCCGAGCCTGCCCTCGGCGCTCGCCGCCGCGGTCGTCGACGCCTCTGCCTTTTCGCGTAGGCGCTTAATCTCATCCTCGGCGTTACTCGTCTTCTTGTCAAACTCGGCGCGAACACGCGCGAGTTCGCGCTCGTGCTCGGCGGCGTGCGACTCGAGCTTGGCGAGCGCCTTGACGCGCTCCTCGGCGGCGTCGCGCGCGCGCCGATCGGAGTCTTTCTCGCGTTCAAACGCGGCGTCCACGGAAGCCTTCGACTGCTCGAGCGCCGCGGTTTTTTCTCGTAACTCGGTCCGAACTTCGGAGAGCTCCGCCCTGGTTCGAACGAGCTCATCCGACGCGCTCGCCTTGATCGTCGCGTCGTGCAGCCGCGACGCCGTCTCCATGCACTGCCGCTCGAGGCGATCGCCGTGAGCCTTCGCCTCGTCCAGACGCCGCGTGAGATTGGAAATTTCGACATCTTTTTTGGAAATTTCCCGCGCGAGCTCCGACAGTTTGAAACGCAAGTCGCGTTCAATCTCCGACGACCGATCCTTAGCGGCCACCTCCGCGGCGTGCGCGCGCTCGTTCGCTTTGTCCACGTCGGCACGCGAGGCGTTCGCCCTGTCCTCGGCGACTTTCGCGCGAGCCTCCTGTAAATAAAACACTTACCCGTCAGTCAAATTGCCTATACGAAGATAAAAATAAACGTACCGCGTCGGAAACGTCGCGGGCGGCTGACACTTTCACGTCTGACATGTCCCGTCGCATCGTGTCCGACACCTCCGACACCTTTCGCTCCCACTCGGCGGTGGAGGCGGCGAGGCTGCCGTCCTTCTCCGCGAGCCGGCGCTCGAGATCGCGTTCCCTTCGTTCCCAGTCGCGACGAAGGTCCGCGATCGAAGCCTCGTGGGTTTCAGTCAAACGAGCCAACGAGTCATCCGCTCGAGCCAGTTGTTCACGCAACGACGTTATCAACACGTCCTGCTCGCCCATGCGCGCCGCCGTGACCTCCGCGCGCCTCGCCGCCTCCACCGCAGCCGCCAGTTTCGTCTCCGCGTCCGTCACGCGCGCCGCCATGTCCTCGCGCGAGGTCATCGAGCGCGCGTGTTCCTCAAAGTGACTTTCGAGCGTCTCGGCAACCTCCGCCTGAACCCGCGCCGCGATCGTGTCCGGATCGAGCGCGCGCATGGACGTGTCCAGCGCGTCCAGTGCGTTCGTCGTGGCGTACCCGGGCGGCCCGGGCGTGGGCGCGGGGGCGAGCATATGCGCGCGGTCGGTATGCGTATGGGCGGTTACCCTGCGTTGTTGCACCGGGGTTGAATTTGAATCGTCGATTTGAGTCGTCGTCCGGCGTCCCCGCAAAGAAAGGCCGAGCCGCGCGGAGAGCGCGTCGAGCTCCAGCTCGAGCTCGGACCGCGTGGCCTGGTGCTCGCGTTCGAGCTGAGCGCGTTGCACCTCCGCCTCGGCGCGTTCGGTCGCGAGTTTGGCCTCGTGCCGTTCCGCGGCGACGGCTAGTTTTTCGTCGAAACGTTCCTTTGCGTTTTTCTTCGCCTCGGCGACTGAGCTCTCCGTGGCTTGAACCGTCGCGTTCAGCGACGCGTTCGTCGCGTTCACACGCGCCAGTTCACGTTCCAGTCGAGTCGCCTTATCGGCGGCGTCGTTCGTCGCGGATCGGCCGGTCTCGAGCGCGACCTTCAAGTTGCCGCACTTGTCGACCGCCTCTCTTTCCCTCGATTGCGAAGCTCGAAGTTCCTCTCGGAGCCGCGCCGACTCCGCCGCGTGCGTCTCCGCGCGTTCCGCGGCGCGTGACTCGAGCTCCCGGACGCGCGCCTCGAGCGCGTCTCTCTGCCGCTTTGATTCTTCGCGATGTTTGTCCATCGACGCGTCGGCGGCGGCGGCGGACGCTAAGAGCGCCTCACATTTTTCACCCAGAGCCACGTACTTTTTGCGAAGGCTTCGGCGCTCGCGTTCGCTCGCCTCGAACCTCGCGTCCGCGTCCGATCGTTTAGCCTCCGCCCCGCGTCTCTTCTCCTCGCACCTGGCCAGCTTGCGCCGCCACGTGTCACTTCGTTGGCGCTCCGACGACAACAACGCTCGGCACTCGGAAAGTTCCTCTACGGTCTCCGAGTGTCGAATTCGTCTGTGCGTTTCGTCGGCGTATCGAGGGGTGAAGGCGATTGGCGGGGAACCCGGCGGTCCGAGGCTCGATTCCCGGCTGGGTCGAACTAACGTGTGTCGGGATGCCCTCCGTTCGCGGCGGTAGGTCGCGGCGGACGGCGAGGGCGTGCCGGTGTCGTGGTCTGGCGCCGGTTGGGCAAATCGATTTTGTGATGAAATCGGCGATGATGTGTTGGACGTGGTGAGGGCGATGGGAAGGTGGACGCCTCGCGCGGTGGCTTTGGAGAGCAACGCCTCGATCGGGTCCTCCTCCGTCGGGGTCGGCGGCGTGGGCGACGGCGTTTGGGGTTGCCCCGTCGGCGGCTCGGTCGTCGTCGAACTCGCCGCGGTGTTCGTCGTCGTTCGAAGCGGCGTCGTGGTCGACGGGTCCGTCTCCTCGGATCCTCCCGGTCGATGATGATGGGAGTCAGATCGCGGACCTTCTTCGAGACTGGCCATTCTCGGATCCCCCGACGGTCTCCATCCGGCGTCTCCCCCCGCGGCGATGAGCTGGTCCATGATCTCCTTCGCCCTGGACGCCGCGAACGTCGTCGTGGCTGGGGAGGACGCCAACTGGGAGTAGAGCGGGTCGTGGGCGAGCTCGCTGAACATGGACGCCTGCACGCGCTCCGCGAGGTCGCGCGCTCTGTTCAGGTACGCCGTGGACGGCGTTCCGGACGTCGACGGCGGGATGCCCACGCCCACGCCGCCGCGACGCGTCTCAGCGCCGCTCGGGGTCTCCGCCCCTGCCGCCATGGCGCCGCTCACTCCGCTGACGCCCGGGCTACTAAGTGCGCGCCCGCAAACTTTCGAATGACTTTTTGACTTGTCACCAATCTTGTCACCGCGCGATCGAAGATACGAGCGTGTCCGCGGCGCCTACGCGTCTCACAACTCGCGACACACGTCGGTATCGTCACGTCTGAGACCATGGCCGCGTGTCTGGCATCCCCCGCGATGATCCGCGTCGGCGCGCGCGCGATCAAACCCACCCGGTGCGCACCAACCCGAGCCCACCGCCTTCCCTCCCACACGGCATGATGCGCCATCTATCTTCCGCGACTGAACACAACCCTCTCGTTCGCAGAGCCCGCGCTCGTGTCTCGCCGGCCCGCGCGGTGTCCCGCCGTGGATTCACCGTCCGCGCGGGATCCACCGACGACGACAGCGTCGAGATCGCGCTCAAGGTGGAAGGCATGATGTGCGACGGATGCGCGAGCTCCGTCACCGAGGCGCTCACCGGCGCTTCACCCGACGTGTCATCAGTGGATGTCAACCTGGAGACGAAGATGGTGACCGTGGCGGTCAAGGCGGAGAGCGCGGTGGCGGGACTGACGCTGATGCCCGCGCTCGTGGACGCGGTCAAGGGCGCCGGCTTCGACGCTGAACCCGAGTTCTAGAAGGATGGCTAGAAGGATGGAGACGCCGTCGGCGACGTACTCGATTGAAAGCTGATTGTCAAAACTTACAAGTACAAATCTCGAACCCTCCTTCCCTTCCCTTC
>Ga0302114_10001859_pt1 | contig 13781 bp, 10 predicted proteins | sample AG5_Surface_MG_FD_203107 | JGI IMG/M metagenome (GOLD analysis project Ga0302114, IMG submission 203107) | Marine microbial communities from Western Arctic Ocean, Canada - AG5_Surface | ecosystem: Environmental > Aquatic > Marine > Oceanic | place: Canada: Western Arctic Ocean | collected...
CCGTGCGGTTGCTATCAGTCCCTGTTCGCTTGGAACGCCAGGGACGCGGGGACGGAGGATTTCCACCCCGCGTTGTTCAGGGTGCTCGGGCTGACCATCGTGGTGCCCAACCTGTTGGGTTTCGCGGCTTCCGCCGCACCTTCCTTGGCTCCCGCGGTCCAGCCTCTTTCCACCGCGAACCAGCTCTTATTCGCGTGGTACGGAATGACGCACAGGCAGAAGATGAGACGGCGGCACAACATCAAGGGCACCGACAGCGGTCTGTGCAATTGCTTCGCGTGCCTGTGCGAAGGGGACGAGGAGAAGATTGAAGATTTCTGTTGCTACCTCTGCTGCGCGCCGGTGAGCAAACTCTCCCCCACTCCTGTGATGTTTTCCCCCCTCGTCGCGCTCCAATCGCTGACCTTTCTCCCCTTGTTTGCAGTGCGCGACGTGCCAGGAGACGAGGCACATGAGGCGGTGGGGTATCACGACGCGGTGGCGGCCAAAGTACCCGTACGACATGGACAGGCGCGCGGCGGGTACCTTTCAGGCACCGGCGGGGCAGACGATGGATCCATCGCCAAAGTGAGGAGAGCATCGAGTATCAATCTTCCGGAGTATCAATCGCCGCCTGCGCTGTAATAACATGACGACCTGTATCTAGCTATTCAATATTCGTCTACGTCATTCCGAGTGCACCGATCACTTGCAGAACTTGTCCGCCTTGCCGCCGCACCGCAGGTCCAGGCGCTCCTCCGTCGACATCTCGTGCGACTTTTTGTTCTTCCAGCTCTCGGTGTACCCGTGCAGGATCTCGGGTGCGGCTCTGTAGTTGGTGCCCCAGCACTGACTCCTGCCCTTGCCCTCCTCCTGCCGCTTGACCTCGTACGGGAACAGCTCCTCGTACGTCCCCTTGGCGTCCCCGCCCGGGTCCCCGCCGATGCCCTGCCCCACGACGAGGCCCTCCTTCCTCGCCGCCTCCATCGCGGCAGCCAACTCCTTGGCCCTCTTCTTCTCCTTCTTCCGCTTCTTCTCCGACTTGACCGCGAGATCGCCCCCACCCTTGAAGCTGAACTTACCCCCGCGGACCTTTTCGTACGACGTCGCGCCCATCGCGCTCGACGGCTTCTCTGCGTTCGCGAGAAGTGGGTGGGCACGAGGAGAATTATTTCGTCGAGATTCCTGTCCGCTTGAAAGCGGGCTCCGTCGTTCTCGGTGCGCACACGTGCGTGCGAGATCTCATCATCGATGACCCAAATTGGGACCGTCTGGGTTTTTACTCGGAATTTCTGGTTCTCCCGATGCGGTCAACGTTTTGTGAATTTCTGGTTTTGTATGTGCAAACAGTGTGATTCACCCCGCAAATTTTTGCTTGCCAAGCGAGCCGCGCGATAACTTTTCCCCATAATTGCACGGAAGCCCGGCGGGTGGATCACAACACGCACGCGCAAGCGCTCAGCCGACCCACCGGCTCCGTCGCGAACGCACGACCAGCTCACGCACCAGCCTCGTGTCCTTCACGCAGGCGCGGTAACGAGCTTAACGCGAGAAGTCAGCGACACCGCGCGCTCTCTTCCCCGAGCCAATTGGACGTCCCAATTTTGGAGCTGATACCAAAGCAGCACCTACGCCAACATGTCTGACGCCGAACAAGAAGTCGCGGGCGAGGAGGTACGCGCGCCGACCCGATCAACCTCTCCTTTCTCCCAGACCCGTCCTTCGTCGCGTCGCTCGGCACCCTAAACCCGGGTCCGAACCCTCGCGCGGGAGACGGGACCCGGTCGGGGGATCCGCATCCAATTCTATCGCCCGACGCGATTCTCCCGATTCTCGCCGCCAGCCCCGATCCACGCGCCGCGCCGTTCAACGCTGACGTCATCCCCACCCGCCTCTCACCACCCTCGATCCGCAGCCCATGACCGAACCCGAGGTCGCCGAGGTCTCCGAAGCCGGCCCCGTCTCCGAGTCCGTCGACGCACCCACCGACGAGGTGAGTTTTGCTTCGCCATCCCGTTTTGGTCAACGCGCGGCCCGCGAATCAGCCCCGTGGATTTGCCGAGGGGCCGTTCGAGCGGACGTCGCCGTGTCATGAGCCGGCGTCGATCCGCTGGGCCCGGGACTCGATCGCGAACCGCGAATCGGACCCCCGGACAGCCTCTACGGCGCGGTCCACGCGCGCGGTTGAAGCCGCGGCCGATCCGAGTCGACGCCCGCCAGCCTCCTGAGCACAGAACCCCTCGATCTTCGAGACGACCGACGAAATCAAATCGACTGACCCCCTTCCTTCTCCCTTTCCTTCCCCTTGACAGGCTGGCCCCGTCTCCGAGTCCGTCGACGTCGCCGAGGGCGAGGATCCCATGACCGAGCCCGAGGCCATGCCCACCGGCGAGCCCATCTCCGAGTCCGTCGCCGCGGACCCCGACGCCGACGCCGCCCCCGAGGGTGAGGAGAGCTTCCAGCAGGATTCGGTTTACGAGGGCGGCGAGGCCGTGACGGAGGCCAAGAAGGCTGCCGCGTCGCCGCCTCCCGCCGCCGTGCCCGAGCCCGCGTCCCCCGAGGGCGCGGACCCCGAGGCGCTCAACTCCATCGGCGAGGATGCCGGCGACTTTGGCGCCGCCCAAGCCGCCGAGGAGGAGGCGGCTTCCAAGATCGCCGAGCTTCAGCACATGCTGGACGCGACGGAGCAGAAGCTCATCGCCGAGGAGCAGATGACCGAGGAGATCAACGGGCTCATGAAAGGCCTCGATTACCAGCTGAAGGAGTCCCAGGCCCAGAAATTCCGCCTCGAGGAGCAGGTCGAGGAGGTGTCCAGGAGGCTCGACGACGAGATTGAGTTGAAGGAGCAGGCGCTGGCGGATCTCCAGAACCTCTCCCACGAGCAGCAGCGCAACGCCGCGCTCAAGGCTGCGCTCTCCGCCGAGCAGGGTAACCTCCAGGCGGAGAAGGCTAAGATCCAGCAGGAGATCGAAGAGGCGCGCCAGGAGGCTGCGCGCTCCGCCGACGCCCTGGCCCGCGCCGAGGAGGCTATCCGCCAGGAGGAAACCGTCGCCAGGCTGAAGCTCGAGGCTGAGCACAACGCCAAGGTGAGCCGCCTCGCGACGGAGATTGACCGCCTCAGGGACGAGCTCGAGCAGCGCACCAACTCCATGGGTATCGAGATGATGAGGTGGAAGTCCCAGGCGGACGCCGCCGCCAACGCCGTCAGCCTGGCCAAGGATGAGGTGATGGAGCGCAAGCGCGAGCTCGACGTCACCAAGGAGAAGATGGACCACCTCGTGGAGAAGCTTTACATCGGCCGCGAGAAGGGCCTCGAGCTCCGCGGCGCCATCGACTTCCACCTCGAGCGCCACCGCACCAACTACCAATCCGGACGCGGCAGCGACAAGCTCCCGGGCATTCGCAGGGGTGGTGCGCCGCAGATCGCCTCGGGCCCCTCGGGCGGCGCGTCTAAGCCCCGCGCCGCCAAGGGTGCCTTTGGCATGGCCCCCGACAAGACCCCACGTCGCGGTGCCGGCATGGCTGGCGGAAACATGTTCACCCCGGCGCACGACCTCAACCGCCCTGGCGGCGGCATGGGTGCGAGGAGGGGCAGGCGCTAATTACCTTACCTGATTGGCGCCGAGACGAGAGGAGGAGACGGAGGCTGACATAAAGGATGACCGTCGCTGATGAGCGCGGCATGCATGTACATACCTGACCAACCAGGATTAATTCTGTTTACCGTAAGGCACCACACCGCGACGACTCGAGTCGTCGCGGGGGGGCATTTTATATCACCAAAGATAAACACTCATCTCTCGTCCACCCCCGCGCCGCCCTCTTCGAACGCCACCCCAGTCGCCGACGCAACCGTGAAACTTGGAAAAATGGAATATCCAAAACTCCGAGAGGTTTCCTGAGCCCACGCCACAGGGATATGCGGCGCCCGGTAGACCCGGAGGATGGGAACGGGGCGATGCCCTCATCCTCACCCGCGCGCATGCTGTCCAACCCGTACCTCTACCTCTACACCTTCGGGAGCTTCAGTAACGGCCTCTTCATCAGTCTCCGAGGCCCGATAATTCCGGAACTCGCGTCCCGCGTGGGAGCCGCCTCTCCTGCCTCCTTGGGGGCGTATCTGGGCATCGGGGGAGTCAGTGGCGGTATTTTCGCGGTGCCCACCGGCTTGCTCCTCGACAAGGCTGACCCTCACGCGGTCTTCGCGGCGGGATGCGTCTTGAGGGCCCTCTCGGTCGGAGCCATGCCGCTCTGCACCGCCATCTGGCAGGTGAACGCGCTCGCGGTGGCGCAGGGGGCCACCTTGCCGATGATAGGCGTATCGATCAGGGTGTGCCTCGTCCGCGTGTTCCACGAGCGATGCGCGGCGGCCCTTAACTTCACCATGGGCGCGTTCGGGCTCGCATCCATCGTCGCGCCGCTCGCGTTCGCGGCTCTCGACGCGTCGATGCCGTCGGGTAAAGGCAAGTTTATTTTCATCATCGTATGGGCAATTAGAATGACGTCGTGTTTTGTGTACAGGGTTCGACGCCACCTTTGTCGCGTGCGCGGTGTGCTACGTCCTGTTGGCCCTCGTCGCTTCCGTCGCGAAGACGCCGCCGCCGGAGGATGGGGACGATGGAGCCGCGCGTGGAATCGTCGGAGACGAGCTCGGGGACGAGATACCCCTGCCGGGGAACGATGAAGACGGGGGTGGGGGCGCGGATGGAACTGACAACCGCGGGGCTGGAGACGCGTCTTCATCGGGGGATCCGTCTTCATCGGGGGATCCATCCGGTCGGGGCGATGCATCGTCGACGGCGGTACCGCTGGTGGTGTTGGTTCCGATGGTGGCCTACATGGGGTTGAACGTGGCCGGCGAGGTGACCTTCGGCTCGTGGATATTCACCGTGGCTCGAGCGCGGGAAGGGCTCTCGGTTTCGACGGCGGCGGCGCTCACCTCCACGTTTTGGGCGTGTTTCACCGCCACCAGGTTCGCGCTGGGTCTCATCCCGGACCTGCGCCCGCTCACGGCGCTCGCGTGGTCGCACGTCGCGGCGCTGAGCGCTTTGGCGACGCTCGCGATGTACTGGTCCGGTTCGGTGGACGCGTCCGGGTGGGCGCTGTGGTTGCTGACGGGTTCAATCGGCGCCGGCACGGCTGGGCTATTTCCAAACGGCATAGCCCAAGGGAGGCGGATGTTCCCGCTCACGGGGCTGCGACAGGCGCTGTTCGAGCTTGGTGCGGCGACGGGCGCGGGCGCGGGACCGTTCCTCGCGGCGAGATGGTACGCCGCGAGCGGGGAGGACGCGATGACAATCGCGGTGTCGTGCGCCGTCTTCCTAGCCGGCGGCGCCGTCACGCTCTGCTTCGCGCTCGGCGCTGATGCGCGTCTGAAGAGAATAGCGTTGGATGTACTGGACGGCGAGGATGACGATGCGGCGGGGGCGGGGATACGACGACCGCTCCTGGATGGTGGGGAGGAGGTCGACATCGAAGGGGTGATGCCGCGACGGTGACGATTCGTTTTCCAAAAAAAAGATTCTCAATAAAAGGAGCTATCACATTGGCTGCTCATCAATTGCACTCATCAATCAATGAATGGACAGGTTGATGGGGTAGGTCACGATGCCCGTGGCACCCATGCGTCGCACCACCGGTACCAAATCCTTCGCGGTTCCCTCTTCCACCACAACCTCCACGGCGCAGTAGTCGGCGTCGAGCAGCGGCGACACCGTCGGGGACTTTTCGCTCGGGAGCTGAGCGCTGAGTTCGGGAACCGACGCGGTGGGCAGGTTCATCTTCAGGCCGACCATTTTCTTACCGTCGATGGCGCCCTGTAAGAGCAACGCCAGGTCCTCGATCCGCGCGCGCTTGACCGGGTCTTCCCACGCGTCTCTGTTGGCGATGAGGCGGGTGGTGGACTCGAGGATGGTGGCGACTTCGCGGAGCTTGTTGGCGCGGAGGGAGCTGCCGGTCTCGGTGATGTCGACGATGGCGCCGACGCCGGGGAGTGACGCCTTGACCTCCGTCGCGCCCCACGAGTACTCAACCTTGACGCCCTGGATGCCCTTGTCGAGGAAGAACCGTTGGGTGGTGTTGACGAGCTCGGACGCGATCAAGGTGCCTTCCAAATCCTCCGCCGTTCGCACAGGTGACTCCTCCGGGACGGCCACGACCCACCGCGCTGGGTTGGACGTCGCCTTGGAGTACTTCAACTCGGCGACCTCGATGACGTCGGAGCCGTTCTCCACGATCCAATCGCGGCCGCAGATGCCGGCGTCGAGGACGTTGTCGGCGACGTACCGGGGAATCTCCTGGGAGCGAAAGAGAACCAACGAGAGGCCGTCGTCCTCGACGGTGGGGAAATAGTTCCGGTCCTTCACTTTCACGGGGAGACCCGCGCGGGCGAAGAGCTCTTCCGTCGATTTCTGAAGCGATCCCTTCGGGAAGCCGAAGCGCACGCAATTTTGATCCTTGCCCTTCAACGAAGCAGGCACCGCGTTGGATGAGAAATGAGTGCCGAGGGGATCGACGATGGGTGACCACGCGTCGGAGACGGACTTCTCGGTTGAGGTGGATTCGTTGCCCAGGTTGTAAGGGGGATTGATCGTGGCCCTGATTTTTGTTGAACGGCGCGCTTTAGAACGGGCGTTGAGGTCGGAGCGCCTGGGTTCGTGGAGTCGGTATTGTTAGCCATTAATCGCTTTTTGGCGGCTTCTTAAATCGGGACGATCCGCGTCACGCATGAATGAATCATGGGGAGGAAGGCGGGCGTTTTTGTCGTGGCGCACCTGACGGGGAGCGCGAGCGCGCTCAACTTAAGGACGGTTGCCATGATGCGAGAAGGAAGATCTTTACTTTACGGGGGGATGTGTCTCGTCGAGTGTGCCGACGTCGAGTGCCGATTGTGCTGCACTTTTTTGGAGAAAATATCTGAGCCGGATATAAAAAAGGATGCTGCGCGACGGGGAATTGAACCCCGGTCTCCACGGTGACAGCGTGGGATACTAACCACTATACTATCGCACATTGTGACAATCTCCCGGGTTATTACCCAGGGATAGTACAGGAAATCCGGTATGAGCCGGACTGACTGTGATGGTTGAGATTCGCCCAGTTGGGCGAACGCTGTTCTTGCAAGGAGTTGCAGGTGTTGTGGTCGAAAGTGGGAATTTTGGGAATAAATACCTGGTCAAAAATACCGGGTTCGGCGTATGGGCAAACAGTCACAGCTATGCCTTTGCCCGTATCTACCGTATGAAAGTTTTATTTCGAGCCTCGATGACGGCACCACGCCACCAAATCTCCCGACACAATCATGACGACGCCGATCATCGCGGGCGCCGGCGTCGCGGCCCTCGCCCTTACCGGGCGGGCCGCGATCCTGTCGTTCGAGGCGTGGAGGAGAGCCCCGCCTCGCATGCGGAAGTTTTACGAGGGCGGGTTCGACCCGGAGATGACCAAGAGGGAGGCGGCGTTGATCCTGGGCGTGCGCGAGTCCGCGGCGAAGGACAAGGTGCTCGCCGCGCACAGGAAGGTGATGATCGCGAACCACCCGGACGCCGGCGGGTCGGACTACATCGCGACCAAGATCAACGAGGCAAAGGCGAAGCTCATTAAGAAGGGCGGGTCGGGCTCGCCGTTCTGAGGAGACACATCGGTAGAGACACTTAGGAAAATAATTTAGAGCAAAACGTTAGGGCACACGTCACCACCGACAACCCCCAGAGGGCTCATAACCCCTCGCAATGACACTTAATCACCTCCACGTCGTAGTCTCCCCACTCCGTCGCGTCCCACCACGACGGCGGCGGAGCCAACACCCGAACACCCTCGTCGTCTGATTCACCGCCAACCGGAAGTTTCAGCACACATGAATGCAACCTGTAGCCCTCACGCCTCTCCTCCAACTCCACGCCGTCTTTGGATGAGTCGTCGTAGCCGTACTTGTAGTCTCCGACGATGGGAAAGTACTGCGCGCAGTGCATGCGAATCTGGTGCGTTCGGCCGGTGAGCGGCTCGGCCACGACGGGGAAACTCGGCATCTCCCGAAGCCTCGCGTGCCTTTTCATCGTCTTCGGAGTCGGAAAGCCGTAGTACAGATTCGTGCGCATCTCCTTCACCTTGCTTCCTCCCGGCAGCGTTCGACCGACGTCCTCCTTGGTGTACAGCCGCCAGAGGCCGTGCTTGGACCGTCCGTGTCCGGTGTGACACTCCAGGCTGTGATTCATGAACCTCTGCGGCCACTGTATCAATTCGGCGGAGCCGTCGTTGTGTAGGGGCGTCCACTCCTTCCAGTCTTTCCAGCCGCGTCCAGAGTTTTCCATGCCAGCCAAGTGCGTGTTCATGCAGTGCGCGACGTATCGTTTCTTCACCCGGCCTTCCTGGAACGCGCGTGATAAGATCCTGTTCATCTCCTTGTCGCACGCCACGCCCAGGCACCCCGTCGTGTCCCTGTCCAGCCGATGCGACAGTTGGAATCGTTCCTCCACCGACGCCAGCGACCTGAAAGCCTCGTGACACGAACCGCCGGGGAACTTCGCTCGCTTCGTCTCGCCACCACCCTCTCGCTCCTTTCTGATATCTTCCATGTACCGCTCGATGACGATGAGCACGTCCTCCACGTACATTCCCGCGGGTTTGTTGACGACGAAGAATCTTCTGCGCGGATCCACGTAGAGAACGAAGCTCGGGCTACACACGACGTCCCGGTAGTCGAGCGACTCCATCCGTTGCTTGCACCGCTCCGCGCGCCAAGCCTCCGTACACCTCGCGTTTTCATCCTGCGGACCCGGGCAAAGGCTCGGCCTCGGCCAGTCCTCCGGCGGGGCGCTCGCCGCCATTCGACGTGTGTGAGAAAAGAGTCGCTCGTACAAGTAATATTAAAAGCAACAATCACCTGGGCGCCCTGGCGAGCATCTCCGCCACGCCGTCCGCCGCCTCCGCCGCGGCCCTCGCGATGTCCCCGCACGGCTCACCCCTCGCCAACCGCCTCAACGTCGCCTCCAGCTGCGTGGTCTCCCCCGGCGTCAGCGTCTCGGCGTCGAACGGCGGCGACAGCTGCGTCGCCGCCCGCGCCGCCGCCGCAACCGCGCTCAGGCTCGAGCGCTGCGCCCGAGCGAACCCCCTCCTCGGACTACCGCTGCCCCCGCCGTTCACCAGCGATGACCCGCCGGTCACCGACGACACGTCCGCGAACCCATGTTCGCCCCTGTCCACGGCCGCCGCCGTGCCCAGCGCGCCGACCGCGTCCATCAGCGGCGTATCCCGCGCGAACACCGCCCTGGACGCGTCCGCCGGAAGCAAGTCCACCATGGCCTTTAGCGACTCCGCCGCGAGGGAAGGGACCGCGAAGCTGGCAACCTCCGTCTCCCCCGCGCTGCTGCACTCGATGAGCACGTGCACGACGTCGAGCAGCGGGGCGATGCCGTCGAGAGCGGATGCGAACGCGTCGCCGCGTCGGCCCGCGTCGACGGCGCGTTCGTCCACCACGCGTTGTAACAGAGCGGCGCATATCCCCAGGCTCGGTTCTAGAAAGGGTTCCACGGCGTTCTCGTGCGCGTACGACAGCACCGCCGCCACCTTGTGACCCGCGGCGAAGTCGGTGAGGAGCGTGTGCGTGGGCACCGCGCGTGACTTTGCGAGCGCGAGGCACAGGCGCACGTTGTGCACGTTGTTGTTGGTGTGCTCGAGGGAGAGAAACTCGAAAAACTTGGGCGCCAGCCCGAGCTGCGCGACGTCGCCGCACATGTCCTTGTCAGCCTCCAGCGCACCCCCCAACAGCTTCAGCGCGTACAGCGGTATCGGGTCCTCGTCCGCCAGCAGGGTGGGACACAGCGGCAGTAAGTTATCGCGTATGAGCGCCGCGAGGGCCCTGTGCCTGCTGCCACCGTCCGACGTATCGTCCGGGTCCAGCCACAGCGGCAGCGTCAAGTCGCACGTCAGCTTCAGCGCCAGGAACCGTCCATCCGCGCTAGAACCCTTCGTACCCAACGTGTCAGCCAGCGCGGGCAGGATCCGCGAGGTGACCGCATCCGGCGCCGTCTGCAGCAGCGTCGGCGCGCACTGCGACAAGGTCTCCAGCAGAGCGAGGACGCCGCCGCGAAACTCGGCGGCGCCCGGAAACGACGGACCCTCCGCGCGCGCGATGTACAGAGCGCACTGCGTCAGGAAGCGTTCGTCGCACAGCCGTGGGCGAAGTACATGGGAGCCGAGCAGGTGCACGAGCGCCGGGAAGAGCGCGAGGGGTGACACGCCGCCACCCGGTGTCTCCGGTCGCGTCGCGTCAGCCCCCCCGGTGCGTTTCGATTCCCGACTCCCCGTCCGTCCCCCGGAGATGAGGAGCCTGTCAACTTCCCGCAGGATGCTATCGTTGAGTCTGGGCACCGTCGCGACGACGGTGGACACCAGCGCCTCGAGGCACCTCTGCAGGTACTGCTCCCTGTCCTTCTGCAGGCGGTCCACCAAGGACAGGAGCCGGGTTCCGCACGCCGCCAGGAGCCACCTGTTGTGCAGACGAAACAGCGACGCGAGCGTGAGAAGCGCCTTGCCCCTGAGCACCGCGCTGCCCCGCTCGAGAAGGGAGACGAGGGTGGGGAGCAAACTGCTCTTATCCTCAGCCGCGAGTGCCGCTCGAGCCCGTGCGCCCAGGTCCACCAGACCGCGGTTGAGCAAATTAAGGCTCGCCTGCTGCACCTTCGGGGACGTATCCCGCAAACCGTTGACTAAGAGCTTGATGCCGTACTTGTCCAGCACCAGGTTCAACACCGCGGGGGAGAACCTGGCACACCTGGCGAGCGTGGACGCCGCGGTGCCGCGGAGCTGCTCGGACTTGGCGCCGGACATGATCGCGACGAGCGAACCGACCGTCTCCTGCGAAGAAAACTTGTGCGCCCAATCGCCACCGTGCGCGGCGATGTTCTCAATAGTCTTGACCGCGTAGTGCTGCGCAATCTCATCCTCGCCCTGGCGGAGCATGCGCGTGACCGTACCCACGGTGGTGGGTGGGATCTGCCACGCGCCCGCGTTGGACGAGACGCCTGCATCACTGGACGCCTTGAGCCCAGCCTCGTGCTGCTGCGTCGCGATGTAGAACAAGAGTTCGCCCAGCGTCGCCGCGGCTCGTCGGCGGACTCGCTCGTTCTTATCCTTGAGGCACTCGGTCAGAACGGTGACGATACCGCTCGACGCCAGCTCTTCCGTGATGTACGTCGCGTGCCTCAGCAGCAGGCCCATCACGGAGCTCAGGCGTATGCGCAGCGTGGGAGCCTTGCTCGCCCGCAGCATACGCACAAAAAGGGTCATGAGGCTGGAGTTGATCAGCACGTTCGCCGCGGCGGTGTCCGTGCAGAGCGTCTCAAAGTACGCCAGCGTGTTCACCTTCTCGTTGATGGGCGAGGAGTGCGCCACGGACCTGTAGATTTGCGTCAGGAACCTCTCCAGGTCCTGTTGCGGCGCGGCGAGCATGTCGGATATGGCGAGGGGCTCGAAGGGCAGCGCGTTTGGATCAAAGTGCGGCTCGGGCACAGCCTCGATTCGCCGGTTCAAAACGATCGGCTTCACCTGGCTGTCGCTGGGGTGGTCGGCGAGCTCGGCGATGTCCCTCGCGGCGGCGTCCACCGCGCTAGTCGTGGCATCATTCGCCGTTGAAGCGCCATGTGTTGGTGCCGAGGTACCTCCGCGATCAAAGTACCCCCGGCTGGACGCGAGCCCGACGCCCGGCGGCGTCGCCGCGGGTGACGGCAAAGAGTCGGTCCGATGCACCCCCCTCCGACCCGCGTCCACGGGAGGAGGCGGCGACGGCGTCTTGACCGTATCGCCGAGAGCCGCGTACCCGCCCGCGCTCGAAGGCCTTCCTCCCGGGTCGTCCGCTTCCTCCTCCTCGTCCTCCGCCGCCGTGTCGCCGCCCTGACGAGCGGACCCGACCCGGGACAGCGTCGCGTGCTCATCGTCCATCCGTAGATCCGCGCTCGCGGGCCTCGACCGGTCGCCCGTAGTATCGTTCGCCGTCTCCGTGTCCACGTCGGCAAAGTTGAGCTCCGCGTCTGTATCCGCGAGCTCCACGTCGCCGGCGCCGGGCCCGGGGCTCGGGTCACCCGCGGGCGTAGATCCGTCGTTCGAATCACCGCCTTTGTTGTGTGACCCGTCAACCTTCTTCTCGGGGGTCCTCGACGCGTACGCGCCGCCCTCCTCGCGCTCCAAGTTGGCCCTGGCGTTGACCGACATGCGAAGCGCCTCGCGGGACTTGGCGCTCGACCGACCGCCCAATCTCTTACCGCCGATTGACTCTCCCGGGCTCGCGTTCTCGTCAGCCTCGTTCGCCCGCCTCGGGCTCGTGTACGCAGCCTTGGGCGGGGTGGACGATTTGGTGGACGCCTTCGAAGGAGATATCCGCGTCGACGCCAGTTTGTCGGACAAATCTTTGTCGGACACCTCTTCAGCGATGAACGCGTCGAACGCGGGCTGCGAGGGTAGCGGGTGGGTCACCGCGCACCCGGCGAGATCCTCCGCGAGGGCGGCACCCCCTGACTCGGCCCAGAACGGGTGGGCGAGGGTTTGGTCCCAATCCAACCGAATCGCCGGGTCCTTCTCCAGTAGACCGGCCACGAGGTTCTCGAGCGCCGGGGTCGGCGGGTGGTGTTCCCCACCGTCCAACCGAGGGGGATCGTCGTTCAGGATCATCTCCATCAGCTCGGTGAGCGAGTTGGACACAAACGGGGGCTTACCCGAGACGCACTCGTACAGGACGCATCCAAGCGCCCAGAGGTCGGACGCGTAGGAGTGCACGCCGCGCTCGGTGAAGAGCTCGGGCGCCATGTAGCACGGCGTCCCTCTCTTGCTCAGCTGGCTCGGCGTCCCGCCCTCCCCGGCGGCCACGTCGGCGATCTTACGCGCCAGCCCAAACCCGCACAGCTTCAGCCGCCCGTTCTCGTCCACGAGCACGTTGGACGGTTTGAGGTCGCAGTGCAGGGATCCGCTGCGGTGCAGGATTCGCAGCGCGACGGCGAGGTCCTTGCCAAACGCGGCGATGGACTTGGCCGGTAGGTGCTCATCCTGCCTGAGCAGCGCCAGCAGGTCCCCGCCCACGCAGTACTCCAGGATGAGCCACAGGTGGTTCTGGGTCTCGTACCACGCGTAAAACTTGAGCACCAGGTCGTGGGAGAGCGACCGGAGCACCTGCACCTCTTGAAGCACCCTCGGTCGTTGTGACTTGTCCACCGACTTGATGGCGTAGTGCTGGATGGTCTTCTTGCGCCGGCCCTTGTACACGACGCTGTGCTTACCCCGGCCTATGGCTTCGTATATGTGGTACCTGTCCATCCTATCCTATCCGCCGGGTGACCTCAACTCCGAGCCAAACGGGATCGGGACGCCCGCCGACCTAACTAACGCCTAATACAACCAAACGCGAGAGTCACTCGTTGGACACCACGAAGGACCTTTCTATTCGATGTTCGCCGGTGCCCGTTCACGCGGCGGTGGCCTCGACCGAGCCGAACTGCTCGAGGGTGCGGGTGGATAGGTTGAGCAGGTCCAGGAACGCGGCGACTGCCGCGCGAAGGAGCCTGGTCTCGGTCGCCGAGAACTCGCTGCGACGGGGTGAGGCGCGATGGTCAGACGAAGGGGCGTTTGGTTTCAAAAACACGAGCGCCGATCTCTGCGCGGGGGGCGATGGGGCGCGGTTCGGGGTAGGTATGGGTGACTCACGCGACGAGTTCGTTGCCCTCGACCGAAAGCTTCTTAGCGACCTTGTCCGGCTGGAGCTCGTTATCCACGCTGAGCGTCGCGCAAACAGCCTCGGCGTCCGCGGCTGAAGGGAA
>Ga0302114_10001860_pt1 | contig 13779 bp, 8 predicted proteins | sample AG5_Surface_MG_FD_203107 | JGI IMG/M metagenome (GOLD analysis project Ga0302114, IMG submission 203107) | Marine microbial communities from Western Arctic Ocean, Canada - AG5_Surface | ecosystem: Environmental > Aquatic > Marine > Oceanic | place: Canada: Western Arctic Ocean | collected...
TTAAAAAACGATTAATACACGAAAAGTTATTAGAGGAAAAATGTGATAGTTGTGGAATAGGAAATAAATGGAAATTTAATGGAGAAGAAGTTAATTTAACACTTCAGGTAGATCATATTAATGGTAATCCGCTTGATAATAGACTACATAATATAAGATTATTATGTTATTCGTGTCATAGTCAAAGTTCAACATTTGCTGGAAAAGTTAGATGAAATCTATTAAATTCTTTTTTTTCTATTTAAAATGAATATGAATTAAATTATATATGATATATAATAAAAATGAGAGAGAATTTATTAATACAATAAATAATAGTTATTATTTAAAAGATGTAGTAAAAAAAATGGGTTGTAGTTTAAATAATAAAACTATAAAAAAAATAAAAATGAAAATGGATGAATTAAATATAAATATAAATATAAATGATTTTAGTTCAAGTAAATATGTATCACACGAAATAAATACTATAAAAAAAAATAATAAGGAAATTAAACAGCACTTATTAACCAAAAACTTAATAGAAAATAAATGTCAATCATGTAAAATAGGAGATATGTGGAATGGACGTTTATTATCATTAAAATTAGATTATAATAATGGCAATCCAAATGATAAAAAATTAGATAATATACGTTTGTTATGCCCTAATTGTTTTACTCAAATATCTATTTAAATATTTATTTAAATATATAAACTATTTAGAAATAAAATATTATATATATATGTAAGTAGATAAAGTAATTTAATTATCTATTTATATTGCCTGTCTAGCTCAGTTGGTAGAGCGTACGACTTTTAATCGTATGGTCCTGGGTTCGAGCCCCAGGGTGGGCATTTTTTTTTGTGTTTTTGATTTTACTTTTTCCTAAAAAGTATGTTTTTTTGGATAAACCTTTTTCCTAAAAAGGTTTAAAGAGTTTGTTTGAATTCTTCAAATGAATTTGCTGTTTTTAATTTATGATATAAATGTTATTTCTACAGAACCATTATTATTGGTATGATTCGCAAATGATATTAGCGTGCCATTATTTCTAGAAGAACCCCCTAAACCCCCGGTGGATGTCGATGCGACATGATTGGCGGCATTACCACCTACATACCCACCACCACCACCTGCAGCATATCCAAGTCCACAACCACCCCCACCAAACCCACCATCTTCGCCATAGGGATAAAACCACTTGTCCCTTTTTCCTCCTGAAGAGGGTTCATAAGAAACGAATGGTCTCCCCCGTGCCACGCCGGCACGGTTTGGGTCTGGAGCATCATATGGCATTCCCCCACCGGAACAAGTAACCCACATCATTTTAAGAGATCCGGAATCGTATGTAAATTCTCCAGTGTAACCTTCATCTGCGCCCCCCACTGCCCCATAGCCACCTCCTCCTGAACTCTTGGACCCAGACCTTGTGCTACATAATCCGATCGAGGACGACAAGTTCCAATTTGTTACAAGATTACTTTGTGTTATTCCTGCATTCTCAGGCTGACCGGGAGTGGCATAATAATCCTGATTCCTATCCTTCTCTCCTCCTCCTCCTCCTGCAACACAGTATAAATTGCTATCAATTGCCCTTGCGTTTCCTTCCCCACTTGCGTCGCCGTTTAGAACCCAAGTAGCCCCCCCTCCTGATCCTGCGTTTCCACAACCCCCTTCCTGCCCAACAATTATTAACAATTTTGTCCCTACATTTAAAATAAACGTTCCTTGAGTCCAAGCACCCTTTCCTTGTCGGTTAGGGGCCGAACCTGGATAACTGGTCTGTCCACCCATTGCACCATACGCTTTTATCCTGTAATTTCCTGTTTTCGGGACAGTCCAAAGTTGATAACCCTGTTGAATTGAGTTAAAAAATGCTGTATTATTAACCCAAGTTGTTCCCGAATATGCAGCTATCATTTGTGCTAATGTTGGACCAAATCTCCCAGTGGCACCACAATTTGTAAATGTATGTGAAGTAAATGTATTTAGGACTCGAGGAGGGGATAAATTTACCCACGACCCTAACCCATAACCACAATAACCCTCAAACGAATATGTATCATTATTATATCTAATTGTACCAGGAATAGGATTAGCGGGACGAAGTGCTTCTGTTCCAACAGGTAAATTAATACAAGCAGTTGAATTTATATTCAAATTTCCACTCACATCTATATTGTTTTTAATTACTAATGTATCCATTGTTGTATCATTTTCATCCCAATCACCCTCAATACCTGGTTTGAAAATATTTTCTATTTTAATATTTGATTGTTTAGACTGTGCGTATGCGTGCCATTCTTCTAATTTAATATCTGATATAGCTGGATTTTCAGAATGTCCAAATTTATTTTTAATATATGATTGTATAGCATCATCGGCATCACCATCCTTAATAGCATTAATTGAAGTAGGAATTGTTGTAGTTTTTCTTTTTCTAAATTTAATTGTACCGTCCGTAACATCTATTTTATGTTTATCACCAATCCATAATGAATTATCTGATAAGAATAAATGGCGTATTTTATATTCCGCATTACCTAAATCAAATTGTTCAGTTTGACTTGGTAATATATGACCGCTAATTGTAGTTTGACCGTTAATATCTAATATTGAATTAGTATGGACGTTTGAACCAGTAAAACCATTATTTAATGAAGTTGTACCAATACCTAAACTTGTATTTATTATTCCATTTCCTATTATATTCACATTTCCACTAATATTTAAATTTGTCATTATTCTACAATCACTATGATTATTATTTATTGTAATTACTGGATTAAAACTTGAACCGTCATAAGCACATAAATTCAAATTTTCACCAGTTTTTTTATGGGCGACATTTTTTGCCGATAATGTATTTATTTTTGTACCAGTTTTACAAAAACTAATTGTATCTGTACTTTCCATAATACTTATTGAATTATCAGCATTATCTACATATGTTGGTTTATATTCATTTGACATATTATATTATATTATATTATATTTAATATTAAAAAAAAAACTTTATTAAATATTTTTTTCATAGTTCATTTATATTTTTGATTTTACTTTTTCCTAAAAAGTATTTTTTATATCATATACACTTGGTCGTAATTTATAATTTTCATTTAATAATTCTTTTATTAAATTTTGTAATTCTTCTGGTTGATTTTGTAATAAATTTAAATCTCCTCTATATACCATATTTGTATATATCAAATACAACATACACCCTAAACTATACATATCGCTTGATTTACAATAATATTTTTTATATATTTCAGGTGCTATAAATGGTTCAGTTCCAATTACTGTTTGTATTTTTTCAGGTTCATAATAAGAATATGGATGAATTTGTGATAAATTAAAGTCTATTAATATAAAATTATCATAATCGTTACCTAATACATAATTTTCTAATTTTATATCCATATGAACTATATTTTGTTTATGAATTATATATATTGGTTCTACTAATTTTTTTATTATTTGTTTATGATTTTTTATACTTAATTTTTTTTCTTTTATATTATAATATAAATCTCCACGTTCATAAAAATCCATTACTGAATAAAAATAATCTCTATCTTCATATGTTTCATTTATTTTTATTATACTGGATTCTTTTATTTTTTTTAAAATATTATATTCATTTTTATAATTATATTGATATTTAGAAGAATGTTGTTGTTTAGGAATTTTTTTTATCATTTTATTATCAAATTTATATAATTTTGAAAAATATGTATGATCATATAATTTCTTATATAGATATTTATAACGATTCATTATTATATTTATATTATTTACTTTTTTTTAAATCTTTTTCCTAAAAAGTATTTTTTGGATTAACCTTTTTTAAAAAGGTTGTTTTTTGATCTAAACTTTTTCCTAAAAAGTTTATTTTTACTATTATTTTCCTATAAGCAACCAATATACACCTTCATATCCAGCATGTGCCTTCCATATTAAAAAAGTGTTTGAAGGGAAGGTCATGTTGTGCAGGTTGGGCATCGGCGGGGGTTCCTGAAGTGTAATAGCATGGTAGAAAGAGGCTCCACGTATACCTGTAAGTTGAATATTAAAAACATTGTTAATACCTGAACCATAATCGACATAACCGCCACTATTGGTTTCCCATTGAAGTTTTATTCCAAATCTCATTATTAATCCGGACGACAATTTTATTTCTTGATATGTGTTAGTAAAAGAAGTTCCTAAAGTAACTCCATAATTTATCCAATTATTAAGTGAAGATAGGAAATTACCACTAATAGCTCCAGATGTAACTGAATTAGTAATATCAGCAACTTCAGTGGAAGCCACCTTCAAATTAGGAACAGTTGTTGTAGAATTTACAGAAAACGGTGGCGTTCCGGTTGATACAGTTGAATTAATTTGATTGCTTATATGTAAATTTTCAGTAATATTCAAATTTCCACTCATATTTAAATTTGTCATTATTCTACAATCTTGATTATTATTATTTATTGTGATTACTGGATTGATTGTAGTTCCATTTAAACTTGATAAATTTAAATCCATATTTGGTGTTTTATTTATTATATTTTTGATTGATAATGTATCTACGTTATCTTCTCCACCGTCAGATGAATGTAATGATATATAATTATATTATCCACAATAATAAACACACCCAATTAAAGGTCGTTCATTATTATTAAATTTATAATCCATAGTTGCTTTTCCTACTGTATAATTTCTTAATATATCGTCGTCTTGTTTCATAGCATAACCTTCAATATCACTACTACATAACAAATCACCATTTTCAATATCGCCATTTTGATTACATACTTTAACCCCTCCTTCACCAAGAGAATTGATAAATAATCGTGGCGTATTTTGTTCAGGTAGTCCTTCACAAGACATCATAAAACCTACTCCAAAATATCTTGTAAATGGTTTATCAGATCTTTTTGATTCTTCTTTTGCTGAAATCACACCAAATACTTTTTTAGATTTACTAATTTTACATAAAGAAACTATTGGTTGACATTCATTTATAGTAGGTGTATGACGATTATTAATATCTTCATCTACATCTAAAATATTATCATATTTTCCAGTAGATTCAACTAATAAACCAACATAATCATTAACATTTTCTAGTAATATAGAATTTTCAGGCACACATCTATGTTGACCTGTGAAATTCATACGGACGTTAGTGTTGCCGTCTTGGATCCAACCAGCATTGCGGGTGGTTCCACTTCCCTCATAATAAACTGTAAAATATAAATCATTATCAGCTCCAAGGTTGCCTGAATTTTGACAACCTATTGACCAACGACCCATGGAGGAGGCCTGCGAGTAGGCACTATGTTTTCCACAACATATGTTTAAGGTTGATAAACCCCAAGCCGCAGTTCCACTACCAATAGTTGTCCCATGCCCTACCTGACAACCAAGATATACCGCCCCATCACCTCGACAATCTATAGTGCGGTATTCTCCTGTCCATAATTGAATGGAGCTATTAACTGAATGATCGTAGGTGGTGTTAGTGGTACCTAAAATTAATTCTCTACCATCACTACGGTATTGTAAAAAAGCTCCACTTGTATTTCCACTTGTCATGGCAGGTGAGCCAGGTGAGCCATACAAATATATGCTGGAATTTTTATATTCTATATTAAAATACCCGGAGGCAGATTTGAATTTTGTACAATATAGTTGTCCTGAAGAGGGGTTAAAAGTTAATTTATTATTATTATCAAGGAGCAAATTTTTATTGCCGCTGCTGAGGGAAGTGTTATTCCAGAATGTTAAAGGATAATTATTATTGGAACTACTAAAGGTACCATATATGCCATTGGCATTGGTGGCATAGGTGGCGAGACCACTTAAAGCGCCATTAAAAGTATCTGCTGTTACTGTACCACCACCAGTAATATTCAAATTTCCACTCACATTTAAATTTGTATTTATTCTACAATCTTGATTATTATTATTTATTGTGATTACCGGATTGATTGTAGTTCCATTTAAACTTGATAAATTTAAATCCATATTTGGTGTTTTATTTATTATATTTTTGATTGATACTGTATCTACGTTATCATCTCCACCGTCAGAAGAATGTAATGAGATATTATTATTAGAAGAATCCATTACAATTAATGTATCATTTGAACTACGAATTCCTACATTTTCAAATTTCTTATAATTACTAAAATCGCTCATTATATTATATAATATTTATTTTTTAATTTATTATTACTCTAAAAAAAAATTTTATTTTTATTCCTCACATTTTTGGATTAACCTTTTTTAAAAAGTATTTTTTGGATTAACCTTTATCTTATAAACGACCTATTACGGTCCAAAATACACTAGAATAACCGTTATGAGATTTAAATATTTTAAATTTATCTACGTCTATAATTTGAACTGATATGTTGTAAGGATAGTATTGTGCGTGGGTGTGGGCCTGGGTCTGAATGCTATAAATTTTGCTCAGTGAAACCCAACCACTTTTTTTATGATTAATTATATTTTCAGTTTTAAGGAAGCTGTTACTGGTTTCTCCAAATCTCATTACTAATCCAGAAGGAAGTATTTGTTGTTGGATTAGTATGTGATTAGTTATGTTAGTGTAAGTTTGGCCATCGTAATCTATATAGGCAGTTTGTGTTACTGACCCCTCCCCAGTATGCCCACTTAAAAGTGTATTGCTATTAACCCACGACTGTGTCGCATAATTTAAACCCGAAAGAGCCACATTTGTCACATAATTTAAACCCGAAAGAGCAGTATTTGTCACATAATCTGAAAGTGCTGAGGTAAGTGTTGTATCTTCGGCCCACATACTTGTGTCATTTGATGTAAATATAGTAGTTCCTATACCAATTGAATCAGCATATTTATACCATTCATTTAATTTTACATCTGTTGCGGTATTAATTTGACTTGCACGTTCTTCTGGTAAAAGTGATTTAACTTGTTCTACTGTAATTTCTTCATTATTTAATTTTTTAGGAGCTTTTGTTTTATCTCTTTTTTTAAATTTAATTGTACCACCACTTACATCTATTTTATGTTCATCACCAATCCATAATGAATTATCCGATAAGAATAAATGACGAATCTTATATTCAGCATTACCTAAATCAAATTGTTCGTTTTGACTTGGTAATATATGACCTCGAATTGTTGTTTGACCGTTAATATCTAATATTGAATTAGTATGGACGTTTGAACCAGTAAAACCATTATTTAATGAAGTTGTACCAATACCTACAGTGGAGAATAAACCACTAGATTGGGTAGTAGAACCTATTGGTATATTTTCTATGGAAGAACCCCAACCAGTCGTAGAACCAATTTCTTGTATTGTTACTGTTGGTTGTTTAACATTTGAATTATCATTTGTAAATAATGTAATATTTCCAGAATTATTCATATCTGTAAATCTTAATTCTATTTTGTTACCTGTTCCAAAATCACTTTTACTTATTGAAAAATATTTTGTATATTCATAACTTCTATTACTATTCATTTCTTGTAATATTATTTTGCGTTCTTGTGGTATAGTAGTATCAGAACCATTATTTAATAATAATTCTAATTTTAATTTACTAGTTAAATTATTATTAAAACTAATATATATTGCGAAATTTACTATTATAATTATTGTTCCTGTATCACTTACACTTGGTGTATAACTACTATGAAGTTCATATGGATATACATAATTTGTAGTTTGTGAAGTATTTAATATTTGTGTTGTTGCTGTTGCATTAGTATTAACTAATATTTTTGCTATTTGGTCTGATTTTGAACCACGTGTTTCATCTAATATTGTTTTAATATTTTGGTCCCCAATTTCTTGAAGTGTAATCGTTGGTTGTTTAATACTTGTACCATCTTCGGTAAATATTTTAATTGTACCAGTATTATTCATATCAGTAAATTTAAATTTAATTGTTTTTGAACCACTACCATATTCAGTACTCGTTAATGTAAAATATTTAACAAAATCATTTATTTGATTACCAGTCATATTTTTAAATATAACTGTTTTCTTACTTACATTATCTATTAAAACTTCCAATTTAATTTTTGATACTAAATTACTATCAACCACAGCAAAATTAAATATTATTATTATTTTTTTTGTATCATTATTTAATGTATATCCGTCGTGCGTGGTATATGTCTGATTATAACTATTACTAGAACTTAAATCTAATACACTTGCTGAACCAAATATGCCCGAAGCACTAGCCGTTTCTGTTATTACTTTAATTAGTTGATTATTAACTAATGTATAATCTGTATCGGCCCATTTTACTTCTGAATTAGTACCTATTAATACTTGACCAGCCTTGGGAATATTTCCATTAATATGTAAATTATTACCAGAAAAATTTAAATTTAATCCTACCTGAGTATTACCTATTAACAATTGATTTGCTACTGTATCTAAATGAGGTGCTGTTATTTTTTCACTTGATTTCCAACCATTAGCTGATTTCCATAATAATGATTTTTGAGTTGATCCTTGTAATATTATACCACCATCTTCGGCATGATTGTCAGCATTATTATTACTTGCTAATACTATATTTTTATCATTTACAGTAATTTGAGTAGAATTTATTTGATTCATATTACCAGTTATATTCAAATTTCCTAATATATTTAAATTTTTATGAATTGTAGCATCTTTTGATTTACTAAATCCACCTAATGGTTGCCACCCTTGACCACCACCAACATAACCTTCATACATTTTTTCAGTTGTATTAAAATAAATTGAACCTTGTACGTTAGATAATAATGAACTATTTGTTGAAGTATGTGTAGGAATAATTAAATTATGGTTAATAATATTAACATTAGATGTAATTTTATCAGTACAATTAATATTTTGTAACACATTTACATTTTTATGAATTACAGCATCTTTTGTTTTACTAAATCCACCTAAAGGTTGCCAACCATCGTTACTATAACCTTCATACATATTTTCAGTTGTATTGTAATAAATAGAACCTATAACATTAGATAATAATGAATTATCATTATCATATTTAGGAATAATTAAATTATGATTAACGACAGTATTTGAAACATTTAGATTTTTAGTTATATTAACATTTCCATACACATTTAAATTTGTCATTATTCTACAATCATTATGATTATTATTTATTGTAATTACAGGATTTATTGTAGTTCCATTTAAACTTGATAAATTTAAATCTTCATTTTGACTTTTATTTATTATTGAATTTATAGACATTACATCTATATTATTAGTACCTCCGTCAGAAGAATAAAATGAAACATTATTTGATTTATTAACATTCATTACAATAAGTTTATTATCTGAACTACGAATTCCTACATTCTTAAATAATTTATAGTTATTAAAGTCGCCCATTATATTATATATTATTTATTTTTTAATTTATTATTACTCTAAAAAAAAAATATATTTTACTTTTTCCTAAAAAGTATGTTTTTGATTTTACTTTTTCCTAAAAAGGTTTAAAGAGTTTGTTTGAATTCTTCAAATGAATTTGCTGTTTTTAATTTATCTATAATTGAAGTTAATTCGGCATTTTCAGTTTTTAATGTATTTATTTCTGTTTGTTGTTGTTGATTTTCTGCTTTTAATAACGCTATTTCTGTTATATGAGTTTGTTGTATTCTATCAATTTCTTGTGTAGCACTGAAATTTAGCGTAAATAATTTAGCTTTATCTAATATATGAAAATCATCTACTTCACTACCATAACAAAATACATTAGTATATTGAGTATCAAATGTAAATGTATTATCACTATTTCCTGTTATTTCTATCATTTTTTCATCACTATAATCAGTAGCATTGGATACATAAAATCTATATCTAACATTACTTACATTTGATAAATCTGAGGAACTCATACTAAATATATCATTTACACTAGTCCAAATACAATTAATTATTTTATATACATTGGGTAAAATTTTTTTTTGTTGTGAAACAGCCATAGGTATTATTGATTTTACTTCTTGTGCTATAAAACCAATTGTTTCGTCTGTTCCACGAGTAATTATATCTATATATTTATAATATCTACAAGGTATATTACGTAATTGTTGTAAAGCTAAGTTATCAGGAACATCTACTATATTTGTTTTTATTCTTCTATCACTTTCGTTCAATACATCGGTAGTTGTAATCCAAAGATCACCAATTTTTGCTGTTACTTGCTTTGCCGTTGCTGAGCGAGACGTCACGTAGGAACCCCCGCTGTCGGTAAATGCATGGGCGGCTGGGGTCGCTGCGAAAATGGAACCCGTAACATGTAAAGGATAACTAGCATTGGAGCTTGAATTAATCATAACAAAGTTATTAAATTTAGAATGTGTATGACTGGCGGTAGCATAAACACCACTATGATTATGACCGGTGGTAGCGAAGGCTGATGGGAGATTTCCCCCAAGCTTATGGGCGTTTAAATTAGAAACTTGATTGCCTGACGTTACTGATATTGAACCAAATGAACCCTGACCAGTTGTGTTCAATATTCCACCATCAGTTAAATTTATATTTCCGGAAACATTTAAATTTGTCATTATTCTACAATCACTATGATTATTATTTATTGTGATTACTGGATTTATTGTAGTTCCATTTAAACTTGATAAATTTAAATCTTCATTTGGTGCTTTATTAATAATATTTTTAATTGACATTATATCTACATTATTATAATCTATACTATTTGAAGAATGAAATGACACATTATTATTATTTGGTCTCATTGATAACATATAATCACTAGAACTATTAATACCTACATTTTGAAATAATTTAAAAGTATTGAAATTACTATAACTCATTATATTATATATTATTTATTTTTTAATTTATTATTACACTAAAAAAAAATTTATTTTATTTTTTCCTAAAAAGTATTTTTGATTTTACATATATATATTTTGGATTAACCTTTTTTAAAAAGGTTTTTTGATTTTACTTTTTCCTAAAAAGTTTATTTTTGATTTAAACTTTTTTTAAAAAGTTTGTTTTTAACCACAATGATAACTACAACCTACAAATGCCTTTTTATATGTATTTCCACTTGTAGGATCTACAAATTCTACACAATTATATTTTGTTGAACTAGTATCAAAATTACAATCACACGTTATTTTTGCTACTGTATAATTTGCTAAAAATTCACTATCTTGTTTTTCACCCATACCAATTACAACAGACGCTTCTATATAATCCCCATTTTCTAAATTACCATTTGTATTCACTATCCATATTGCTCCTTCACCTACTGAATTAATATATAATCTTTTATCATCATTTGTGTTTGGATATGGAGTATGAAATACTCCAGCACGATATATACGTTCTTCTTCTTCTTTATTACTAATAATTCCAAATACCGATTTTTGTTTTTTCTTATTTGATAAATCTACAATAGGCAAACTATCATTAATTGTTATTGCTTCTTTATCAGTAGTTAATTTTTCTTGAGAATTACTATATGTTTTATAATCACCTGTGGCATATACTATTAATCCTACATAATTATCAATATTATTATAAAAATCTATATTTTGGGGAACACATCTATGTTGTCCAGTAAAATTCATGAGGTCTCCATAATTTGTCCCATAATTAGAATGTACATATCCAACATTTCTTATTTCGGTACCGGGTTGATGTGTCCGTGTAGAAAACAACATCATTGATGTAGAGTTCGTCGTTGCTGACCAACCCCGAGTCCCTATAAACCAATCTCTATTACTATCATATAGTTCAGGAAGTGTCGTGGTTTGAGGCGTCTGCATTCGAATATAATTTCTAGCATAATACTGATCCTGAGAAGACCTTGGGAGAACATAGTGTCCTGATCCAGGACTACCCTCAAAATACAATAGGCAACTTTGCGTATCGATTCCTCCATTAACTTTCAATTTAGTTGCTCCACTTGGCAGCGGGGCATTTATACCAACCGCAGAGGGCGTTATAGTCGTATTATTGTGATTGTGAGTGGCGGTAGCGAAGTCTGATGGGAGATTCCCCCCAAGCTTATGGGCGTTTAAATTAGAAACTTGATTGTTTGACGTTACTGATAATGAACCAAATGAACCCTGACCTGTTGTTTTTACCATTCCACCATCAGTTAAATTTATATTTCCACTCACATTTAAATTTTGTGTTATATTAATATTTCCTTTTATATCATTTATCATATTTGAACCAATACCAACATTATTGTCATTATCCTTTATAAATATTAAATTAGACATATATTATATAATACAAAAAAAAATTTATATTTATTTCTTAATAATACATATTCCTTAAATAATATATATTTGCTATTACGCTTCAATATTTCTCACATAATAATCATGTTCTACCGTATTTCTCATTATAAATCGTTTCACATTTACCTGTTCTGTTTGTCCAATTCTTACCGCTCTACCAATCGCCTGTTCCTCAATAATTTGCGACTCCTCCTTACTTGTATTTAAGGTATCTAGTAAAATAATTGTGGTTGCTTCTGTTAGATTTAATCCGGAAGGACTTTTGTCGGAAGACATTAATACTACATTAATATCATTTTGAATTTTGAATTTACGGATTTTTGCTGAAACCGTATTAATAGAACCATTTAGGAATATATGATTAATCTCATATTCTGTAAATATTTTGGAAATTAACTTTAACATATTATCCCATTGCGAAAACACAATAATTTTTTTTGTATTATCTTCTTCTACAATTCCCTTCACCGTCTTAATCAAATGATCTATTTTTGTTCCTAATGTTGGTCCAGACTTTTCATCATCTTCAATTATTTCACTCTTAATTACGACTGTTTCTGAAATATCATATTTATGACGACACATAGCACATTTAATTTTTGAACTATTATTGGAATGATTATGAACATCATTAATACATTGACTGCAAAACAAATGACCACATGGTGTTAATGTTTTTGTTAATCCGTCTAAATCTTCCATACAAATTGGACAACATTCCTCTTCCTTAATCTTATTTTCCAAATCATTGAAAATATTATATTTAGCAGTTGATTCCTTCAGTTTTATCTTTGTTTCTTCTAATTTTGCCATTTTTATCTCAATAATATCCATATTTTCAATAGGATTGGTATGTAATTTTTCTAATTGTTCTGTCAAATTTTCTTTTCGTTTTGTATATTTTTCTATCTTATTCTTACAATCTACAGTCATTTTCTCATGAATTTCTTCTAATGACATTGGTTTATTACCTAATATACTAATATGTTCATCAGAAACCATAATATGATTACATAATTCAATTTTTTTATCATTATTTCCTAATGCACTATCATAAATCATTCGTTCTAATGAAGTCATATTCAAAAACTCTGTTGTAATAACTGGTTTAGGAATAGATACTTGTTCTCCTACTGATTCTTTCGTATTTTTTCTGAAAAACATATTAATAACATTTTCTTTTTCATGTCTTAATTCTTTATTATATTCTAAATCAGATATATAACTAATTACATTCTTAAAACTACTATCATTATGAAATGGTGTACCACTACAAATCCATCTATATTTACTATCAATAGTTTTTAAATAGTCACTCATAGTTTGACTAGTTTTTTTACGATTATTATTGATAAATTCATGTCCTTCATCTAAAATAACACGTTCCCACATAAAATTATGAAGGAATGTATTTTTATCTGGTTCATTTTCTAATAATGTTTGATAACTTTTACTCAAAATGAAATTATAGGATAAAATAATAATATCATAAG
>Ga0302114_10001863_pt1 | contig 13773 bp, 17 predicted proteins | sample AG5_Surface_MG_FD_203107 | JGI IMG/M metagenome (GOLD analysis project Ga0302114, IMG submission 203107) | Marine microbial communities from Western Arctic Ocean, Canada - AG5_Surface | ecosystem: Environmental > Aquatic > Marine > Oceanic | place: Canada: Western Arctic Ocean | collected...
AAAAGGCGTCGACTGATGACCACCAGGTACATTTAGATGAGATTTCCAACTTTGATCATATTCTGCTTCATGACCTTCATATATACGTAGATTGGCAATTTTTAATCTATAAACCCAATCCCTATCTTCCCACCCACCGTTAATAAATCTTTCATCCCACCAACCGATTTTTCTTACTAGTTCCTTTGAAAAGGCCATAAAAGCGACCCCCCAAAAAGTAGTCCACGCATAACCATTTTCTAAATGCTCAATCATTTTTTCTACTTCTTCAGGTGTTGGGAAAGTTCTATCATTTATAAAAAATACCCACTCAGTTGGTGAAGTAACAATGGAATGATTAATTAATTGAGAATATGATGGGTATATACCTGGGTGTCTATCTATCCTATTATTCCAATGTACTTTATACTTATCGGTTATAGGTTTAAGCATTTCAATCTGCTTATCGACGACCTTCCTATCACTACCACAGTGTAAGCAAATAGTAAATTCTTCTATTTTCATAATGGATATTTTATACTATATTCTTCGAATCTCCAAGGTTGTCCCCCTGCAAAATGTCTATAAACTGTTTTTTCTGGTGTTGTTCTATTAATATCATACGTATTAGGTTTACCTGTTTTATGGTCACCCGTTTCATCATATAGTTGAGTTACATTCCATTCTGTTGGTAAAACTTGAACATTTTCTTTTAATTCTTCTAATGAAAATAAAGTATGTTCTGTTGGATAAGAATGGAATCCTAAATTTTCCATCTCATAAAAAGATTCCCAACTGTGTGGTTTGATACCAGCGCAAGTATAATACATTTGTTGGTCTGCTATATGCCATTTACCTTTTTCGTTATTATGTTCATTAAAAAATTCATAGTTACTTACTTTAAGCCATCTTTCTCTATTGGTAATTGCATTAATTAATTTTCTACTAAATTCATTTATTTTTAATGCGAAGAATCCAAAACAGTGAGTATTACCTGAATCAATAGCATAGGTAAATCCTTTATCTACATCTATAAATTCATCCATTTTATTGATAAAAATATCTGCATCGTAATTATAAATTACATCACCATCTTTTAAAGAACCTTTATCTAACAAATCTTTAAATAACATCCATCTATTAAAATGCATATTTTCTCTTTGGTCAAATTCTGGATGTAATGTCCTAATATTAAAATTAGAATGATTCATTTCAATAAATTTTAGACCATGCATATCAGCATACTTTTCGAAACGAGGTCTAATGTATTTTTCATACATCGCCTGTCTTTGCGGATCGTATAACACGAAAGTTGTTAAAAATTTTTTCATAGTAAATTCATATATTTTTTTGTATGTCCTTGAAAGTGGAGACCGTAAAATTCAACCTCTTCATCTTTATAATTAATACCGAAAATTTTATTATCAATTTTTTTCAATTGCTTAATTTCATTTTTTATTTTGAACTCATCTTCAATATTATTTTTCGACATTCCTATACCTCTATCAAATACACCATCTTGTAAATTGTAAAGATTTTTATCACTATTATACCAATGATACATTAAAGTCATATCACATATACCACCACCGGTTTGAGTCGATACATGCCATTCCCATTTAGGCATTAATATTTCAATATTATTATTATAAGTTTCGATTAAAAAATTACAAAAATCTTCTAAACCGTCTTTAGTCCATATTGAGTTGTGTATACATACTATATCATCATTTTTATTTTGATCTTGAGGTTTACATGCTACACATTTATCGTTACCTAATATTTTTTCAAAATCTAAAGATTTAAGAAATATAGCATCGGTATCACACATTAAAAATTTATCTATTTTATTTTCAGTTGCATATTTTAATGCTGAAAAATATCTATAAAAACAAAACCTTTCGAAATATTCAGCATTATAAGACATATGTCTATAAACTGAATCAAAAGTAGAGAAAGTGCTATCTTTTAATCTAATAATATTTTTAAAAAGTTTACCATTTAATGATAAACTTTTTTCTAGATAATCAACATTATTAGGCTGATAATAAAATAATGGTAAATCACTTTTCATCTTGTAGGTGTCTTAAAATATTTTTACTCATACCTTCCATTGTAAAATATTCATTATATACTTCCTTACCTTTTTTAAGCATATTTTTTATATCCTTTTCAGAATAACTTTCTAGTTTACTCTTTAAATTTGGTATTTCATCTTCATGTATACAAACAGCAAACTCAGACCAATTAATATATTTTTCAAAAGGAAACCATTCAGGGTTATAAATGAATACCGGTATACTACCTAATTGCATTACCTCGTAAAATCTAAAACTTTGCTTACCATAACCACGTGGACATAGTGTAAAAATTGATCTTTGGGTAGTATAAATAAATTCTTTTAAATGATCTTTTTGTACTTTATCAGTCCACATTCTCGGTTCATTAAAATAAAAACTATTATCCTCAAAATAAGCTTTATATAATTTAACTCTAGCAGATGCATTATGAGATATAGCACCAACGAATGAACAGAAAATATCTTTATTAACGTTTTTAATATAACTCTTTTCTATAGGGCTGCAAATTAACGGTAACGGTATACCATTTTTATTACCACCCGCTTCAAATCTTATTGTACCTGGAGGTAGTATTTCTTGTACAGCATCATCATGTTGAGATACTGTAAAATATTTTTTATCTTTTGGTAACCAATTTAAATATGGTTGTAATAATTCTTTATTTTTACCCGTGATATATACACTCGTCCAATACACTGGAATATAGGTATAACCCGTTTCATCGAACGTATCCTTATGGGCTTTATAAAACTTATAAAAGTATTCTTCTAAGTAATCACCTTTGTGATAAGGTGGATATGTAGGGTAGTCTGCTGGTACTCTTAAATTTTTAAAATTAACTTCCATTTATTCTTTCTCTAACTATATCTAAAATTTTATACTTATCATCTTTTGTGCGTGTCCAATTACCGTGGTGAATAAAAATATTTTCCGGTATAGGAAACGTTTCATCTGTATTAAACCAATGACCCTTTAAACCACCTTTACCATCTGGTTGACCTGCGATGTGACCATATGTCCAATATTCATCCGGTAATACACTCCATTTAATTTGTATTGATGGAAAGCTATGTAGATTTCGTAACAAATAATTTACTGTTCGTTGTTCTTCTTCAAATTTAGTTAAGTTACCTAAAACGGTCTTAAAAAATGATCTAGTAGTTTTATTATTCCTAACACAAAAGAAGCCTGTATTTACACCACCAGGTCCATCATTTTGCCACACAACATCTTTACCTTCCATTCTTTTAATTATATCATCATAAAAATCTCTATATATCATTATATCAGGATCGATGAACATAAAATATTCAGTTTCTTCATCACATCTTTTTAAATTTTCATAAAAACATGATGCTTTATATTCCATTGTAGCATTCCAACCATCAGTACCAAACTCTGCAGTCTCGCAAAGTTGAGGTTTATTAACTATAGTTAAATCAATATTAGGGTTATATTTAAAAGAATCTAAAAGATACTCTTTTAGAAATTTTTCATGCGACGGTGTAAAAAGAGTATATGCTTTAATTTTCATTATTTAAAATCTGTCTCTCTAATTGTAGCTCATTTTTAAAGGGTTTCCACCATAATATACCATTTACTGTCTTCCTCTTTAATAAAACATTCTGAACAAAATTCCACCATCTACTCATTTCAGGTACAGTTTGCGCAATATTTGTATTATGTTGCTCGTACTCATCAGTATCTTTACACGAAACTGAATCATGTTCTATGTGAAAAATTACTGGAGGTTGTTTATTTAAAATTTTATATTTACTATTCACTACGGACGTGATAAAAAATACTGTATCCCAATATGGTTTACCTAGGTAAAGAAGAGGAAATTTATAAGAATTTTCTAACCACCAATCCCGTTTAAATGCAAAAAGATCAAAACCGTGTACACTATATGATTGTATTTTTAGTTCTTCGTCTAATGAATTAAGGTCATGTAAATGACCACGACTTGCTGGGTATGATTCTATACCATCTTCTAACTGTTTAAAAAATGTATTGTTCAATACAATATCATTGTTAATAAAAACTATTAAATCATTATCCGTTTTAGATAAACAATTTAGTATATCATTTACGAAAGGATATTTACCCTTTTGTGGTATTTTTAAAGTTTTAAAATTAGAAAAATTTATATTATCTTGATCTGATATAATATTATATAAAGTCACATCATGGTTTTTACTTTTACATTTACGTAAAGATTCTAAACACAATTGCTCTCTTTTAGAAAGATCTTTTTCATCTTTAAAGCTATTAATTCCTATTGCTATTTTCATATATTATTTTTTTTATTTCTTCTTTTGATAATCTTGGTATTGTTTGAATATTGTCATTATGTTTATCAGAAAACATTTTATACTCTGCTGAAAGCTTTTTATCTCTTGCTCCACCTTCATTAATTCTTGTTTGTGTTTCTGGATGATTCATAATTAAATCATCTGAATTTTTTATATCTGGGAAATACCAAAAAGCAGGTATATGTTTTGATTTGGATATTCTATATACATTTTCAACATCAAATATATACCTAAAATTATTATCATATAACCCGGTATCATCTAAACATTCTTTTGTTTTAAACGTAAATTCATTACACATATTTGGGTATAAAGAAACTGATACATCTTTACTATACTGTAATTCTAATTCAGGTGTTCTTTTTCCTGGTTCGCCTGACCCCCAACTAGTACTTGCAAAACAAAAATAACCAATTTTACTTTGTTCAGCTGCTTCTATATACTTTTCAAATATATCAGGGTCTTTAATTACCATATCATCTTCTAAAGTAATATAATAATCACAATCTCTTTCTTTTAAAAATCTTAGATTATCATTTCTACAAACTGATGGATAATAATTTTTTTTATGTTGAATCCAATGAGCATCTTTATAATTGCCTTTATATGGTTCACCACCGTTGACAACTACTAATTCATCTATTTTATCTAATGGTAAAGATTCATAAAGATCTTTAAAATAATGTTCTGCATTATAAGTTGTTATACCTACTCCTATTTTCATAATTCTTTAAAATATTTTATTACCGCATCAATATTATCATACTCTTGATTAGGATTTGTTACATCTATATTAAATTTATTTTTAAACCTTTCAACCCCCTCTTTGAAATGTTTTAACCAATCCCCTTTTCTTATTGTGGATTTTCCATGATTTTCATCTTGATCGTCCATATATTGATTACTATTTTCAATATCAATAAACCATCTAAAAGGGGGGTGATATCCTTTATTAATTGCTTCCATAGTATGGTCTACATGTTCCATAGCATTATAATAAATCTCATCCATTAAACCAATATCTTTTAATACTGAGTTATGATAATAAGAGCATGCACCATAAACATTAAAATATAAAGCAACTTTTACACCTCTTATATCAAAAATTTTTCTTGGATTAGGTTTATTACCATTTAATTTGTTATCATGACCGTGTAGACAATAATTAAAGTGTTTAACTTTTGTTTTTTTAGATGCTTCTATATATTTTTCAAATACATTTTCTTTAAAAATAACATCATCTTCAACTATAAATATATGTTCACATTTATTGTCGAGTAAATGCTGTAATGCTTTATTTTTAGTCTTACCAACTCCTAAATTTGTTTCATTATTAATAATATTTTTACCTGTTTGACTTAAAGGTGTTTCACCATCATTGATGATAACTAACTCATGGTACCAATCTTTTTTTATACTATTAATACAGTTTTTTAAAAAATTATTCCGATTACATGTTATAACCCCTATTCCAATCTTTGATATCATGATAAATATATATAAATAAAGTTATGGCAGATCAAGTAAGCATTAAACAATTACCACAAGTAACCGAAATAAATACGGGGGATTTACTTCTAGTACAAACACCGAACGCAACAAATACATTATTATTTGAAAATTTCATTATAGGTTTAAACAATACTACGTTTTCATCAACCATATCAGGTCAAAGAACTGATATTGATTCTCTTTCGTCGAGTACAACCGGTCAAAGAACTGATATTGATTCTCTTTCATCATCTATTTTTAGTAATAATATAAAAGCAATACCCTTAACTAAGGACGATGCTTTAAATTTAAGTGGTATTCCGATAGTAATTGGTGGTGAAACATTTAATATTCTTTTATCTGGGGTACACGTATAAAAGAATTATTTTTTAGATTTTTCATGTAGCTGTTTAAAAGTTTCCATTTGATCTTTTAATTCCTTTTCCTCCTTTTTAGCAATACCTTGAGTTTCTAAAAGTTGTTCCATTAGATCTAAATTTTCTGGACTAAACACATCTGAACTACTACCATCTCCACCTACTAGATCTCCTTCTGCATCTACATATAACTTAATCATTTGTAGGCGTTCTTGTGGCTGGCCAAATACTTCAATTAATGCAGGTGCGGTGTCTCTTGGAAAAAATGGATTATCTTGCGGGTTTTCATGATAATGTCTTTGTAAAACTTTAAAAAAGTTATCTATTTCTTTAATATATTTTTCATCAGTTTCTCTAACACCATTATCTTCAACCTGTATTTCGTTAAATTTAGTAATTGGTATAAAGAAAATTATATCAATATTTTCTAAAGCTTCTTTAACAATTGGTATACATTCATCAATGAAATCTTCGTCAATATCACTGTCTTCTTGACTCATAGCCCACATTGAGTAAACCAAGTTATCTAAAGGACATCTATCAAAAATAACTTTATCGTCTCTATCAAATTCTTTCAACGATTCTGCCATATAGTCTAATATTGCTTTTTGAGTTTCCTTTGTAGTATGTTTACTATGGGGTAGCTCCTTTTCAGCTAATATATTTCTATATGAATTAACCTCGTATCCATACATAGGCCATTCTTGTAAAAAATCTTTAATTAAGGTACTTTTACCTAAATTTGCGGTGCCACTAATTGCAATTCTCATATATATTATTTTATAATAAAAATTTGATATATCAAGTCTATATACTATAATTAATATATGATAACGTTTGATGAAAAGTCGCATACTTATAAGTGTAGTAAGACTGGTAGAGAGTTAATATCAGCAACTACTTTAATAGGTAAGTATAAGAAACCATTTGATAAAATGGAAAATGCAACTCGAGTAGCTAATAGAGAAGGTTTAGATATTGAGTTTGTATTAGATATGTGGGAGAAGGAAAAGAATAGAGCTTGTGATTATGGTACTAGTATTCATAAGGTTATGGAAGATTATTTAACTGAAGGAGTAGAAGAAGAAGAGCATGAATCTTTATACACTTCTTTTAATAAATGGAATCACATCTTTAAGAAATTTCCTACTTTATTATGTGAAGAAAAATTACACGATTTAGATAATTTTATTGCAGGTACTGCAGATCTAATTTACGAAAATAAAACCCATTTTATGGTTGGTGATTTTAAGACTAATAAAGCATTTAATTTCTTCTCCCAATATAATGAGTTCATGCTTAAACCAATGGACCATTTAAGTGTATGTGAATTTAATACATACGGGTTACAATTATCTTTATACGCTTACTTACATGAAAAGAGTTCCGGTAAAAAGTGTACTGGATGTGTTGTATTCTACAAGGATAAAGAAAATAAGTTTTACCCTATCAGAGTTAACTATATGAAGAAAGAGATTATTTCTCTAATAGAAGATTACAATAATCCCAATTCACTACCTTCAAAAATTGATTAATATATCTTTCCCTATCAGGTCCATATTTTTTGTAATATGCGTGTTCCCAAACGTCTATACCTAATATAGGGGTTCCCATATCATACATTAACGGGTTATTTTGGTTATCAGTAGGAACTATTTTTAATCTATTTCCTCTTTTTACCAACCAAACCCAACCGGAACCAAAATGCGTTTTTGCTTGTTCCTTAAATTGTTCCTTAAATTTATCTACGGAACCGTATTGGTTTTCCAGTAACTCTTTTATTTTCCCCTTTATTGTAGGTCTTTCAGGTGACATCATGTTCCAGAATAGTTGGTGGTTGTAAGCTCCACCAGCATTGTTCCTGATAGCTGGTTTTTTCTTTGCAGATTTTACAACTAATTGTTCCAGTTCCATTTTTTTTGTTCCAGTGGCAGCGTTTAGTTTTTTTATGTACCCTTTATAGTGTTTGTTAAAGTGTAATTTCATTGTTTCTTCATCAATAAATGGTTCCAAACTATTGAAATTATACGGAAGTTTTACAGGTTTGTACCCATTTAATTCTTCTAATAGTAAATCTGTTATATTATCGTAGTTCATTTTTTACTTCCCTTCATATTTGCACACCAATGATACATTTTACCTTTTTCACCACCAGATTTTTTTGCTTTTTTCCTTAATTCAGTAACTGATCCCTTACAACTCGCCCCGGATTTCTTAACCCTACCTGGTCTACTCTTCCCTTTTACCTTTTTATCAGCATAATTTTCAAAATATGTACTAAAATTAATCATTTTCTTTCATTCTTTGGGTTTTTTTCTTACTTGCTTCCTTTTTGATACTTATATACTTAAAGGCTGAACGTAAACTTTTCTTTTTTATAGGATCTTTCGTCCTCCCTATAGCAGCTCTAACTCTTTGATGTATTAAATTTATAATTTGAGATTGTCTCTTATGTGGTTTTGACTTAAAAGAAGATTTATTAAGGGTATCTCTTATATCTGCTACAGAACTAAATTTGACACCAACAGTATCCTTTGGGTTTTCATCAGTATACAATCTTCTACTTGAACCTTTAGGTTTTTTTCCAGTACCTTTTTTAGGATCTGCTTCTAATAATATTTTTTCAACTAAAGTGTTAAACTTCACCTAAATATTTAATAGAAGTTTATAAAATGTCATGTTTGGTCTTATTACAATGTTACTTACAACGCTCGGTGCAACGGGTATGGGTTCAATGCTTAAAATTGTCGGTGGGCTCTTTGCTGGTATATCGGATGCTAAAGAAGCAAAACATAAAAGAGAGCTTATTAGAGATATGCAGCTTCAAAAAGCTGATCTCGAATTTCAAAAAGCCGTCTTCGGTGACTTGGATAAAGACACATCTGTTTTTACCAGGGGTACTCGTAGGCTCATTGCTCTTATCGGGATGTGTAACTTTTTCGTCATCTCGGTCCTCTGCACCCTCTGGCCAGGAGTCGAGCTCGTCACTTTCACACCCCCTGAAAACAAAGAAGCGATCAAGCTCATCTGGGGATTGGTTACTTTCCCCTCAGGAGCAGACATTACCACCTCAATTACAACGGGGCACATTGCTTTGGTATCAATCGCCACTCTGGGAGCGATAATTGGTTTTTACTTTACACCGGGTGGTAAGAGGTAATGATTACAATAACTGAAAGTATAGGGGCCGGTATATTCGAAATTTTTGGTCTTATCGTTTGTAGTTTTATCCTATGTGTTATTTTTAAAGATTTATACCAAGAATTTAGGCGTAAAAAAAGGAAGTAATTATTTACTGATAGCTCTATAAACTTTATCCCAATCTTCTCCTGGATCGTTATCCTTTAGATCTACAACCCGATCTTTCATCATATTATAATAATATTCTAACTCTGTATTTTCTTTTATTGATTTATTAAGAGTATTTTCTGCTTTTAACCAGTCTCGATTTTTATAATGCTTTAAGAATGTATCATGTAGCATATAATTGAATTGGTCAGTTAATACTGTATAGACTGTTATACCTTCTTTCTTACCCTTAACAGCAATTTTATCTAATTCTATAAATTTAAACTTATTATGTATAAGATTAACAGTTTCTTGACCTAATAGAATACCCACACCATATGCTTTTGTTTGACCTTCAAGTCTTGCAGCTAAATTGACTCCATCTCCTAAGCATGTATAATCGAATCTTTGATCTGAACCCATATTACCGACAACAACTCTGCCGGTATTAATACCGATACCGATTGCTAATGGTTTCTTGCCTTCTTCAATTAACTGTATATTAAGGTTAGAAAGTTCTAATTGCATTTTTATTGCAACTTCAATTGCTTTAATACGGTGGGTTGTTTGATCTTCTGGTAAAGGTGCATTCCAAAATGCCATTAAAGCATCTCCAATATATTTGTCTATTGTACCACCAGATTCCATTACTATGCGAGTCATAGGAGTTAAATATCTGTTAATTAAATAAGTTAAACCTTGAGGGTTGTCTTTAAACTGTTCACTTATTGTCGTAAAACCTCTTATATCAGAAAATAATATAGTTAAGTCTTGTGTATCTCCTCCAAGTTTTAACATATTAGGATTTTTTTGAAGCTTTTTAACTATTTCAGGTGCTAAGTAATGTTCGAACTGCTTTTTAATTAACATTTTACCTTTATATTCATGTATAAACCTAAAAAATATAGCTAAAGTAAATACAATAAAAATACTATAAACAGGATAAGTAAAATCGTATAGTAAATTATAATTACTGAATAACCAAAAGCCGTATATAGGTAAAGTAATTATCACTACACTTATTAGTAAACCGTTAACAACCCATAGAAACCTAAGTGCACATAGCGTTAACAGTAAGCTCATTAATAAAGTAAATAGTACTTCATATAAGGTAGATTCTACTGGTCTAACTAATACATTATCATTTGCTAAAGTTTCAACAACTTGTAAATTTAATTCATGACCATTACTAACGTTAATAGGGGTTGCTACTGAATTAGATAAACCTTCTGCTGTTAAAGCAATTACTGCTATTGTATCCTTAACCGAAGACCAATCTTCACTAGTTAGAGAAATCTTATTAAACTCTGTATCATAATTAATCCATACTCTGGCATTTTCATCGGTTTTAAAAGTACCAACATTCCTTAATCTAATAGCACTTACACCAGCATGATCAACTTTAACTTGGTAAGATCTATCATCTACAAGACATCTTAATATTTCTAAAGGTAATGTTGGATAAACTTCACCCTTAACTTGTATCATTAAAGGCATACGACGGACTACACCATCTAATTCAGGAGCAGTAACGGTCATACCTACCCCTTTACTAAATGTACCAACGCTTTCAATAGGACCTATACCATTTGGATAATCAAATAACCAATCATTTAAACCTACCGAGCCAATAGTGGTAATATTTTGTTTAATTAACGTCCCTTTACCTTGCAATGCTGCAGATTGGGCTGTAACTACTGGATAATGATATAAAATATCTGTAAAGGTTTTATCGCCACCTAATCTATCTTCTTCAGCAAATAAAATAGGTAGAACTACTAAACCAGCTCCGTTATAATATGCCTTTTCTATATAATGAGATAATACATTTCTCTTCCATGGCCATTGACCGTATTTTTCTAGACTAGATTCATCTATTTCTATAATAGTAAATAAATCAGATTTTTTTACTTTTTGAGTCTTTTGATAATAATCTAAACCTTTTAATCTTAAAATTTCAACAGGGTATGGGTCATATATTCTTAATACTGAAAATAAGACTGCAGCAATAGTGCAATATATGAATGGTTTAAATTTATTAAGTTTCATTGTTGAATAATATTTATAGACACACTACCACCGGCGTTTAATACCCCTTCTGTTATAGTTCCTTTGTTATCATATTTTAATGATACATCTGAAACTGAAGGCACGGTTAATTGTATTTTATTTTCGTTATCAGATATAAAGGTAGCTTTATCGTCTTCAATTTGAAAAATAGTATTCTGATCTTCACTACTAAAATCTAAATATGATGCTTCTTCTAAAAAATCATCTTGATTATCATTTTCCATTTTTTCATCATCAACGTTTTCAGTTATTTCACTTTCAATTTTAACTGTTTCATTTTTTCTATCGTTATCTATTATAGGTCTCGATGGAGATGTAAATGTTGAGGTAACTGAGGTAACTTCAAATGCTTCAGTTAATATTACCGAACCAATATTATTAAAAACTTCAATAGAACCTACGTATTGTTTACCATTACTATCTTCGGATGGTAATAAAGTAAACTTACTTTCTCCAGATTCTTTAACTATTACTTCAAAGTCAGTACCTCTAACTGATACTGAAGCAGTCGGTGTCGTTATTTTAATATTTTCTCTATTATTTTTAGCTATTAAACCAGATGTATATCTAAGTTTACCGAAAGATGCTTTTAAATTAACTTTACCTTTTTTTGTATTATTATCATATACAAATTCATCTACTACTAATGTTGAATATTCTGCAATAGTAACTTTTGTATCATCTACGAATAATATTTTTATAACACCATCTAAAGTTTCAATTTCATCATACATCTCAACCGGTGTACCATTTTCAGTTAAAATTTTATTTGAATCCCTTGTAATCTGCCCGGGCTGGGTTTGAAAAGAAACCTCCCCAACTTTAGCAAAAGCAGAGGAGGTTAATAATACGAAAACTAAAACTAAATTATGGATTGATAATCGTTCCTTGAGCGAAATCAGGCATTGCAACTGGTTGTGTATAACTTCCATCGAAATTACTTATGGTATCAAGACCTTCTAATCCAGCAGTATAGGAGCCGTCAGATTGTATAATTGTAAAGGTTGTATCATGACCATAATGGGTAAGCTCTAATGTTTGATTTTCTGAACCAGATTGTACTAGGTTAAGAACGTTACTATCACCTTGAAGTTGTACTGTTTGGCTATGACCTAATCCTAAATTACCACCTTCTTGTATTGATGTAATTAAATTACCTGAACCAATTAAAGAAATATCAGATACTGCACTGATATTATCATTAAGATACAAATCTAATGTGTTACCACTACCAATAATATAGTTCTTAAGATATTGCTGAGAAATATTTGAAGCTTCAGTAGATACATCATCCTTCTTAATAGTAATATCATTACCATCACCTAATATAGTATTAGTAAATGTGTTTTGATTACCAGATACAATTAAATCTTGTAAATTACCATTTCCTTCGATATAAAGATCAAAATTAGTTTCATCTCCAACCCATTCAATATCTAATTCATTACCGTTACCGATTTGAGAAATATCAAAATCACTACTATCTCCTGCAATAGTAGAAATATCTGTCGAATCACCTATTCTATTTCCTGAACCTACTTGAGTAATATCAAAAGTACCTGTAGTACCTTCTTGTTCTAAGTAAATTTCGTTATTTGCAAATGCAATAGTGCTTGTTAATAATAATGCTAGTAGTGTTGTTTTCATATCAATATTTATAAAAAACGATATGAAAATTATTATTATTCAACAAAATTCCATAAGCCTTTTTGATCGCCTTGCAACATTAAGTCTATTATACATGCATCGATAGCTTTCCTTGTTGCAATTGAAACCCTTTCATTTCTTGCATAACCTATTTCTGCCTCACCGTAATCATTAAAATCTCCTAAACCTAATTCATCTGTATCAAAATACTTAAAAAATGTTGCACCAGTACTAATACTTAATATAGTTTTACTAACTGTAGATGATAGTAATATTTGACCTGAATTAACACTAACAAATCTCATTGAAACTGTAACATTATCTTTTCTATACTGTTTTGAAGCTCCAATACCTAAATAACTAGCTCCAATACCACCAGATACAATATTACTTTCATATGAAATAATACCCCCTTCAACTATCATACCAGCAAATAATAAAGCACCTAAATCTTCTTCACTATCATTAAAAGACCTTCTATTAGTTTTAATAATATTTCTTTCATTAAGTAGATTAGCAAGGTTA
>Ga0302114_10001865_pt1 | contig 13763 bp, 15 predicted proteins | sample AG5_Surface_MG_FD_203107 | JGI IMG/M metagenome (GOLD analysis project Ga0302114, IMG submission 203107) | Marine microbial communities from Western Arctic Ocean, Canada - AG5_Surface | ecosystem: Environmental > Aquatic > Marine > Oceanic | place: Canada: Western Arctic Ocean | collected...
AGCAACAAGTGCAAAAGCCGAAGGAAGATTTGTTTTAGCTGCAACATTGGCTGCCGCTGGCAGCTCATAGGTATAAACATTAAAATAAATTATGGCCGTAATATTTAAAAGGCCGTCTGGCATAAGATCTATTGTCTCAATCCTGTATAAAGTTGAGCTTAGATCTAAAGGTGCATAAGTTATATCAATAATATCCCCTACATTGCATTTATATAATTCTGTTGTTGCTTGGAATGAGATTTGAGTTTGGTATCTGGATCTTACCAATAAAGCCTTGCCCATGTTAAAAGCAACATAAGGAGAGCTGACATATTCACAATCAATTTTAATTTCTAATTCTTCACCACCATCATCATAGGTGTAGCTTTGGCCACTAACACTTGGAGTATGTAAAACAGTTACAGTGTCTGCTTCATAAGCCTTTTTTGCATTAAAGAAATTAACAACAACTTTGTTATAACGATTATCTTTAGATCCATAAGAAACATTGATGCCGCCCTGGGAAATAATATGGTTATCATTTACTGAAAATGTTGAGGATCCAGCATCCTCAACTTGCAGCTCATATTTGCCGTCTACATAATTAAATATGCCTCGCATTGCAGCCAGCAATGATTGAGAGTTTTCCATTACAGTTATGTTTGGATCAATCACACCATGGCATTGAAATCTTTTATTTTTAATTAATATAGTTCCAACATCGCTTGCATAAGCTGCTGATAAATTTTGACTAAAATAAATATTATTGCTTTGGGTGGAATCATATGGCTGTACTCTTGATGTGGCATTAACTGGAACATTGCCAAAAACTTCCGCACCCACTGAGTTTGTTAAAGTTGCATAGTCTCCAGAATAAATAAAATCCCAAATATTTTCTTGAGCAGTTACTAAATTAGAACCATTATCTCCACTAAAAGTCACTGATTGTGCGGTGCCATTAAAATCTGGAGTATCTACCAAAGTATCGCAAACAGTGGCTGCGGTTCCAAAGGTAGATAAATTTAATTCAGATGCTGTTAAGCCCTTTCCATATTCAGCGTTTGAAATGTAGTCCAAAAAGCATAAAGCTGGATTATCTGAATAAGCATAAGTGCTGGGCGTTCCAAAGGTTTGGCCGCTTTCCCTGGGATCGTAAACTTTCTTACCTCTAACAACTACTGTTAGCTGCGGAAGGCCTTTAAACATGGCCTTTGAATCAAACTCAGCGGAAAATGCTAAATATGCTATGCCGTTTAATTTATGTGCAACTGTCCATTTGCTTGGAATTGAAGCATTTAACATTGGATCTACAGTCTGGCTTGCTGCCCCATGATGTGCATTAATAACAAATCTATATCTTTTGGTTGGATCTGTTCCGCCTACTCCTCCAGAAGAAGTTTGATTTATACCACCAATCTGAGTAGCTGTATTTAAGCTGCCAGCTCCAGAGCTAATTTTATCGCTGCCTACATAAAATCCATCCCTAAAAACTTTTGGATCTGAAATGCTTACGCCATTTATTTCAACAGTCGCTAAATCTATGTGATCTACTTCACCCACACTTAATGCATAAACACAAAAGAGATCCTTGGATCTATTGTCTGCTGTATCTAAAAAGATTAACTGAGATCCTACACGCCTGGTTCCATAAATAATTGGAACCTTGCCGCCAGCTGCAACCTTGGTTGCTAGTATGTCCTGGCCTTTACTTAATAAGTCCTGGGCGGTTCTAAAGTTTTTGATTCCAACAGCTGCCGTAACTATCATAAAAGCTGTCCAAATAACCTGGGCAGTTTTACTGGCCGCCAGCCATGCACCCACAGCAACAAAAAAATCAACTACTGGATTACCCGTTGAGGTTTTGTTGCCTGTATAGCCACCAGGGCCAACTTCTCTTAAAAATCTTGGTTTCCTAAATTGTGGAAGCATTAACTGCCCCACCTAATATCATCTTTTGTTTCGGTGGCGTATTCAAAACCCTTGTCTCCGCTGCTAAATCCTTGCTGGGATTCGTCTGAAAAATGACGGCCTTTTGTGAGGTTCCAATTACTCCAATGATTAGCCACAACCAAATTTATATCTGTGCTATCTCCTGTTTCAGAAATTGCCACAGATCTTATGTTGCCAGTAAAGAAATTGATTGCTCCAACCAGAGATTCATTTTCATCTAAAAAGCCTAGATCTACTGTTACCTTTTTATCCATGTAGTTTCCAGAGCTAACCAGGGATCTAATTTCATTGGTTACATTGCTGCATATAACTGAAATCTCATCTACTTTTAATTCACCAGTTTCTTGAGTTTGGTTTATTTGTAAAAAGGATCCGCCAGCCGAATAGCTGTTGCTGTTAAAGACTAAATCAGTATAAAAATCCGTTGCTCTCACAGTTGTTGATAGAGCAAATTCAACCAGGAAACAAATGTTTGTTTGTTGAGCTGATACTTGAGTTTGTAATGCGGAGCTAAGAGTTCTAGGCATTAAGCTATAAGCTCCCTAACATCAAATGCGATGCTAAAAAAGCCAGAAGGATCTGTTGAATACATTACCTCACCACTTGATAAATAGACTGTGAGCAAAGGCTGGTTGACTGTTACAGCTTCATTATCAGCTAACGCTGCAACTAAGTTGGGAGATATTGATACTGTAGCCGCCCCAGATCCATCTGAGGTTACATCATCTTGCACCATGTAAACTTTTGTATGATTGGCAAACTTAATCATGTCTCCAGCTTTAAGAACGCCATCTGTTGAGGCTGTAAATCCATCCATAGAAATGGTTGAATCTTGGGATGCTTGCACACCAACTGCGGCTATGTCTGTTTGAGCTTTATCGGATCCTAAATTTTGCAATGGATAGGTAATAGTAAAATTTTCAAAGGCCCCTTTTTGTTTTTGTAAAAAGGCAAAGATCTTCTGGCCATTTTCTTGAGCCATTGCTGGCATTTGTACTGTGAATGAAAAATATTGGCCGCCAATCTGCCTGGCTGATTTTTTGCCAGATAAAGTTTGGTTAACTAATGTAGGCCTGTTGTCTTGAAAGTTTACGGCCCTAAATTTAGGCGTTGTTGGAAAAGATCCACTCATTACACTACCCCCATTTTGCCACGATTATTCATGGCGTTATTTATCATTGCAGTGATCATTTGTTTCCTGCTGTTTAGTAATTGATCAAACCCAGCTGCATCGTTAGCCTGGATGTTAAAAGTTATGTTTGCACCAGAGTTCATGCCCTGGCCTTTAGTGTGATCCACTATAGTTTCATTTGGATGCAGTATTGCTGGGAAGCCACCTTTGCCGTCCACCCCTCCTGCCCTGGCTCCCATTCCTGTATAGCCACCGCCATCCGCTGAAAAGAGATCTCCAAAGCTGCCAAATGCAGATCCGAAGCTGCCAATTAATGGTTTTAAAATCATTTGTTGAATTGATATTCTTAAAAGCTGCTCAACAACATAATCAGCAAAATCTGCAAAAGATAATTTGCCATTTCTTAGGCCATCAACAATAGAATCTTCGAATTTTTTCATTGCACCAACTGCTGTTGTTTCCATTGTTCTGGCCAAACCCTCTTTGCCTAATTGGTCATCAAACTTTTCTAATGGGCTTAAAGCATCAACAAAACTATCACCAAGTTTCTTTGTGCTATCACCTGCTGCATCTGTGCCGCCTCTTAAATCATCAATGCTTAATTTGTAGCCTCTAACTTTGTTGGCAACCACTTCTGCTTGTTCGCCAAAATTGCTTGTTTCTTTGTTTAGATCTTTTAATGCAACGTCATTATGCAAAAGCATTAATTCTAAATCGCCTAATTCATCTGCAAATTTTCTTGGCATGATGCTCATCAATGCCTTTTGAAATTCTAAAAATTGGATCTCAGTTTCTTTAAGTTTTATTCGTATATCTGTAAAAACTCTAAAAAGATTATCTCCAAGATCTCCCAGTGCTTGTATGCCACCAGCAACACCCTCAATAATGCCGTTTGCAATTTTTAATCCCAAAGCATCCATTCCACCAGCATCTGCAATAATTGTTTTAATCTTTGCAGATATTGTTTCTTGCATCTTTTCAAAAACTGGCAAAAATGAAGTTGTAATATTATTTACAAAGGATCCAAGCTGCATTTTTATAACACCAACAGCATCATTAAATTGTTCAGTTCTTCTAATTACTTTTTCACTAAGAACAATACCCAACTCTTTTGCTCTGGTAATAAAATCTTTAAGGCCTCTGTTACTAAGATCTTTAATTGCACCAGTTAAAACAACCCCTTGCCTGCCAAATAAACCAGCCAAAGCTGCTGCTCTGGTTGTCTGATCTGCCATGTTTGATACGCCTATTGCTGTTTCTTCTAGCAATGTATCAAATGATTTCATGTTGCCTTCAGTGTCCTTTAATTCAACGCCAAGATCTTTAAAAATATCTGCTTGAGTTTTTAGGCCCCTGGAAGCATCACCAACACTTCTGGCAAATTTAATAAGTGCTGTATTTGCACCCTCAACAGTTGTTCCAGATTCTCTGGCCGCAAGATGAAATGCTTGCAGAGTATCTGTGGCAATACCTGTTTGTGTGGAAGTTTTACCCAAAGCATCTACGGCATCAAAAGATTTATTGACTATAAGAGCTAATGCACCAGCTGCCGCTGTTGCTGCAATTCCTACAGCTGCAATTCCTTTGGTTGCACCTGCGGCAGCACCGCCAATGGTTTTTAAACCACCAGTTACAGCACCAAACGCAGCTTTTGTTTTATTAATAGCTGTTAGCTCAATCTTTACTTTTTTATTTGCCATGCTTCCTTCTATCTTCCAATATTTCTAAATAAGCAATCCAGCCTTGGTATTCCTGGACACTAATTTTTTGCAATTCTTCTAGGCTTTTTCCTAGTCTTTCTGCAAGGCTGTATTGCAGAAATAAATTAGCATCCTCTGTTAGTCCTTTTTTACTTCCTCAATAGGCTCTTGCCCCATAATTTCTTGAGCAACTCTAACTAACACCTCACGATCAACTTTATTTAAAAGTTTATTTTTATCGCCAATATCAAATAACTTTTCCCCATCGCTATCCAATGCCTTATAAATTAATACATAAGCCATCATTGTTAGATCATCTTCCTGACTCATTTTGTAAAGTTTAGAAGTTTCACTTAGCGTTAATGGCTTGCTGTATATTTTTAATGGTTCATCGTCTTGGCCCCATTCTGGAACCTGCGTAACTCTCACATCTTGAGCTTCAAAATGTTTTACTGCGTTATCTATTACTGACATTTTTTATACTGTTGTAATAGTTAAAGCTCCGCTGCCCTGGAAGCTAATACTCGCCTCAACTAATCCATCGTGCGAACCAGAAACAGTCTTACCAGTAATAACGGCAGAACCGCTATAGTAAGTATCTCCAGCTGTATCGCCTTCTGGATACAAGTTAAGAGTTATCGTTGATCCAATACTCATAGCCACTTGGCCTGTTGTATCTGCATCATCGTAATGACACTCAACTGATCCTGAAAAGGATGTTAATGAAGATTCAAATGTTTTAGCTGAATCGCCCATTGATGTGGATTCTATTGTGTCCGCAGTCTCATCAATTGAATATGATTTAACCTCGGCCACAGTTGAACTACCAACTTTTATTAGGCCACTAGAGCCTTTAGTTACTGACATTTTCTTTTACCTCGGCTTTCGCCTGTTTTTTTAGAGAAGATTTAGTTTCCTGGATTGCTTCTCCTTTCCAACCCTTTTTCAACAAATACTCAACCCTTGTAGGATGTGCATCTATAGAACTCGTACCATCTGGTGAAATCATTTTCATAATTTACTCCTGGTTAAACTGCCACATCTGGATTTTGTTCCTGGACGTAATAGCTAGTTAAAAAAATCAAAGTAGCAAAAGCCAGTGGCTTCTCCCCCTCTGCGTTAAATTCAATTTCAGTAGATTCTATGTAGCAATCTTTGGCCTTCCCAGATAGGGTTGGATCCGCTGCAATTGCTTGTTCTACTTCTTTACAAACAGTGTCCAGAGTATCTTCAAAATTAGTTGTACTCTTTACATAGGCCTCAACAACCAGGCTTAATGTTCTTTCACTTGTTCTGTTTGGGCCAATCTCTATTGGCTCGCTATCTTCGGATTTTGTATAAACCAAAATCGCTGGCAGGTTGCCATCTTCCAGAGGGTATACCCTGGAATCAAACACATTAGATCCTGTAGTTGTTAAGCCAGTTAATTGCGTTACCACCTGGTTACGAATCTGCTGTCTTACATGATCTGCCATTATTGTTCCTCTAATACTAGGGCCGTAAAACCCTTGTTATCTTTTTGCACATTAACGATCTTGTAATTTGTTGCGGCCTTCAGAATATTGCCGTTAACATCTTTGTAGGCACTAACCGCCAAAGTATCGTTGTGCGTAACATTTGGGATATCTACAGATCTGCAATATGCGATAGGCTGCACAGCCTCAACGCCAGATCCTTCATCCAATTCAACATACTCCTCATTTAAAATTAAATTTAGAGATGTACTAACTCCATTCCTGGTGTATGTAGCACCCAGGCCATGGCCATAAGTTGGATCTAAATATGCTGCCATATCAGATTCAGTTTCGTATCTTATTTGACTCATTAAGCGGCCTCTAAAATAAGAGTTAACATTCCAACATTGTCTGGTTGTACCTCAACCACTAAATATGTGGTTGCTGGCTTAATTACATTGCCTTGGTCTGTGGTTACCGCATCAACAATCAATTTATCTTGATGAGAAATATATGGTGCATCGCTGGCTTTCATTGTTGCCCTGGGTTGATAACCCTCAGCTGCAACACTGTTGCCTTCAATGGCAAAATAATCTTCATCCATAATTAAATTGATGTTTACAGAGGCACCAGAATCAATATCAAAATAAGTATCAATTAATCCGAGCCTAGAATCCCAAAGCGTATCTTGCACCTCAAAGAAAGTACCAGTGATTCCAAATCCTACTGTTGCATCAACATAGGAACTAAAATCAGCTGCACTTTCAAGGGCCATTATTTGCTCTTAGATCTTTTCTTTGGAGCAGGTGTATCGGATGTTTCAAGGCCTACAGATCTATCAACTTTTTTTGGCTTTGGTTTTGGCTCAACGTATTCCTGGGCCTTATTGCAATTAACCAAAATGAAGCCTTCATCAACTGTAATCTCAACAACATCTCCAGGGTTTACCCTCTGGCCGTTGCAAACTGTCGCTTTTGTAATTAAATATTTTTTCATTTCTAAGTTGGGGGCGTTGCCGCCCCCATTCCATTTAAGCATTACTTAAAATTATCCGTCATTAGCTAAAATGAAGCTCTCTGGATGCCTTACAGCAATATCCATGTTCTGGAGAGCAACAATTCTTACTGAGCCAGTTGTTGAAAGTGAATAAGGATCCACAGTCAAATCTAACCCTGAGAAGAAACCAATTAGCAAATCAGCAAAGTTTCCGAAGTAGAAATCACCAGAAGTAACTGCTTGAGATCTGATTACATCGTAACCATTCACTCTGCCATCTGGAGAAACAAGAAATTGTCCAGAACCAGAGTCCTTGGATGTTACTTTCATTGTTCCGTATTCAGAAGGAGTACAGATATATCTTAGGTTTCCAAGCAGTGCATTATCAGCAGCAATGTCTGATTCTAAGCCTACGATTTCAGCCCAAGTTGGATTTGCAGCTGCAAATGTACTTGTGTTGATTCCAGAAGTGTTGCGAATTCCTGTAGGTTGTCCAGAAGTTCCAGATCCCATTAATCCACCAACATCAATTGCTTGTGCAATACCTTTAGCTAAATCATCTCTGATTAAGTTTTCAATGCTTAGTGAGCTTTGAGAAAGTAGCAATCGAGTGGCGTCCGTAAATGCACCGACCACTTTACTAGACATAGTGACACTACCAGTTGTCATTTCTGACTCGGCAGCAGCAGCACCTTCTGTTGCAATCCAACCAGCTGAGCTGGCGGCTGTCTTTTTGGGAATAGTAACATTCCCTTTAAGTCCATTAAGAACTGTTGCACCAGCTTGCATGACTGTTGATGCATTTCTTAATACATCGATAAAGTCTCCGCCTCTGTAGTCTGGAGCAATAAGAGTTGAATCATCGGATGAGTTCATGTCTCTTGACCAGTTTCTTAGTACATCACTAGGAAGCATAATGCCCTGTGAAGTTTTACCTTCGGCAGCAGCAGCAGCGTGAGAACATTCAAATTCAAATGCAGCATCTTCTTGAGATCTACGATCTGTTGGATTTGCCAAAGCTCTAATAGCTTTTACAACACTGAATCTTTGTGTTTCTTTAGGGGTTAAACCAATTTCATTTGGAGTTTCTAAAGGAACGTCATTAGATATTTGATCCAATAATTGTCCTCTAAAAGCATCAACTGAAAGTTGATCTTGTATAGCTTGATTACCTAAATCTCTTTTGTTGTGCTTTGCAGCAAGATCTAAAATCTCTTTTGAGTTTTTAGCAAATTCTTTTCTTGCTTCGTCTGCACTTTGAGATCTAATTTCATCAAGATTAATTTCTTGTTTTTCATTTTCCATTTTAGTTACCTGTATGTTTGGAATATTGTTAGATTTAGAACGGCCAACGCCAACTTTTTGGGTATCGGTGTCTGCTGGGATTGAAACGAGGCTGGCCTCATAAGGAACCCAACTTGCACGATAGTGATCGCCAATTTTGTCATTGTTTGACTGTTCTAGTTTAGTAATTCTGTAACCAACGGAAATATTTTGTTTAATTCCGTCAACTACATCTCTAAAGACTTCTTCGGCTAGTGCTGATTTACCAAATCGCACAACCGCAACTGTCCTTTTTGCGGCCTCATCAAGTCTAAATTCTTCAATAACTCCAATCTGTTCATTCATATTATGATTGTTAAGAAGTGGAGCTGTACCAGATTTTATAAATGACATATCTATATCCTCTGCCCTATGGGATAGAACTTCTAACCCAAATGACCTTTCAACTTCGCTTTCGGATGACACTCCTATGCGAACCCTTCTGGTCTTTTCGTCAATGTAAGATGCCCTGGATAAGTTGACTGTTCGATATGACATTTCATCATCAAACAATCTATCCTGCTCATCTTCACTAACATCCTCAATGACTTCAACAGATTCAATAATAGGATCTGCCTCTGTTTCGCTGAGGATGGGATTTTCACTTTTAAATTCCATGCTTACCTCACTGGGATGTTTTTCATTTGGCGTAATTGCCTCTTGAAACTTGTTATTCATTATCTGGATCTCCTTCTACTACAGCTGGCACTGGAGCTTTGTTACCAAACGGCTGGAAAGCTGTGGAGATTCCATATTGTTCTGCCAGTTCTTTTTCTTTTTGATGTTGTTCAAATGTTTCCTCTACGTCTTTGCCGTAGCTAGAAACAATGTCTGAGTAAGTTGTTATGCCGTTTTGTAGGCCAACAACATTTGCCTGCATTTCTTTTAATGGATCTATCCAAGGGAATGATCTTGGGATGTAATTAATGGCATTTGAGAATTTATCAAATTTACCAATTGGCAAGTTTATGGCCTTGGTTGTAATGGCCATCTCTAACCAGCGTTTAAAAACTACATCCATAAAATGCTGAACAATAAATTCTTGCCAGATCTGATAGTTAGAACGATCTTCTAATGCACCTTGGCGAATAGAAGAATAATTAACTGAGGTTAAATCATTGCTTAAAGAGTGATATGAGATGTTAAGGCCAGAAGCAATGGATCTTAAAATTGTGGTTGTAAATGATTCAAAGGCATTTGTTGGATGCGTTGGATCATAAGGTGTAAATTGCATACCATCTGGCAGCTGCTGAAAAGTTCCAGGCTCTACGTTCATCACTGGATTAAAAGTATCTTCCATGCCATCGCCAACGTATGAATTGCCATCTGGTGAACTAAAGAAACCAGATTTACTGGCCCCCAGCCTTGCACTTACAATCTCGGCCTCAAGATATCCATCAAGCTGCTTAACATTAGCCATGGCTGTTGCAATATGGCTCACGCCTCTTGTTTGCTCGGCCCTGTTTGGCATAAAGCAATGCGTTATTTCTTCTGCTGGTACTCTTATGTGCTTTTTGTCGTATTGGTATGAAGTGCCATAGGGATGTTCTGCAAACAAATGATACGCAACTGGTTTATAAAATTTATCAACCTCAACACCCATGCAAATCTTGTTACCATTTTTATAGGTTTCGTTAAGATCTTCATCTAAATAATCAGCTTCTAAAAATTGGATCTGATAACCAAAAGAATTGTTGTTGCTTTTTATGTGTCTAATTAAAACCTCGCCATCTCTGGCCAGGCTTTCTACAAATAGTTTTTGGCAATCTAAAAAAGACATTCTGCCATTGGCCGTGCAAACTCCATATTTTGTCCATCGCTTCCAGGCATCTTCAATTTGTCTGTTGGCCAAAAGATCTAAAGATCCATTTTCGTTCCTGGCCTTTGAGGAAATGCGAACACCATGCTTGCCAATAACATTAGAGATCATTAAATTTAAATAGCGATTGATATAAGAATTGTTCCTGGCTAAATCTCTGGCCCTGTCTCTTAGAATTCTTAGATTATCTTTTATTTCTGCATCGGCTGATTTGCTTGATGTAATAAAATCAGCAAACAATCTGCCGCTTGATGCTCCTGTGTAACCCCTTCTAAAAATAGGTCTTTTAGGTTTAGTATTACGATTAAAAATATTGTTGTACCAGGCCATTATGTTAAGTCTGTTGGATTAAAAGTAGATGTAGGCCCAAAACGAACCTTAATATTGTTGCCAGTGCCTTTTCCATTCTTGGCTCTGGCTTGTTTAAGTTCTTGTAAGTATTCAGTTTTAAATCTATCTCTAAAGCTCATAAGCTCATCAATAGACATTCTGGAAAGAGATCTACCAGCAATACTCATAGAAGATTGATCCATGGTGGCTCTGTTTAAAGACACGGCTTCAATTGCATCAAGCATTTGCTTGGCAAAAGATCTTACTGAGGATGTCGTGGTGGCATAATCGTCTTGAACAGACATAAACCCTTCGCCAACTTTAACTCTGCCACCAGAGTTGCGGTGGATGTTAGCAATCCAGTTGTATTCGCCAGCCGTGTAATTGGCTGTTGTTGAATGAGGAACCTCAACTTTATAATCAGATCCATCGTTAGTGGCCAAAATTTGGAAATGTACGTTTGTGGATCCATCAATAAGATTGAACTCATACTTTAACGTGAAAGATGAGTTGCTATAGTCTGTTCCCAGACTGTCATTTTTCCAATTCCAGTTGTCTCCCTTCTTTAATTCAGAAGGAACTTTGTTTGGATAGTTAGTTGAATCAAATAAATTGGCCAATTAATCCTCAATGTTTTATATGTATACCTACACAGAAACACTATGGTCATTTAAATTGTTGTCAAATATATAAATATTACGAGTTATGGATAAGATCTCAGCTGTAAAACTAATATTATTCGCAATTATTGTTTCCAACTGGTTGCAAAATTAGATCCTGGTGATAATCCAGGCCCTTTTTGCCGTCCAGGTGCATTTTTAGGATCTTCCTTGGCACCAGTCATTAATCTTTCTTCAATGACATCAAAATTTGGGTTAAGCAGATAAATTGCAGCAAAGTTATACACAGTTACATCCAAGGCCTCATTCCTGGGCCTAATTTGTTTCCAGGCCAAAGATTTACGGCCACGGATCCATTTAGTGATTCTTTTCTCTGCTGTGAGCTGCTTAAAGTATTCCTCATCGACATCCGCTGGGAAATGCAGCGTTGTTGTATCTTGATCTGCATTAAGCCTGGCAAATATGTTTTCTTTGGCCGTATCAGTTCCAACTGTATACAAAGCAGTTTGTGTTTTACCCACATAACTTGGCTTACTTACAATTGGCTTGCCTGCAACATTAGCACCTTTGATTGCAAATATTCTTCTGCCCTGGCGTGGTTTAGTAAAAGAGTAAACTTGATTTGTATGATGGCCACCAGAATCAATACAGGTAGATGAAATTGCAATAGATCTACCAGATTCAGTCTTAAATCTACTTTTTAGATATAGATCTAACTCATTCCAAACATTGACGGCATTTGGATCTCCCCAGAATACTTTGTATTCAATCACCCAGGCTTCATAGTTATGGCCCCATCCCATTACTTGGGCCTCTAATCTATCTTTTTGCGTATCAACACCGCAAGTTGCAACTAAGATATTTTCTGGCAGCGTTAGACCATCATAATTTAATCTTCTGGCCAATAGGCCTTCATGCTCTACGCCATCGCCCTGTTCTTCCCAGCTTTCGCCCAGGCTAGTATTGATAAAAGTCTTTAGCATTTCTGGCATCTTCTTGGCTTCAAGAAAGTTTACAGCCATTGATGCCCAAGTTGCCCAGGGAGAATACAGCTCCGAAATATGAAAGCCAGCCGTTTTAACAGAAGATTCAGTTGCCTGCCATTCGCCATGCTTTAACATCCAAGGCTTGCTAGATTCATCAATTACAGAGCCACATTCTTGGCAACAATAATGAGCTGCCTCTGGTTTGCCTTCATCCCATACAACATTTTTCCAAAGCAATCTTTGTTTAGTATGACACTCTGGACATGGAACCATATAAAAGCGTTTATCTGATTCTTCAAACGCAGCTTCAATCTTAGAGATCCCTTTTACAGTTGGAGTGCTACACATATAAATTTTGCGATTCCAGAATGTTTTTGTTCTGGCTATAGCAAGATCAGCTGGTGAACCTTCGCTGCCAGCACTTAACTCATAACGATCTAGTTCATCTAAAAAAAGACAACGGATTGGACGGCTAGCCAGTCCCGCAGCACTGTTGGATCCAACCAAAGATAAATGGCCGCCAGGAAACTTTTTATGCAAAACAGTGTTGCTGCTATCTCTGGATCTAGCATCCGCAACTAAGTCTTTAATCTTTTTTGAATCTCTTATCATTGCTGCCAACCTATCTTTTGAAAATGATTGAGCCATGGCCAGAGTTGGTTGCACCACGAGTAATGGACTTGGATCTTGATCCATGTAGTAAGCAATGGCGTTTAGTATTAATTCAGTCTTACCAACCTGGGATGATGTCATTACAACTATTCTTTCAATACCTGGATCATTAAAAGTGTCCATGATCTCTCTTTGGTATTCCGCCCTGGTTGTATTCCATTGCCCAGCTTCCGCAGAGTTCTCTGGACTTAACCGCCTATGCGAATCTGCCCACTCTGAAATCTTTAGATCTGGTGGCGGCTTAAATACTGCTTTCGTGTTGTTCAACACGATCTGCATATTCTGTAGGTATTCCATTTTCTCCTAGTTCGCTAAGTGCATCGTTTATGTTTTCTTTAATTAATTGCTCTGCTTCTGGGTATGTTTCCAGGGCAATAACTTGATGAGCAATCCTGGAAGGCAATCCCAACAGCTTGGCCCTAACATTGGCCACAAAATCTGTCCAAGTATCTTGAACCAACTGTGCTGGTATTAATTTGCCTTCAAGTTGGTTTACTTCAAGCTCTGCTTTATCAGCCTGGAATTTTGTTAACCTAGTTTTTTCTTCGGCTATGTCTCCGCCACCGCTGCGTTTGTTGTAGCCGCCCAGCTTCCGAAGGTATGAAATGTATGCAATTCTGCAAACATCTATGTTTAAAGGGGATCTGCCCATCTTAGAGGGCAAAATACCATCTCTAATGAGTTCTGAGATCCTTTTGGTGCTTAGGTCTAAGTGTTCTGCTAATTCTCTTTGCGTGGCCATAATTACTTGATTAAGAAAAGGCTGTGACTACAAAAAGACTGAGATGTGAATTTACCCACA
>Ga0302114_10001866_pt1 | contig 13760 bp, 20 predicted proteins | sample AG5_Surface_MG_FD_203107 | JGI IMG/M metagenome (GOLD analysis project Ga0302114, IMG submission 203107) | Marine microbial communities from Western Arctic Ocean, Canada - AG5_Surface | ecosystem: Environmental > Aquatic > Marine > Oceanic | place: Canada: Western Arctic Ocean | collected...
CCCACCACCGAGAAGGGCCTCCCTCCTGACCTGGTCGGGCAGCCTGATTTCGCCCTCCCCTCCCGGGTTGCCCGGGCCTTCTTCGCCTGTCGCGTCGCCTTCGCCGCCTGTCGCCCCGCCTTCGCCGCCGCCGCCCGCAAGGTCGGGCTGGTCGTAGAACAAGCTCACGGCTCGGGACAGGTCCCAATCGCACATTGACAGGTAAATTGACCCGGAGGTCGAGCCGGTTAGGGAGAGGAACGAGGAGAGGAGGTCTGGGCTGGGGGAGGGGGGGGGGGACATTGACATTGACACAGACACACGAGAGGGTGTTTGGAGAGCTTTGAAGATTGGTTTTTGTCCACCTTTTCAAAAAATAAAAGATTTAAGTTTCAGAGTATTGGTTTCAGTCAAGTTCGTGTCAAACCTCAATTTCCTTGTATCGTTGTATGCTATAGAGAAAGCTGCAACAATATCTGACAAAATAAGAAATATGGTTCGACCATCATCCACTGTTTTGAATAGACGAGTGCTCCTCCTCCTTCTCTCCTCTCTTTCCCTTCTCCCTTCTGCCAGCCTAACTCTCCGGCGAGACTTCCTCTCTTCCTCCATCTTCACGGCCAACTCTGTCGCCGCCTCTGCCTCTGCCTCTGTGGCCGCCCAGAAATACGACCAGTATGCTCCATCATACGACAACCTTGACTCTCCAGATTCCCCCCTCCCTCGCCTCCTCTCCCTAACCGGCGGGCGTCGTCGGCTCCTCTCCTCAGCTTCTGGGGACGTGTTTGAGATTGGAGCGGGCACGGGCGCCAACCTTGCGTTCTACAATTTTTCCAGCATTGACAGGCTCACCCTCTCGGACGTGTCCAAGAACATGCTCGACGTTGCCAAGAGGAAGCTCGAGGATTATCCGAAAGAAATTAGAGATAAGGTGAAATTCGTTATCAATGATGGTATCCTCCCCCCAAACCCAAACCCTTCTTCGTCAATGTCAATGGTTGGTCGGTTCGACAGTGTCGTGTGCACGTTCACTCTGTGCGTGATTGGTGGCGATGAGTCCCCCCAAGTTCTCTCGAACATGAGTTCCCTCCTCAAGCCAGGAAGCGGGACTGCGTTCGTGTTCGAGAACACCCTGCCCGTGGATCCTTTCCTCTCCAAGTACTTTTCCCTCGCGGGGCCGATTATCGCAAGGGCTGACAGCACGAAACTCTGCAAGAACGATATTGACGTCACGCAACTTATCGAACGAACGGACATGAGAATCGTCAAGAAGGAGGTGTTTGCCAGTGGTCTCTTCACCTCCTACATCTGCAAAAAAAATTGATGATGGTCGTCAACAACAGCAATTTAACATTATCATATGTAGCATATACGAATTTCGAATTCGTTACAAATAAATAGATTAGAGGCAATTTGAGGAATGGAAAAATGTCCATTATTGAGCCGATATTTCTATTCAATGTCACACTCAATAATGTCAAACAAACCCTCATCGCTCTGTATGCTTTTCAACGTGGTTGGGTCGGTGATACCGTCAATCTTTCTCACAATTCCCATCCACTGCATGGACTTGATGATGTACGTTCTCGCCAACAGTAGATGCACATCCTCGCTCTTCAAGAAGTAGTCCAAGTTCAACTTGCTCCCCACAAACTCCCTCAGCTCCTCCTCCCCCACCGATTTTGCCACTTCCCTCATTGCTGCCGAGTCGTTGATCAAATTGTACAAAAGTCTGGTGACGTAGTACATGTTGATGGGCGGCGAGTGGATGAATTTGTCAACTCTGCAGCCCTCCTTTCCGTGATTAATCCCCTTGTAGACCCTTGGACTGTGGGCATTCTTGTTCACGTTCATAATTTCCAGCTTGTCCAAAATTTCCTGCGTTGGCGCGAACGATTCTGCGCCGAGCGAACGAATATACATTATTTTTGAAAGGGTCAGTCAAGTTTATTTTTTGAAGTTTTTGAGGTGTGGAATTATTTTGATTTGTGCTGGGGGGAGACCCCCGAAAACCGAAACCCCCCTTCTCCGCTGCGCTCGGCGCTTTCCGCTGCGCTCGGCGCTTTCCGCTGCGCTCGGCGCTTTCCGCTGCGCTCGGCGCTTTCCGCTGCGCTCGGCGCTTTCCGCTGCGCTCGGCGCTTTCCGCTGCGCTCGGTGATTTCCGCTGCGCTCGGCTTTCCGTTGCGCTCGGATGATGGACACAGCTCCCTCGCTACGCTCGGATCGCAATGGACGCAGCATCGCTCGCTCGCTTGCTGCTCACTCACACACCTTCGTAGTCGGTAGTTTTAATTTCGTCCATCAGCGCAATCATTCTTTGGAAGATGTTCTCGAAGAAAAGATAAAGCATTTCTTCGTCGCCCAGTGATTGCATCTGGTGTGCAAGGCCTGGTTTCGCCTCGTGCTGGTACCTGCCCTGTCTGTTGACTGACAATTTGTTGTATTGCTGAACCAACCCGTTAAACTCTGAGTGCGACCGACCGCCGAGCGAGCGAAAAATATGGTTGGTTTCGATAATAAAAGTTTTTCTCCATTTTGAAACTCACCTACGAGCACCATGGTTTGGTAGTCGTAAATGGACTCGGACAAATAATGGAAGAGTTCGTGCTGTTCGTTCGGGTTGGCGATTTTCCCCATTTGAGACTGATCCCTGCGCTTTCGCGGATTTTTCTTTTTTTCTATTTCCTCCGCCTTCACGCTCTCCACACTCTCCATGATTCGATTCACGTCAAGACCTGACACGGCTAGGAACGTTTCACGGTGCATGCCGCCTTTGCTCCGAACTCTGTTGTCGTTCCCTATTGTCATTCGGTGCGCCTTTATATGTTTTAGCTTTTCAACGTCGCCAATGGTCACCCTCTCTTTTTTGAACCCGCTGCTCGACTCAAACTTCTGCAGCCACGTTGCGTAATCGCAGACCATGAGGTTTATATTTGACTCGATGTCTCCCTGGAAGTTGGCGAATCTGCGCCATAATATGTGTTAGGATTACCCGTTATCGTTATTTTTGGCTCGTCTTATCTTACCGCTCCTCGATGCATTGGCTATTGAACAACGCCGCGTACAGCAATTTCATGCAGCTCGCAAGTCTCCTCATGTAGCTGACTATCCGACGCTTTGCGTCAGCTTGAACGCTTGTATTAACCGCTCCGCAGTCCTCCTTAAAGGTTCGCATCACGCCCATCAAATAATTGTTGAACTTTCCGTGGACGAAGAACAACTGCGCCGAGCGAGTCAAAAGAATTAAGTGGAATTTTTGTTAGTTTGTAGTGAATGTGAATGTGATTGTGATTGTGAATGTGATTGTGATTGTGAATGTGGGTGCTTAATGGCGCTCACCTTCTTTAAGGTCATGTCGTTCAAAATTTCCTCCGCCAGATTGTCTAGCAATGCTACCTGGTCTCCAATCCCAGTGTTCTCCGCCACCAAAAAAATCTGTACCTCGTCCAAGTACTCCGTCGCGCTGACTGTCCCACTCTCCTCCTTCCCGATGCCGATGTTTGTTTTCAGCTTCGTGCTGCGTCGAGCGGACCGATGGGAATAAATATTAGTTTATTAAAGTGGACATTTCCGCTCGTTCCGTTCGCTCGCTCACCTAACGTTTATCCAAAGGTTGGACAGGTGAAACATGATCATGGTGTTGATCTCGTAAGTGTAGATGTGGAAGTAGCTCTCGTACGCGTCCGAGTAGGGATCAGCAGGGTCGAATTGAGAACGGAGTTTCAGTGCAATGTGGACGGATCTTGAAGTCATTTCCTTGTTGTTCTTCCAGAAATGTGCCGTGTCGTCCGCGCCGCGAACGTAGCACATCGACACTATTTCGTACGCCGGAATCATCATAATGTACCCTCCTCCGGCAGTCTTTCCGCCATTGAACTCGCGGATGATCATTTTCGTTAGCTTTGTTCCCGAGAGCGGGAGGAAAAGTAGGCGGTCCTCGCATATAACCAAACTTAAGCAAGAGTGGGTTGGGAGTGGGTTAGGAGTGGGTTAAGTGGGTTAGGAGCACAACTTCTGTCACAACCCCCCCCCCCCCCCCTCCTCCGCTCGCCTCACCTGAAATACGCCACGCGGCCGTGGTTTTTTTCGACTACGCAGCCTTCCATGTACCTGATACTGTTCCAGGTTTCTGGGTCAAGGGCGCGCCTAACATTGAACGGATCCAACCTGATTGTGTGCCTCATCCTGGCCTTGTCACCGTGCTTTAATTTCCGCTTTGTGAACTTCCAGTGCGTCATGTCGTGGTAAATTCTGCGCCGAGCAAAAGGAAGCGAGATTGTGCGCATTTTCAACGAAGCACGAGAGCGAGAGCAAGAGTGGGTTAGGAGCGAAGCACGAGAGCAAGAGCAAGAGCAAGAGCAAGAGCAAGAGCAAGAGCAAGAGCAAGAGCAAGAGCAAGAGCAAGAGCAAGAGCAAGAGTGGGTTAGTCGCTTCGCACACTTCTGTCACAAGCTCGCTCGCTTCTCTCGCTCACTCGAGCAAGAGTGGATTAATCGCTTTGCACTCTTCTGTCAAATTTTCAGTCTCAATTTCTGTCGCAACCCTCCTCCCGCTCACCTCCTGTGGGCCTTCTTGATGGCAATTTCTTCGTCGGTGAGATGATCGTGGTTCGTGTGTGAGCTGTAATCTTCACCCAGGTCTGACTCGTAGCCGAACTCGTGGTTTTGCTCATAGTCGCCGCCGTCTTCAATCGAAGAGAGGTCCGTGTCTGAATTGTCGCCGATGTCGGCGGATGAATTTGAGGAGGTGGTTGTAGAGGCGTTATTATTATTGTTCTTATTATTGTTATTGCTATTGTAATTGCGCTTGAACCGATTTTTCAGCGAATTGAAGTTCATCTTCTTCTTCTTCGTTTTCGCGAGGCCATCCGAATCATTGTCGCTACTGTCCCCTCCTCCTCCGTTGTTATTGTTACTGTTACTGTTACTGTTACTGTTATTGCTATTGTTATTGTTGTTCATTTCCGCCGGCGAAGGCGCGGGCGAGGGCGCCACCGGGCCCGTCCCACCAATCTCCTCCCTCCCCTTTTTCGACGACAACGCTTTCCCCTTCCCGCTAACGAAGTTGAACAGCAAGCTCCTCCTCCTCTGCTCTTTCGGGGGTGGCTCTGCTGCATGATTATTACAGGTGTTCCCATGTGATGATGAATCTGACCCCGAATCATTTCCCTCGAACTTCGCCTTGGCGGCAGCCATCGCTGACGCCTTTGCCTTCGCGATAGGGTTGGACTTTCCACTCATTGAAACTAGGCTCGAGTGCTTATCCGGCGCCTTGCTCCTGTTCCTGTAGCTGGCGAGCAACCCTTGGGACATCGTCACGCTGCTCCTCCTCCTGGTGACTTTGTTCTCCTCGAACATTCTGGGGATGAAAATTGTTTGAGGGGTCGATGGGGTGGCGTTTTGAGGGGAGTCAGGACGCTGGTTGGTGTTGTCGTTAAACATGGAACGGGACTTTTGCTGTGCTATTGACACCGGTGTTCGGGACGCTCGACGGTCATTCGGGTTGGATTGAAGAGAGCCGCGGCGGTTAATATTGCTGTTGCTGTTGTTGTTGCTGTCGCTATTGGTTGGGGAGCCCGAAAGTGTGGTGTTGACGGTCAAGTTGTTGGGCCTCTTGAATTGAGAAAATTTCGATAATCCTGGATCAGAATTTGCATCGTTCTCTTGGAGCTTCTCAATGTCAAGGGTGAGGTTGGTAGGGGAATTGGCATTGGTAGGAGAGTTGAGCGTCGCGAAGTTCAGTTTTGCGGAGCTAAATCGACGCTCTTCCTGCGGCAGACCCAAGTTTATTGCTGAGTTTCGTCGGCCAGGATTAAAGTTGGGAGGAAATCGTTCTTCTTCTTGGAATGAATCAACAGTTTCGGAGGAAATAGAAGAAGTCCGAGTTCGGATCGGAGATACATGTTGCATTGTTGGGTAGGAGGGATAGTAAAAAAGAGGGAGATAGAGATGAAGTTCAAAATAACCGTCGAAAAAAAAAGAAAAAAAATATCTTTTTTATATCTTCGCCCCTTTTTTTCCCGATCTATACCTACAATGAGCAACGGCACCGGTCCCATCGATGATTCAGCTCCTGCGGATTGCTTCGCTTGTGTGGAGGCTGGTAAATATTGGTGTGAAGTTGACTCATTCTTTGGTGGGACTTCACAGTGTGTTGTCGATCCCACCGGTGGCTTCTTCAACTCATGTGATGACACGGAATTCGGATCCTCGGAGCGAACAAACCGGTATGATTGTACATTCAACTCTTCGGCTGGAACCTTCATCCTCGTTAGCATAATTTGTGTATCAATTGTTTTGTTCCTTCTGTGCTGCTTCTGCTGTTGCACCGTCTCGCGACAATCGCGACAATTTAAAAGCCAGTATGATCCTCAGAAAGCAATTCGCGACAAGCATAACAACTCACAAGCACAAAATAACCATATGACAGGAATAGGCATGCAAACATTAGATATGATGGCTCCTCCTCCGGCCTATAGCGGAGGTCCATCAGCGTTTGCATATGAACGAACAACAACAGCACTTCCCGCTGTGGCAGTTGTACAACCTGTCGGCCCGAAGCCAGGGTTGGGACAGCAGATTGCCAACTTGGCGCAGCTGAGAGACCAGGGGGTATTGTCGGAAGCAGAGTTTTCACTAGCAAAGAAGAAATTAATAAGTTGAATTGAGGTAGCTGGAACTCTCTTAATACTACTACTAAAACCTACTTTAGAATTTAAACTTAACCCGTGGGTCTGCATCTATCACAGCGTACAGCTTGTACAAGATTTCTGCACTTTCAACGAGTAGTGCAACAGATACACTGCACCATTTCCCGTTGATTTTGGTGCTCTGTTTAACATTTTGCCCAGCAGTTTTTTTGCAAAGCTCAACCATGTCGTCCGCAAATTCGGGAGAATTCAGCCCAACAATTTTCAATGTGAACTCACTCGGGTAGTCGACAAGCGCCTCAAAAACTCGCTTCGACTCCCCGCTCGCGTCCTTGTAGAGGGTGTAACCGGCAGCATCAGTTTCTAATTTGGTAATGTCGTTGTTTTGCCTTGCAACCGTTTGTTGAAAGGAGGTGGATTCAGTGGCAGTGGTGGGTGCTTGGTGAACGCCGGATGGACCGACCTCGACAAAGGTTTTGGACGAGGAGAAACTCACCCCACTGCCAAGAACCTTCATTCCAGTGTTTTGACTCTCACCAATCTGGGCAAGCGAGTCAGCAAATTTTGCCAACTCTTCGGTCGTTTGGGGAGGAGGGATTTGATTGAAGAAAGAGCCGGGGGGGGATGTGGAGTTGTTGTTGTTGTTGTTGTTGTTGTAATTTGTAGATGAGCTGCAGAGGGGTCGAGTGGAATAATGATGATGGAAACGTGTGAAGGAGTTGGCCGAGAAGATGAGGAGGGCAAAGAAAAGACAGAAAGCTCTCATGAGTTACTTATCAATGCGTGTCAAATACGTGAGTTTTCATTTTCGTTTTGGTTTGCAAAAATAATGTGCCAACACGAACACCACAGGCCCGCGAAATATCCGTAAGGTCGGCTCTATAAATTAAATCTCTTAATACAATTATTAGGAAAGCCGACCGCGGATATTACAGGCTGTCGAACAATTACCTTCTCTCGTTTGAAATTTTCTCCCCTCAATGCCTGAATACTGTACTTCAGTCTGTGGCACTGTGCTCTTAATAGCAATGACAATTCTATTCAATCGTTCCATTACACAACAACCCACCGATCCATCAGTGCTTGGAAGCGGTGCAATGTTTGACAGTATAGCTAATTTTTACGACAACGTGAACACTCTGTTCACATTCGCTCAGGACAAGCAATGGCGTGATGCTCTATTAGAAATGTCCCTTACCCCCCCAACACTGGGGCCAATAAGGATGTTGGACATAGCGTGCGGCACTTGCGAGGTTATGGCTGCTGCAGCGAGCTCTTACACAATTGAAAAGATTGTTGGGGTTGATCCATCTCGAAACATGCTCTCGCGTTGTGCTGCTAAACTCCCCCCCCAAGCCACAATAGTCATTTCCAACGCTGAAGATTTTGCAACGACCGAAAAATTCACAGTGTCAACCATTGCGTTTGGGATTCGGAACATGAAAGACAGAGAGAAAGCAGTATGCAACATTTGGAATTTGCTGGAGGAGGGTGGTCGGCTTGGAGTGTTGGAAGTGTCATATCAACCAGCATTTTCTTTATTGCAGCATGACTCGACCGTTCTCCGCGTGCTTATCAGTTATTTCATTCACTATGTGGTGCCGATTATTGGTTTCGTTGTGAATGGGTTCAAGAATTTTGCTGAATACAAGCATCTCGTTGATTCCATCGAGACCTTTCCCAGCCCAGCAGATTTTGTAACGGAAGTTCTTAATTACAAGTGTAGTGGTTGGCGACATATAAAAACGACAGAGAGGAATTTTGGTACGATAAAGATTGATGTGTTTGAGAAGATAAAATTGGAGGATTAGTGTAGTGGGATTAACAATTCTAAATAGGTGAAACAACTTGGCAAACGTGTGTGTATCTAATATCTTTTTTTTTACATAAGGCCAAGCTTCACCTCCATCGCCTTGTGTAGAGTCACCTTGGGCGCCTCCACCCTGTTCTCCTTCAAATTCAGAATGTCTCCAAACCCAATCATAGTGTTACTACCGCTCAACGTGTCAAGAATGATATTCGAGTCCGGGTTGGCGTCGAATCCCGGCAACCGCCCTCCGCACTCCTTCGCAAGGGCGACCTCGGTTGCCAGAGTCATAGCCAACCCCGAGCCGTATGTACGCCTGACATGGTCGAAGCTGGAGAAATCATTTGGGGCAGCGTTCTGCTGCTTGTTCTGGGCAGCGTTTATTGGGTGGAGAGCGACATGTTGCGACGCAAAATTGGCACTGTTAGGGCCCAGGGTTAGGGCATTATTTGGGTTTCGTAAGACCTGGAAGGAGCGAGCAAGAGAAGAGCAAGTGAAAAGCAATTTGTTTTTTACGAGTGTTAATAGTTAGTATCCCACTCATATCACGCCATATATACAAAGCCGGGTTGTTTACCTCCATGCTATTGCACGATATAAATGCACAAGTTGATCGGGTAGAGAAAATAGGACAATACCAAAATCCAAAATACAGAAAACTGCATGCCTGGCAAATCTCACCACAAATTTCAAATAAGGAATTTATAACCCAAATGAGCCTCCATGCTCTCCCGCCCTCACTCATATCTCCCTACACTTACCTTATCTCAACCCCAGGCAAAAACGTCCGCTCGCATTTGATTGATTCCTTCAACAAATTCTATTTAGTTCCACCCAAAACCCTTGCCTCGATCAAGGAAATCGTGTCGATGCTCCACAATGCAAGTTTGCTGATTGATGACATTGAGGACAACAGCAGCATCAGGAGGGGGCGGAAATCTGCCCATTTGGTGTATGGTGTCCCAGCTACCATTAACTGTGGCAACTACCTGTACTTTGCGTGCGTCCAGCTTGTCCAGCAGCTACCCGAGCTGGATACCCACCCGAATCCTAACGAGCTGAGGACCGAGGCGATGAACATCTTTATCAACGAGTGCTTGAACCTTCACCGAGGGCAGGGCTACGACATTCTGTGGCGTGACACTGGAGCCTGCCCAACAATGGAGCAGTACAACGATATGATCAATGATAAAACTGGTGGTTTGTTTCGGATTGCGGTGGGGTTGATGCGAGTGTGAGTGATTTTACAATTTCTTTGTTGCGTGTGTTGATTGACAACTAATCCGTTCCACAGATTCGCCACAACAAACGCTGACAACTCCTATTCCCAAATTGTCGAGGAGCTCTCGCTCTACTTTCAGATTCGTGACGACTATGTGAATTTGGCAAACGACGACTACATGAAGAGCAAAACCTTTTGCGAGGACATAACGGAAGGGAAATTCTCCCACCCAATCATTCACTACGTGACGCACGCACCGGAGTTGGAGCGGGCTGCGCTCCTGGACATACTAAAGTTGCGCACGAGCGACATTGAAGTGTTACGAAAGGCACAGCAAATGCTAAAGAGTCAGGGGAGTTTGAAGGTGACGTTGGAGACAGTGGTGGGGTTGAGCAAGGGACTTTTGGAAAGGGTTGGGCAGTTGGAGGGGGGCGAAGGAATTGCGCAAATTGTCAAGAAATTGGATGAAAAAATTGGTTTCGAATTGGAAGATTCACCACCTCCACCACCGTAGATACAACACACGCGAGACAAATCAGATCAGAACAGAACAGAATAGAATAAAGTAGAAGAATCATTTTTGAAGTTGTAAAACTACATTACCTACCTATACCTAGTAATTCAGTTCAGGAGGAGGACACCGTCCAGCATGTTTTGAAGGAACACAAGCCTGACCAAAATCTGTGGTATTGGGAATTACGAGACCAACAACAAGAAGGCCAGCAATGGCCAAGATCAGGCTACAGGCAATGATTTTACTAATCGTGTCATCAGTGTTATTAGCCAAGGCAACACCAAGGTCGTATTCATCGTCCTCATCGGTCAAGCCTAGTTCTTCCCTTCTTTTTGGAGAGATTCCTGATAGGTGAGAGTTTACTCTCGATATTCTTAAGGTTTTCGTCAACCGCTGTGGGTGGGTTACTACCCAACATTGAACAGCATTGGAGAGCAGGGTCAGAAAAATCATTACTTTCATCGTGTGGGCGTAATTTGGAAGATTTGTTTTTGAGATCCATTTTGCAACCTCGTGAGAGCTATTTTATCCTATTGTGGGAATAGTAAGTTAATTTTATGTATATCATCCTTCTCGTGGCTCTTCTTGGTGTGGCCGCGGGCTTCTCCGTGCAGAGCCCCTCATTCCTCAAATCTACAACGTCTCTCTTTGCAGAGATCAGAGACCCAACAGCGAAGGCTGAAGAACTTCGATTTGGGTGGGATGGCTCTACCGCTCTTGGGGGGGCAGCTGTTGACTCTACGCCAGCCCGAATGTTGGATCAGATCAAGGCTGCTGGAGAAACGATTCCACCTTCTCTCGAACTGTTTCTGGCGAACATGGAGATGGATGCTAATGGATTTACCTTTGAAGAATTTATCGAGGAGATAGATGCAGTGTACGAGCAGGGAGGTGTGGTTTGGTCAAATGGAGCTTCAAACTGGACTGAGGAAGAAAATGTTGGCAGCTGCAAACTCCTCTCGTTTGCGGCAATTGCTGAGCTGAGCAAGGACGACACGTTAAAACTCTGGGCCCAGTACTACCGGGACGTGCTTGCCACTCCGGACTCCACTGACCACATCAACATCAGGACCTTTATGGCTCAGGGCTGGGACGGGGTGAAATTCGACAATGGAATTGGCCTCACAAAGAAAGCCTCGACTGACGGTTGGGATTGGGATTCGGAGTCATTCATACCGTGAAAAAATTGTATAAACAGATCTGTAGGCAAAAAGTTACCCCCCCTCCTCAATTATCTCCCTACACTCCTCCTTCCCTTTTCTCCTCCCACCTCTCCTTCCTCCAAACCAAATCCGCCCCCTTCTTGACGTTCCTCCACAACCCGATTCGCCCCTGCTGCATCGCCGCCTTGTACCTATTAGCATTCGGTCCACCCAACACCAGCTCGCTGCTTCCTTTTGCCCCCGGCACAGCAATTTTCACCAGATCTAGCCTTTCTTCCGCTTCCATTTCGCATTTTTCAATAAAGTCACGGTCTCGTATCAGTTTTGCCCTTGCAAGTTTGAGTTTTTCCCTTTTGTCCAGTTTTTTCTCCTCCTCCTTGAATGTCCCAGCTTGCATTGAGCCTCGGCACCTTGCGCTGCCACACTGGCACGCGAATCTGCGATCATTTTGCATAGGATTAGTTTTGTTGTTTCAGCAACACTCGGGACTCACTTCACTCACTTGTTCTTATCGCTAATGTCGAATTGGTAATCATAACTCAGAAAACCCCCCGGCTCAACGTCCCTCACGGCCACGATGGCAATCCTGTTGTACCCCGCAACATTTATTTTCTGCGTAACGCAGTTGCCATCACAGCTGTGGTTGATGAACCTCGCCAAGTTGCCCTTCTCCCTCGCGTCAACGAACCAACCCGCCCCCAAGTCCATGACGTAAAAGTTTGGATCGTTTCCGTGCTCGATTTCCCTCACCCTCATTCGCTCGTCCACCATCTCCCCGTTCAGAACTTCCCCAGTGTACTCCACAACCAGATCGCCAGCATTCACCCCGTCCAATGTCACAAGCCCCCAGCCCATTCCATTCTCGCGCCTCGGCTGGGTTCTGGCGTACGCCCTCTTGGTCATCTTTCGGTTCCCGCAATCCGCCTCGCTTGCGCAGTTGCAGTTCACGTACGGGTTCTTCTGCTTAACTGTTGGATCTTGTCCAACGCACTCAATGAACATTTGCGCATTCTGGCAGTCCTCCCCGCAGATGGCGTCCACCTCCGAAGACTCGTCGGCACCGCTTCCTCCCTTCCTCTTTTCGCCAACGGCAACCTCGGCTTTCTGCGCCGAGCGGAGTGGGTTAGTCGCTTCGCACTCTTCTCTTCTGTCACAAGGCTCGCTCGCTCACCTTTTGGCAGCAGCACATTTCTGTTGGTTCCCACCGAGGGGGGCGAGGCTAATAGGTTGAGGTTAGTTAGAGGGGGAGATTAATTGTTTTTCGATTGATTTGTGATTGCTCGCTCTCGTAGCGCTCGGCTCACCTGGCCGGCGGGAGGGAACCGATTGGTGGCCAGGTGGCCGTACATCGGTGGTTTCGCGTAGACCGCGTCCTGGATGCCAACCGGTAGGCGGTAGTGGTACGGAATAAGGGCCTGAGCTGGCTGGTTTGATTTCGGTACGGGATTCATAGACCCGAATTTGAATCCTCCCCTTGCATTTCCAATTTCCATGCACAAGAGCGCCTCGTTGTTGCCGCCTTCGAGTACAAGCCCAGCTCCAGCCCCACCCCCGCTCCCCTCTCCCTCGTCCCCCTCGCTCTTCCCCTTCTCCGTCAACACGCTGACCTCTGGGAGCTCGGGCAACATCTCCTGCTTATGCTCGTGACAGCACAAGGCCAGTTCGTGAAATCTACACCGATTTGAATAATGGTGGGTTAGTTTATTCATAGTTTAGTTTACTCCGCACACTCGCTCTGCACACTCGCTCCGCACACTCGCTCACCTCGAGCCGGGACAAATGCAGTCTACGTGATAAGAAATGGGGCAGTACAAGCAGGTGTAAAGCTGTCCCTTCTTCGCCTGGAAGTTGGCGTCGTGGGAGTTGCCGTCTTTCCCCACCACGACATTGCCCTGGCAGGTCCAGCACCGATGGGCGGGACAATGAAACACACCATTTACGTCGTCTTTCATGATGGTATTGTCCGCCTGTTGCACGCAGCTCATGTGGTAGAACCGCCCGCACCTCTTCTTGGAGCACGCGATGACGCCTTCGCTCAGGTCGCCGTCGACGCCCACCTCCAAGCAAATGCTGCACGCGTGCTTTTTTGCCACGCAATCGGCACACACCCAATCTTCGTCCTCTCCTGGAACGACATGAACCCCAACGCAAGGCAAATGGAACGCCCGGTTGCACGGGCCGTCGCAGATGAAGAGTGGCGCATCGGGGTTTTCCGGAGCCTCCGCCTCCAAGCACTGCGCCGAGCGAATAATAGATTGTTGTTAGATTTTGTATTTTGTTTGTGTATGTGTATGTGGTATTAGGGGCTCGTATTCCCGTCTTCATTTAACAAGAGGCTCGCTCACCTCGAGACAAATCCAGGTAAAATCCGCGGCAACTAGCTCGGCTTCAGATTTCTTCTTGACCTTCTTGGCGGGTGGAGGGGG
>Ga0302114_10001868_pt1 | contig 13756 bp, 17 predicted proteins | sample AG5_Surface_MG_FD_203107 | JGI IMG/M metagenome (GOLD analysis project Ga0302114, IMG submission 203107) | Marine microbial communities from Western Arctic Ocean, Canada - AG5_Surface | ecosystem: Environmental > Aquatic > Marine > Oceanic | place: Canada: Western Arctic Ocean | collected...
AACTATGCTTGGGTTGGGTTGGGTTGGGTTGGGTTGGGTTGGGTTGGGTTGGGTTGGGTTGGGTTGGGTTGGGTTGGGTTGGGTTGGGTTGGGTTGGGTTGGGTTGGGTTGGGTTGGATTAATTTGCATTCCTATGTTATTTATTTTATTTTCTCAAGAAAAATTAAATGCACTACTCATGGCGGAGTTGCAGCCATCATCAAGGTGGTGTGCTTCCACACTCAAAGCAGTTCACGAGTGCCACAGCGGCGAAATATGAGCAGGCAGTTGCACAGCACCATCAGGCGGCGGTCGATGCACGGACTAGCGTCGGGCGAGACGACAGCCTTGATTGTCCTGAAAACCAAAATCTCAAAAAGCCAGACAAAGTTATTTAAAAATGTCGTTTAATGTACGTGAAATGAATAGCTTGCAAAATCCACCACATCACATACCCATATATGCAAACGCACGTGACCCCCGCGAACACAAAAAACAACCCCGTCACAAAGCTCTCCGTCACCCCCGCGTTCGCAAACTCTAAATTGAACGCACAGTTCAACCTACACTTCCGCAAACACCTCTCGTACTCTGGTTTCATCTTATCTAACCCGAATTTTCTTCTCACATGCTCGTTCCCCTTCACCCCCATCCTACAGCTCAATTTTTCGTCCAGCAGCAGTTTCACAATCGCCTCGGCAAACGCACCCGGCGTCTGCTCGCATAAAAATCCAGTTACCCCATCTATCACAGTTTCCTTCGGACCTCCGCTGTTGCACGCAATAACGGGCGTTCCAGAGAAACAAACCTCCAGCGGAACGATCCCGAAGTGCTCGTTCTTGGGCGTGTACAGTGCGCACAAGCTCTTGGTGAACAGCTCGGCCTTCATTTCGTCGCTGACTGAAGTTCGAAAATCGACAATTTCCTCCACACCTAACTCCTTTGCTAGTTTCTTCAGCTCTTCTAAATAGCGAATGTTTTCGCTGCGCCGAGCGAAGCGAGATTGTGCGCATTTTTAATGGAGGCCGAGGTGTGTGTTAGTTGGTTGTGTAATGTGCTCGTCTTCATCAAGGCTCGCTCGCTTCGCTCGCTCACCTGTTCTGCGGGTCGTAACCGCCTGCAATTACCAGCTTCACCTTGTCAACCTGCTTCTTCAATTGTTTGTTGCTTTTTGCGAGCTGCAATCAATTTGTGTTGTGTCGTGGGGGTCAGCAGTTGTGTTGAAAGTTTTTGAGGTGTGGAAATTACTTTGGTTGTGGAGGGGGGAAGACCCCCTTTCCGCTGCGCTCGGCTTTCTCGCTCCTCACCTCAACCACTTCCTTGAGCGCGTAAATCGCCAGCGAGACATTTTTCTTCACCTCAAATCGGTTCATCGAGACAATGACAATTTCTCCCTCGAGCTCGAACGACTTGTTCTTCGTCGGGGGAGTGAACGAATTCAGGTCGATGGGCGGGTAGAGGACGTCAGGAATCTTGGAAGCATTGTGGATCTTCGATTTTTCGAGAAACTGCTGGTGCAGCTTGATCCCCTCGGAGTTGGGGTGAAAATCGGGGTCGCTCGGGTCATTGTCGTAGTTGTCATTCGACCAGATGTTCCCGTCGTTCTCGCCTTCATCAACGGGTGGCCTGTGGTGATTGAAGGCTTCGAGGAAGACGCCTTTCGTGAAGAGCGAGTTCACGAGGGTGAGGTCCGCGAAGGGGGTCGCGGAGTCCTCCAGGTAGTCAAGAAATCTACGGTACACATTTTTCTTTTTATTTTGGTTATGGCTATTGCCAGTCTCGGTGATGAGCTTGTCAGGAAAGTGGCAATAGTAGAGAACAGGAATCGAGGGGCAAAAGACTTTGAGGAGGTAGCAAGGGGTGGGGAGAACATCAACAATGATTGTGATTGGTGGTGAAGAGGAGGAAGAGGAGGAAGAGGACGAGGAAGTTTTTATGTCGTAGATTAGGCACAGGGTCAGGTAAAGAACACGAATGTGAGACCAAATTGCAGTCATTCGCAGGAAAGGAAGGAAGGGGGTGCACCGAGGGATCCAGTTTCCACGGATCTTCACAGAAGAAGCGAGCACGCCGTCAGGATTCTTCACAACAGCGAAGCAGTGACTTTGGGAACAGTGCGTCGTGTAGATTGTTGTTGTTGTTGTTTGGGCTAGGGGAGAATCGTGACTTTGGGCTAGATTGAGGATCAAGTTCTCTGCTCCACCGATACCTAGATCGAGGTGAATGTAGAGGAAGCTCATAAAAGGAGAAGGGAAAGAAGGAGAGTTGATGGTGACCGTGTGTAGTTGTTAACAATTCAACTTTCTTAATCGTGATTCCTAGTTTCCTACCCAAGAAACACACCTCAGCCCTCGTCCCACCTCCCACCTCTCATATGGCCAATGTTGCAATCATTGGCGGCGGAATCACAGGGTTGGGCTGCGCAAACACCTTGTCGAAAAAAGGTGTCTCGTTCACCCTCTTTGAGTCGAGCGATTCCCTTGGAGGGCACGCCCACACCTACTCTGATCCTCAGAATCGCTTCCCCCCTGTCGACCTCGGGTTCATGGTGTTCAACGAACCAAATTACCCCAATTTGATCCGCTTGTTCGAAGACCTGAAGGTCAAGACCGAACCTTCGGACATGAGCCTCTCTGTCTCGCTCGGCACCGGTCCGAACTCCAACTCCAACTCCAAATCCAACTCCCGTGTCGAGTGGTCCTCTGAGTCCCCCTCCGCCCTTCTCCAACCTCAGCTCTACCCGATGTTTGCGGACATGGTTCGTTTCAATCGTGAAGCTGCCAAAATCCTTCTTCTCCACTCCTCCGATCCTCGTTACAACACGACTGTCAGTCAGTTCTTGAGGGAGCACGGTTACTCGGATTCTTTCTCCACGTTTTATCTCTTTCCTATGTGCGCGGCGCTCTGGAGCGCTGACTACGACGACCTCCGCGATTATCCTATCCGGGAGGTAGTTAGCTTTTTGTGCAACCACAATATGCTCCAGCTCTGCAATCGCCCTCAATGGCTTACGGTCCAGAATCGCAGTAAATCCTATGTTACCGCCTTGGAGGCAAACCTTGGCCCCGACAACGTGAAGAAAAACTGCCAGGTCTCCTCGGTAGTCTCAGTGGCGACTGCAACTGCAAGCAGCAGCGAGCGGAACCTTTACCAGCTCTTCGATTCAGACCAGCGTTCCCTGGGCACCTTCACCGACGTGGTGTTTTGCCTGCCCCCCAGCATCGCTGCCGACATGCTCACAGCTCACAGCCCGCACGCTCAGCCCGCAACCCTGCTCGCGACCCTCCGAAACGTGCAATACAACAATTCCGACATTTACGTCCACTCGGACGTCGCCCTCATGCCTCAGAGGCGAACTAACTGGGCCAGTTGGAATTGCATAGGCAGCAGCGGATCTCGATCCTCTGCCAAAGTCACTCGCGGTTCAATGGAGGGTAGCGAGAGCGGCTTTGGCGGTGTTTGCCAGGACCCACCTGAAGGCGAAGGCGAAGGCAACAACCACATGAAAATTTGCTTCGTCACCTACTGGCTCAATCGGCTGCAGACCCTCAAATGCGACACCAACGTTTTCGTCTCGCTCAATCCTCACACCCCTCCTCCAGCCAGCAAAACTTTCACGACCTGGAAGGCTGCGCACCCGAGTTTCACGGCCAAAACACTTGCGGCAAGGGAGGAGATTCTCAAGATTCAAGGGAAAAACCAGATCTACTTCGCCGGTGCGTGGCAGGGTTATGGCTTCCACGAGGACGGTTTGAGGGCTGGCTTGACGGTCGGGTGCCAGATTTTGGACAGGCTCGATATCGTTGTCGATGTTGATGTCCGTCCGCTCCCTCCGCCTAGCCTTGGGCTCGCAACTGTGGCGCGGAACAAGAGCTGGAGGTGAGCGAAGCGAAGCGAAGCGAAGCGAGCGAGCCTTGTCACAGAAGAGTGCGAAGCTCCGTGCGAAATTTGCTATACATGGCTTAATCCCACTACTGAACTACCTACTCAACTATTCTTGCTCGCTCGCTTCATCTGTTCTTTTTTATAAACTCGCCTCGCACCTTCTTCGCTCGGCGCAGAGTTTTGGAATGGGCGAAAAACATCCCGACCAGGGTGTCTAAATTCTTCGTTCTGAAATTTTTGCAGAGTGCGATTAAGAAGGGGAGGCTGGAGCTGCGGGTCGACGGTGATGCAAACTACCGTTTTGGGAATGGTGGGGGTGGGGAGCAAGAAGTCATTTTAAGAGGTGAGTGAGCAAAGCGAGCGAGCCTTGAGGAAGACGCGCATACGAGCATACGAGCTACTACTAAACTCTTCGCTCGGCGCAGTATACGATGAAAAGTTCTTCTTACTTTGCGCTCTGAACTACGACTTGGGATTTGCCAGATCTTACTTTGCCGGGCACTGGAATGTACTAGGCAGTGGAGATGAAACCACGCGGGCGCTAGGCGACCCTGACGGGCTGACGAAGCTCTTTGAATTGTTCATCCGGGAACGGGACGATGGCATGGGGAATGTTGTGGGGAGGCTGAGGCGAAGTGCAGGAGGAATGTTGGCCGGGGCGTTCAGCAACGCTTCGGGGCTGATGATTGCCAAACTCGGTTCGACGTGGAGCTATTTGAAGTACATTTTTTTGATGGACAACAGTGAGGGCGGCGGAAGCTTGAAGAACATCCACGCCCACTACGATATTAGCAACGACATGTACAAGGTTTTCCTCGACAAGGAGACTCTAATGTACTCGAGCGCAATTTATGCAGGGAACCGTTTTGCAGGTGGGACGCTTGAGCAAGCGCAGATCAGAAAGTTGGACACGCTGTGCCAGCGCGCGATGTTGACTCGGACACCAGAACCAGAGAATGAGCATGGGCGCAGAACGAAGCTCCTCGACATTGGCTTCGGATGGGGAGGCCTGAGCATCCACGCGGCCAAGTTCTACAATTGCGAGGTGGTGGGCATCACGCTCAGCGTCGAGCAGATGAAACTAGCGAGGGAGCGCGTCAAGGCTGAAGGTTTGGAACACCTCATAAAATTTGTTGTGGAGGACTACCGAACATTTGCGAAGAGGAAGGAGAATTTGATGAATTTTGACAGAGTCATTTCCTGCGAAATGATCGAGGCGGTGGGGCACGGTGAGTGATTGCTGAAGCGAAGCGAAGCGAAGCGAAGCGAAGCGAAGCGAAGCGAAGCGAAGCGAAGCGAAGCGAAGCGAAGCGAAGCGAAGCGAAGCGAAGCGAAGCAAAAAAACAAAAACAAAAACAAAAACAAAAAAGGCCAGATTCTCCACAACTAACAAACCATTCTGTCGTGCTCGCTCGCTTCGCTCGCAGCTCATCTTGGGGAGTTCTTTGGCGTGGTCGAAAATGTGCTCAAGATGGATGGCGTCTTGGTGATGGAGGCGATCACCACTCCGGAGGCGAGGTATGAAACCTACGTGAGGTCAGTCGATTTAATCAACACGATAGTTTTCCCCGGCAGCTGTTGCCCGAGCTTGCACGCGCTGATGAACGCGGCTTACCAGAACAGCCTGTTGAGCTTGGAGGTGAGTGAGCCGCTCGCCTTGTGGAAACGAGCTAAACTAAAACTATCATATTCTCGGTGCAGCACATTGATAACATCGGTGTCCACTACGCGAAAACGCTGAGGGAGTGGAGGAGGAGATTCAACCTTGACGGGGGGATGGAAGTGAGAAAGTTGGGGTTCGACGATACGTTTGTTCGTGTCTGGAACTATTACTTGACCTACTGCGAGGCTGGATTCGCTACGCAAACAGGTGAGCGAGCGAAGCAGCCGAGCCTTTTGGAAGACGAGCATACTCGCGATGAAGTGCGCGAAAATATGGCTACAGACATAATGGCTACATCCACTACTAAGCTAAACCCACCCAAATTCGTTTGGCTCGCTCGCTTCGCTTCTGCACAGAAAATTGTTTGATCTTGGTTTGGGCAAGGCCAGGCTGCAAAGCCCTGTTGCCTTTGAGTGTTATGGGCACATGCACTGGTATGGGCGTGATGAGTGAGTTGGAGGCTGACAACCTGGTGTGTGAGCCTGGGCAACAGAGCTGGGAACCCCAGTTTTAATTAGGTCGGCAAAAGATAAAAATTCAATTTGAGAGATATTCAATCTAACATTCCTCGAACCGAAGAACGGCTAATGTCCTCAGACACCTCTCTTCCATTCGCATCCGTCGTCGTCCTCCTCCCCATTTTTCGCCCGTTGTTGTTGACAACTGATTCAGTTACTAATTGTCCGTCCGGCCCTCGCCGCGTGGTCTGCGAGGACGAAAACGTCGTGACGCCGTTTGAGGAGGAGGAGGAGGAAAAGGAAGAGGACGAATAGGAGTTTGAGGATGGATTGTTGTTGCCTCCGCCCATCTGCTGTTGCATTTGTTGCATCATGTCTCCGCCCATGCCCATGCCCATGCCCCCCATGCCCATGTCCATCATGCCCATGCCCATGCCCATGCCGCCGAAAAATGGGTCGTTCATGTTAGTAATTTGCTGCTGCTGCTGCCACCCACCACCATTTCCACCACCATTATTGTTGTTGTTGTTGTTGTTGTTGTTGTTGTTGTTATTGTTATTGTTGTTGTTGTTGTTGTTGTTGTTGTTGTTGTTGCTAATGTGGTTGTTGTGATGGTGGTAGTTGTGGTTGTTATTATGGTTGTTGTTGCTGCTGCTACTACTGTAGCTACTGCTGCTGTTTTTCCCGTTGTTGTTGTTGTTGTTGTTGTTATTATTGTTGCTGCTGCTGCTGCTGCTGCTGCTACTGTAGCTACTGCTACTGCTTTTCCCGTTGTTGTTGTTATTGTTGTTGTTGTTGTTGTTGTTATTATTGTTATTGTTGGTGCCGAAGAACCCAGCACCAAACACAGTATTGAAAACGTCGAAAGGATTGCTGGCGCTTTGATGGGCATTTTGGTGAAAGGAATCAAAGTCAAACCTCCCGGATTGCTGCTGATGGTGTTGCTGATGCTGCTGGTGGTGCTGCTGATGGTGCTGCTGGTGTTGAGGCTGTTGATGTTGATGATGATGCTGATGCTGATGCTGTTGGTGATCTCTGGGATCAGGTTGCTGCTGCTGCTGCCGGTTCGCACCACTCAGAACCTCATCGAACTCTCTACGGCGGGACGGGTCCGACAGAACTTCGTAGGCCAAGGCTATTTCCTGGAAGCGAGGAGTTGCAGCCTCACCTGCTTTGTCCGGGTGAAACTGAACTGCAAGCCTTCTATACGCCTTTTTTATGTCAACAGCCGATGCTGTGGGAGGAAGGCCCAGCGCTTCGTAGTAATTTGTGCTCATCTGGTCAACGGTTAAAGAAATTATACCCAAATTCTTCAAAAATCATAAATTTGCTTTATTTCGGAATTACTGCAGAGGCTCATAAAGCCCATGCGCCTACTCGTTGCCGTTCTACTTATCCAACAGTTGCTTGCTTTCACGAAATCTCATGCTTTTGTGCGTAAATCGACGATTCAATCAGCTTCCTCTCAACCCACATCAACACAAGCCACTAGCATCCAATCAATCCATTCTGCAACTCTTAAAACTTGGAATACGAAGAACATCCGCAACTTCTCCATAATTGCTCACATCGACCATGGCAAATCCACACTTGCTGACAGGCTCCTTCAAATCACAAAGACTGTTCAGGAGCGAGACATGCAGGCCCAACTTTTAGATTCTCTTGACATCGAGCGTGAACGAGGAATTACAATAAAGTCGCAAGCAGCCCGCATCACGTATACCTCGAAGACTGATGGGGAGACGTATTTTTTGAATTTGATTGACACCCCCGGGCACGTTGACTTTACGAACGAAGTTTCTCGTTCTCTCGCCGCCTGCGAGGGAGCGCTTTTGGTTGTCGACGCTTCTCAAGGTATTGAAGCCCAGGTGAGCGAGCGAAGCGAGCCTTGTGACAGAAGAGAACAACAAACCATTCGTACGATTGAGTTTACGAATCCACCTACTCAACTCTTTTTGCCCTCTCGCTCTTCGCTGTGCGCTGTCTCGTGCTTTGTTAAAAATGTAGACGCTGGCAAACGTCTACCTTGCGCTGGAGAATGACCTCGAGATAATTCCAGTCCTCAACAAGATCGACCTTCCTGCAGCAGAACCTGAGAGAGTAAAAACTGAGATTGAGGAGACGATTGGAATTGACACAACAAACATTGTGCTTGCCTCCGCAAAGTCTGGCATCGGCATCGAGGATATTTTGGAGCAGCTCATTGAGCTCGTTCCGCCCCCAAAACTCCACACAGGCGGACCTTTTCGGGCTCTCATCTTCGATTCGGTGTACGATGCATATCGCGGCGTGATCGTTTTCTTCCGGGTCATCGACGGTTGCGTCAAGAAGGGCGACAAAATTCGTTTTTCCCACTCGAAGGCCGAGCACGAGGTCGTCGAGCTGGGGATCATGCAGCCCAATCAGGTGGAGGTTGACAGTTTGAAGGCGGGGGAAGTGGGTTACATCGCCGGAGCGATCAAGGACGTTTTGGACGCGAGGGTGGGTGACACAATCACTCTCCAGGCAGAAAACAAGCTCGCAACTGCAGCCGGAACGAAGATCACCCCCCTGCCCGGCTACAAGGAAGCGATTCCGATGGTTTATTGTGGACTGTTCCCCACAGACGCGGATCAGTACAACAATCTACGGGAATCCTTGGGGAAGCTAAAGCTGAACGATGCGGCATTGGTTTTCGAGCCGGAGTCTTCCAGTGCTATGGGTTTTGGGTTTCGATGCGGATTTCTGGGCTTGCTCCACATGGAGATCGTTCAAGAGCGGTTGGAGCGAGAGTACGACATTGACTTGATCGTCACGGCTCCGTCGGTGGTATACGAAATTGTTGGCGAGGATGGCGAAATCACGATGGTTGATGCTCCCAGCAAGATGCCGGACATCACCAGCAAGAGGTGAGCGAGCGAGGCGAAATACTGCGAGCCATGAAGAAGCGCGCAAAATGGCACTAACTAACCTTCTCGAGCAGCATTGAAACGAGGGAGCCCTATGTGCGCATGGAGGTTTTGCTGCCGAGCGAGTACAACGGCGAGATAATTGAGCTAGGCCAGGAGAGGAGAGGCACCTTGATCGATATCAACTACCTCTCGCCCACGAGAAGCACAATTGTCTACGAGATTCCCATGGCTGAAGGTGAGCGAGACTATACCAAACCAAACTGAAAACTAAATCTAAACCCACCCTTTTGGCAGTAATCACGGACTTCTTCGATCAAATGAAAAGCAGGACCAAGGGCTACGCCTCTATGGAGTACAAGCAAATTGGCTACAGGAAAAGCGATCTGGTTCGTCTTGACATCAAGATTAATTATGAAGCGGCTGATCCACTGGCGACAATCGTTCACCGCGACAACGCCCAGCAAATAGGGAGGAATCTGGTACGCGCGCTCAAGGACAAAATCCCTCGAATGCTCTTCAAAATTCCTATTCAGGGTGAGTGAGTGAGTGAGTGAGTGAGTGAGTGAGCGAGTGAGCGAGCGAGTGAGTGAGTGAGTGAGTGAGTGAGTGTCCATCAAGCACAACCCCCTAATCCACCCTACCTTTTTACCCATAAAACCTCCGAACACCTCCACCCTTTCCCTACGCTCTCTTCTCTCCAACTAGCTTGCATTGGGGTCAAGGTTATTGCAAGCTGCAGCATCTCACCCATGCGCAAAGACGTGTTGGCCAAGTGCTACGGCGGAGATATAAGCCGCAAGAAGAAACTTCTCAATAAACAAGCGAAGGGGAAGAAAAGAATGAAATCAATGGGAAAAGTGAATGTTCCACAAGAGGCGTTCATGGCCGTGTTGAAAATGGATAGGAGTGGTGGTAGTGATTAAGAAGTTTTTCAAGAGATTAAATGGAGGTTTTCAATTATTTCAACAACAGCATCAGCGGAACCAGAACAAAGCGTCCACCCAGACCCACCGTGGCCGTAATTATGGATGAACGAAACTCCCAGCAGTTCACTGAGCTCTCGGTCGTGCTCTACCCGCACACCAGCTGCTCGGCACGGCCTCCAACCCACCCCTGCGCCGAGCGAAGAAGGTGCGAATACGAATTGAGTGGAACTGTTAGTTTCGTAGTGGCTCGCATTCTCTTCCTCTTGGCTCGCATTCTCTTCCTCTTGGCTCGCTCGCTTCGCTTCGCTCGCTCACACTCCGCAAGTTTCTTGCCGGTCTTCGTTTCCCCAAGTAACAGCTTTGTGTTTTTGGTGAGGAATTCTGCTTCGTTTGCGCGGATGGTGGTCTCGAAGTCGTTTTTAATATAACACCCACCAACGACAACAACGTTACCTCGTGGAATGCAGTACGTCGGGTATTCCTCGCCGTTGGTGTGAGAGCCAGAATCGTAAAGGGCGGCCTTATCATTGCACTTTTCTCTTTCGTAGAGATGAAGAATTCCACGAGCCACAAAATTCTCTGAATTGTCAGTACCACCAGAAAGGAGATGACCGGAAGCGCCAGCACAGTTGACAACAGTGAAGTCGTTGGATTCAGCACCATTCTCAAATGATGAATTGATGAAATCCACAACAGCTGCTGCGTCGTTGAATTTTTCTTCAACTTGGGTGATTGTACACAGACTGGATAAACGACATGTCTGCTCGTAGTGTATGAGCGCAGCGGGGCAATCTATTATGGGAGCAGTGAATTTGGTCTTGCGGCAGTATTCGCGAGACCTGTGGGAGTCATCAACAATTTCAAAATCGGATGTGATTGAAGCCCAGTGGGGACTCGGTCTCAGACGAATAGGAGTTAACTTCTACCATCTCGACGACGCTCTTGTCTGTGGGAAGGAAGGCGCTTCTCGCAGCATTTCTGTTGTTCATTTCATACTCGTCGAAAGTGGCCTTTGCCCACTTTGAGTATAGCTCAACTGTGGCCGAATTCTCCTCACCGCCGGCATGAAACGGCATCCAAAGACCCCCTGCACCAGCACTTGCTTGAGCCGTGAGGTCGGCCAGCGTGAGAAGGTGAACAGGTTTATTCCTCGACAGGAGACGAACAGCCACTGTGTAGGCAGAAACTCCAGAACCGTGATATATGTTATTGGGTGATTCACTATGACTAAATCGGAGTCAGAATCGGAGTCTGACACCATTGGTGGATCTGCCTTTTTGTTACTGTGTGTTTTCCTCACTTCCTGGCGGTGATTGTGATTTCCAGCAAAGTCACCATTCTGAACACCTGAATGTTCCTTCAATTTTTTTGAGACAGGAGACAGAACAAGACAGAAAGCTCGAAGGTGGAAAGTGAAAGTGATATGTCGACCAATGATCACCACAAGTGGCTCAAGAAGCGTGATTGGCCCGCTGTGCATGGAGCCATGTTTACCCATAATCGGGACGTAGATTTGCTCAGGAGAAAGTACAAGGAGAGATGAGCATGGACGACTGCCACATCATTGGCTCGCAGCGAAAGCTCAGACACACACACATACTCTTGCCAATGTGGGTGTGCAGTCGATTGACTTGAATCCACACGAGACAAGGAAGGCGAAACTCTCCTGACATTGCCCGTAGGAGTGGAGCCTGTGCTGAAATCATCGGCTTGCTCTCCCTCACTCCCGAGGAAGCTCGTTCGTTGGGTTTGAAGGGGATGCTCCGCTTGTATGCACCAGTGTCTTATTGGAGGGATGAGATGGTTTTGTGGATCAGATCACGATCGTATGCAGACTGTCATAAGTTCTTCAATGAGCACGACAAGGCTGAACTGGTCGAAATTGAAGACGTGCCGAAGCCGGCTCGCAAGTGCGACGTCTGCAGCTCCCTTCCCGCCAAACCGTGCGCACGGTGCAAGCGCACATTCTACCGCAGAAGTCTGCGTGGAAAAAACACAAGAAGACGTGCAAGGCGCCGACGAGTCCCCCGGCGACCGAGGCCGAGCTCCGAGAATTGCACAAGGGTATTGCCCTCCTAAATATGTGCATTCAGAGGCCTGGAGCTGGAGACGGACCAACAAGTGTGGTATTAGATTTCTTCGGCGTTTTGCAGATTATTTTGTAATGTGTTTAAAAGTTTCCGTTATCATTGCCTATTGCCAACACGTGCCTTCCAAAAGTTTGAAACTTACCCTTTCTTCTTTTCTCTCCTTTTTTCTCTCCCCCCTTCTTTTTGTCTTTCTCAACCTTTATTAAAACTTCATCAAGCACACCTGGGTCCGTTCCTCCTGGCAGCAGCCTCACCGGTATCAAGTCAATCAATTCTTCCGTTAACCAGTCTGGCATCTTCTCGTGCAGCCGAAGCCAGTTTTCAGCCATCCAATCCTTGATTTTATCTTCATAATGCGCATAATAATTCGGGTGATCTTCGAAGATCTGGAACTTGATCTCGTCCTCGACGCTGTCGAATAGCGCCTTGCTGTAACCCTTGGACGTCCTGAGCGAGAAGAACGTATGCCGAAAGTCTTTTTCTGATCCAAAATAAAGCATGACAATAGCAATGCACCACACGAACAATCCACCGCTCGCAGTCGTCCTGTATCGCTCGGCGCGGTCATCTTCTCCCAACTGATCCTCGCTCTCAAGCAAGTAGATCGACGTGAACACGCCGGCCTGAGTTAGGACCATGTTGAACATCCAGTAGAAGCCGCCCATCTCGTACGGATGCCGAGCATGCACGAAGCCCGTAAAATCAGCCACGGTTTTCACCGTCACGCGCATAATCAGACTGAAAACCAAACTAAAACCTTGCGGCAGTGGCATCCAATACCTGAAGTCTCCCCTCACCACCTTGAAAATCAAGTACACAACCATTTCACCTCCCAGCACGCTAAAAACAAGTTTCTTGCCGCCCAACACCCAGAGGATGGCCATTTCTGAGCTCTTCCCCAGTAGCTGACAGAAGCTCAGCAAAATCATGCTCCACTTCACGACGAGCAATCTCACCCCAGCCAAGGGCACGAACCCGTAGAAGATAGTCCCCGAGCGTCGGCTCTCCTCGCTGATGTCCTTCATGTAGGTCATGTAGCTCACAGCCTCAGCAACGAATAAAACGCTCATGAAAAGCGCGCCCGCTATCGGCACATCCCAGTCCTCCGACTCAAATATTGTATTGATTTGTACGATACTCATTGGAATGCTCTCACTAAAAACTTCGGCAAGTTTGAACATCATCATTTCGCTCACGGGTGGCATGATGGCGTGGCTCTCCATTTTAGCGTTTGTGAGAACGCGGAACTTGGAGCGAAGCGAGTTAATTTAAGAATAGTTATTTTCCACTTTTTTCCGAATTCTTTTTTGAGGCATGGCTCCGCCTCCGCCTCCGCTTCGCTCCGCTGCGCTTCGCTCCGCTCCGCTCCGCTCCGCTCCGCTCTCACCTTGTTGAAGGCCGGTTTTACAAATGTCAACGTGCCCACCAGCTCTTTCAACGTAGTCCACTTGTTTTTGTGATGAACCGCAATTGTCAGCATGATCTGCAAGATCAAACTCACAAGCACAAAGAATGTCATCAAATCAGCAGTTTTGATCGCATTGCGACTGCGGTAAATTTTTATTGTGTAAACATCCGATCCAATATCCAGCATGCTCATCAGCGCCGCCCCAATACTTTTCGCCATCTTGGTCCAAGTCGTGGTGTGCCTCACCACCTTTCCAGTCGTCAGCAACAGCGGCTTGAAAAAAATGTATTTGGTGGAGAGTGAAAGCTCGTTCATCGCTGGGTGCTTCTTCACCCACGAGGCGAACGCGCCTTCCTCGGTCGCAGCCACGTTCAAGTGCTTCACGAAACTTGCACCTAATATTGAGCCGTCGCCAACCTCCAGCATCGCGAACTTCTTTTCGGAGATTTCATTCTC
>Ga0302114_10001869_pt1 | contig 13755 bp, 16 predicted proteins | sample AG5_Surface_MG_FD_203107 | JGI IMG/M metagenome (GOLD analysis project Ga0302114, IMG submission 203107) | Marine microbial communities from Western Arctic Ocean, Canada - AG5_Surface | ecosystem: Environmental > Aquatic > Marine > Oceanic | place: Canada: Western Arctic Ocean | collected...
ACTACAGGAGCGGCCGAAAAGGCTGAACGGTGGGTAGGGTCTGGCACGATTGACGGCACCTATTCTGAGTTGCTGGAAGAAGTGGACGTTTCCCCGGGCGACAGGGCTGACAGCAAGTACACCGTTTTCAACGAAACGCGACTCCAGCAAGCAATTGACAGCAAAGAAGACTCGTGGCACCTGAATCAGCTGGCTTTCAACAGCATTTCTCAGCCAAAAGGCGTGAAACTTGAATCCGCAGCAGATATCGCGTCAATGGTGTACCAAGCACTAAAGAAACACAGACAGATGACCATCCCACTCGGAGACGTCGAAACGGCATCGGGACGGGCGACTGTTACGCTGTTGGGAACAACCCCGGGAACGCAAATTAATGTGACAAGTACGTACGACAGTGTTCAAGCGGCGGTCGAAGGACTTTTCGAACTGACCAGGCCCGACACCTCGAACGACTACAGATGGATCGCGGATATGTTCACCAAACTCAAAAACTCGGACCATTCGTCGGGTTGGATTATTGCATGGGCTATCCTTCAGGTCTTATTGAGCTTCGGGGGTTTTAATGTGTTTAGGGCACAGTACACGCAATATGCAACTCCAAAAACGCCGGTGATAGTCAAGTACAAAGACGATCGCACGCCAGTGGTTCTTCGCATGACATGCGACACTCATCTCGCGGACCAGTGGAACCTGGAGGCACAACGCCACATGACACACAGCCCAGCCAAAGTCGACCCCGACGGTCTCGGGCGCACCGTGTACGACGTTGAGGTGCAGGCGGCGGTGCGTCGAGTTGAAACCAACTCCGACCGTGCGGCACAGGAACTCACGCCCATCTTGACCGTGCTGGGACAAGATTCGCTGCTGAGGAAAGACAGCGCAGCTTTTGTGATCCGGCTGGGACTTGCACGGCGAAGCGAAATTGGACAGCTCTACGCACGTGCCCTCACACAAACAGCAAAGATCCCGAACACGGACATAATCGGACAATATAAGGAGTTTCCGCACGCAAAAACGACAAAGCAGAATCCTACCAACGTTTTTCTTTTTTCTGTGGCCGGAGGCACGGTTGCACCGCATGGATACGGCACGGAATCCGCCCCTCCACCCGACGTTTATTGGGTCGAGAGAGAGGCATGGATGCTGTACATCAACGGCCTCATCGAGAAAATCAAAGGAAAAGAGCACCCAAACGCGACGGCACGAAAGACCGCCATAATTCGGTGTGTTGTGGACGGCGTGTTGGGGGCAGCGCTTGAACGCCGCGATGTGCCGCAATTTTTAACAGGGGCAACGGAAAGGATCGCCAATACGTATGTTACGCAGGTCGTGGGCCAAAGTATTGCGACGCAGACGGAGTTTTTCAGGGATATGATCGATGAGTATTGCACCGAGGAGCAGAAACGTGAGGCAAGTAGACATTAAGGTTCGTCGTCGAGGGTGCGTGCGAATCCGGAAGAGCCGGTCGAGATGGCCCACAGCTGCCGCGTCATCTTGTGGATGCGGTTGCTGCACGAGGAGCGCTTCCCGGCCCCGGCGCGGCGAAGAACATCGCGGTACTGCAGCTCCCCCAGCGCGTGCACCTGACACGCCCGGTGCGTCCCAATCACACGAACCCCGTTGATGCTCAGACCCCCAGTCGACATGATCGACACCACAGCGGCCGCAAAGTGCCGAAGGGACTGTGCACTCACGACCGACGCAAGTTGGTCCCGCACACGAGTCCAAATCCGATGAATCCGCAGCGCAAGTGGCTGAAGCCACGGAGCATCCCGGTGCGCCGGTGCATTGCTCTGCGCGCGACATCGTAGAAGTACGCCTGCAGCCAATGTTATAGCCTGGCGCAGCGTCTTGCGTCCGCCGCGCCGCATCTGCTTCGAAAGCTGCTCCCGGCACCGCGCGTTGACGTCCGCGTACAGCTGGTGTCGCTCGGGACCCGCAAAGATGGACGTAACCGTGCCAAGAATGATCCGCATCTGATGCTGCGTCGAATTCCGAAGCGGCTCAATCTTGTTGCCCCGGTACACGGACCACCCGCGCGCATTCGCAATTCCTCCAGTATGCTGATGCACAGAATCAAGTCCGCCGACAACCCGCGCCGTAAGTGTACAAATGCGAGCATCCTCCGCCAGAACCCAGTGCTTGCATTCGGCGCCACAGTGGTGCATCGCAAACGTCTCACGGCACCGGAACTTAAAGTGACCCACCTCGTCAAGACACGCCGCCGTGCACACGTGAGGCTCTGTCATGATGTGCATCGAGCCCGAACGAACACTCGAGTCGGAGGTGCCGCCCGAGTTTGTCGAATGGGCCGCATACACGCGCCCGGGAGGCAGGCGCACAGCCGAAGTGCTCGAAGAGGCCATCTGCAGACTCAGATTCGAAAACCTAGACTTTCTCACAGACGTGGTCACTGCCTGGCGCCGGCATGCAGACCAAGGTTGTGACGGAACTGAAACTACAGGAAAGACGCGCGCGAAAATCCAGAGAGCCTTTGTCACCAGCCTGCAGCTGTCAACGCTGCCCACAGTTCCCGCCGCTTTCTGCAAGCGCATCGTCACCATCGCCACAAACTACGCAAAACAGGGAATGAGCATGAAGGCCACCAAAGACACCCTTCTGTACCGCTACATCGAGCGCACCCTGCAGATCAGCGACCTCGCTGCAATTCCGTACACCGCAGCACCGTACGAAGCAAACTCTTCAAACCCGGCCGCCGAGCGCATCATCAAGGAAATCACGACCGACCGAGATGCCGCGGACATCATCTCATCGTGCGAACCCAGCACCAGCCAGAGCGAAGCGTTTGCACTGCTGCTGTACACGGCACTGTCCGAAATGTGGAACGGAGAGGCGCCAGAGTGTCACGTCAACACCAACGTTGCGACGGCACAGCGCCTGTGCTTCTGCATCTTTACAGAGATGATGGAAGACGCTCCGATCAACATGGGCCTCTTCGATCCCGACACCAACATCCTGCACGTCGTGGACGACATCTTTCCAGTGCCGAGCCTCATTTATCACATGGTCCAAATGGCCGGCGAAGATCAACTGCTGTCCATTATCGAAGGACGTCCAGATTCTGCACGCTACGCAGCAGCCCGATACGCAATAGAATCATAACCGCAATACCGACCAAATGGTGACGACCGACGAAGAAGAAATCGAAATCACGTGCGCAACTGACGGATTGACCATTCGCATCACCGTGCACGAAGCCAAGACTGGTGCTCGGAACACATTCAGCGTCGAGTCTACAGATCTTACCAAGAACCTCGTGCAACAGCTTCTCGCATCGGCCTTCGAACTCGACCTGCTGTCAGGAGTCCGGGACACCCACTCGTACAGACGCACCCTCTTCAGAGCCCTCGTCGGAATATCAAACTGCCAGTAGCGCGGACACCTTTCTCGTTTCATCCAACTTTTCCGAGCCGGCGCACGGCGCTCAGACCGGTGAAATTAAATTGGGCGATTCCCAAAAATCATCCGCTTGCAGGACCCCCGGACCCCCAGACAAGCGTTTTTCACAACTAGATGACATACATTGCGTCGAGGTTTCGTCCCGAGTAAAGTTCACAATCTAAGTATTTGTCCGCGTCCCTCGGCTGCGCGAAGGTGGTATATGCCCGAGATGCACGGTCCCGCAAAGGATCGACGGCAGGGGTATGCCGCGGCTCAATCATGTCGTCCGGAACCCGACGGGGTCCAATAAAAAGTTCCACGTGTTCACCAAGAAGGGCAACAAGGTCGTCAAGGTCTCCTTTGGCGACTCTGGCATGCGCATCAAGAAGCAGTACCCCGCACACAGAAAGTCTTTCAGGGCGCGCCACCACTGCGACACCAACCCCGGCCCAAAGTGGAAGGCGCGATACTGGAGCTGCAAGATGTGGTAGCCCGTGTATGTTGGGTCAGAACCCCACTGCTGCTCCAGATATTGGTATCGCCATAGATCTCGCCATGTAAACTAGAACTTTCTTTTGCCACAACCGCGGACGCGCGTCGGCCGGCACATGTCGAAGGGGTGTGTCTCGCTTGGATCTCTCCCGGCGGACGTCCTTTCGCGCATCGTTGCGCATCTCTCTCGCATCGATGCAGAGACGACGCTGCGCATGCCCGGAATCAACCGACGCTTCAGGGAGGCGTGCACGTACGCAAACACAGAGTTCAACCTGTACGACGGGTGCTTCGACAGGACGCACAACCAAATTGGGCTCATCCACAACATGATTGCAGAGAGATTTCCACGCACGCGCAAGCTCTCCACGAGCATCATGGTCGACGCACGGTTCGGGGGGGAAGAGTCCGTGCGGGCCCTCGCAAACCTTCTTCGGCGCTGTCGCTGCATGGCCGACCTCGCCATCAACCCAGACCAGCACATCCCAGCAGTTCCGGACGAAACGTGCATCGTGTGGCAGGCCCACCTTGCAGACGCCCTCGGCCACTCTCCGCCAATCAAACGGCTCGAGATTGAATTGACTTCGAGGACGGGAAGCGAGGGCGAATGCGCGCGCCTGTTCTCGACCGTGGGAAAGCGAATCGAGTTCCTCGCAGTGTACGGGCTCTGGTTTGACCAGTCGGGCCTCGCGGCAATCTCGGGCTCTATGCCAAAGCTGAACACGCTCTGCATGGACCCCGGCATCCTCACCTACGACATGGACGCGCATGGCGAATCGGGCTCGCTGCTCTCCGACGTCGTCTCTGCAACCAGGTACCACTGGACCGAAGCCGAACTGCCACTCGGCCGTCTGAAGAGGTTTGTCTCGGAACGCACCCCAGACTTTTGGTTCAACGGATGCAGGCTCCTCGAGTGGGCGGCAATGTCGGGCAACGCCGCCTTTGTCCAGCTGTTGCTCGAAAGCGGCGCATCGCCCCACAGGAGCACCGACCGATCTCCTTCGTCCCCGCTCCTCGCAGCAGTCGACGCACGGGACACTGAAGTCGCAGAGCTGCTGCTGAGGCACGGAGCGTCCCCGAATGAGCCGTCGGGAGTTGGAAGCCGGTACCCGCTGCACCTCGCAGTCGGAAAGGGCGACATGGCAATGATTTCGCTGCTGTTTGCCCATCGAGTCGACCCGCACGTACCCGGACGGCACGGAATGACCGCCATGAGCATTGCGGCTCGCAGTGGGTCCCTCGCCATCATCAACCAGCTCTGGGATCTTGGGGTGCCAGCAGACAACCTGATGCCGGGCACGAAGCAGCCCCTTTCGCTTGCGTGCCAATTCAATCGCAACATGTGCGCCAACGCGCTCCTGGCACACGGAGCGTCGCAGGCGAGCCCAGGACCCGACACACCCTGCATGCTCATTCAATCAGTCAGAAGGGGGCACATTGCAGTGACCGAGACGCTGCTGCGACACGGCGCGGATCCCAATGCGTCTTTCGAGGGCATAACGGCAATGGGACTAGCAATTGTGCAACAGAACGTCCCGATCGTCACGCTGCTGATTGTGTTTGGGGTGGACATCAACGGCCTCACGGTGGAAAATCCTTCCACGGGCGTTCGTGTTACGCCGCTGCACCGAGCAATCTCTGTGCAGTCGTTCCGCATCCTTGATCTCTTGCTCTCGCACGGAGCCGACACGTCCATCCTGGCGGGCGACGGAAGTGCGCCGATGCACCGCGCAGTCCGATCGAGCAGGGCATCCCTCGTCGGAACGCTGCTCCAGCACCGCGCCGACCCAAACATCCGGCACGGCATCACACTGCGCCCAGCACTGCCAGAAGCGGCTGGGATGTAAGAAATAAGAACAGGCACCCGGTCGATGCGCGTCTAGGTCTGTTAATAGTACAGAATGGGTATTTGGAAAGTCCAATATTACAAAAATGGCGACCTTACTTGTGACACTTTCATTGAATTTGGCCGTGTCCGACTTACGTGGCAATAAAACGTATGCCTTTATTGCAGAAACCGCCGGACGCGCATGCTCTGCGAAAAGGCCAGCAACCAAACCCCCCTGCGAAGGAAAAAGTAATCACAGGATTCTGATTGGTGCAATGCTAGCGTACGAGGCAGATACGCTGCAGATAGCACTGGCGGAATACGACGGAGTTGCGGATATACTCATAACTGAGAACAGAGGCGTTCACAACCCTAAGGAGAAATCGTTTCTAAAGCCATTTTTGTTATGGCCCACCTTACAGTCTCGCCCAGAGTTTTCAGTTAGGGAAAGTCTTGTTTTCTTTCATGAATGCACGGGCCGACGGCACAGCAACGAGATGTGGGAGGCAGAACGCTCCGATGACAGGTGCATGAGCCAAGCGATAAAAAAGCACGCGAGTGACTACGATGTGTTCATAGTGGGGTCCGTGGATGAGATTTTGGCAAGAGAGACGCTTCTAAAGCTCAAACATTGCGACCTTCCAAGTTTTCCGGCAAATGGGGGAATTGGGATGCCACTGGGAAAACTAGGCCGGTCATTTCGAAACGACTGGCCAATCCCGGAGAACCCTAATGCCTTTTCCTTGCCCACGATTTATGGCAGACAACACGCAGAACCCGGGCGTGCCGTACGACACATTGGGTCAATTGGACCGTCTATACAAGGAGGATTGCACATGACCAATTACTGTTTTATCCCGGCAATGACCCTGAAGGAATTATGGACTACAAGTTATGGTCATCGGCATCTCGACACGTGCAGTTCAATCAAAGCGTTGAAAGAAAAGTGCTACCACATGCTGCGACACAGGGTGACCCCTGGGACCGGCCCAGAAACCATAACTCCGTGGTTGTTGGAGGCTTGCCCCGACGCATTTCCTTCTTGGTACGGAAACATAGACGACCGCGACGTTGCATTCGTGTCGATGGCAAACTGCTAGTCCTCTGTAACAATCACGCGCACGCCGTTCGCTCCGTAGTCCCAGTCGTACATATTGCGGCTGTCGGGCTCCCCGAATCCAAGATGACAAAGCTTGCACTCTTCATGAAGTAGGGCATCCCTCGTCGGAACGCTGCTATCGTATGCTCCTACATTATATTGCACGACATCAGCAAGGGTACGCTGAAGTGACTGTATCAGATTAGAGTATTTGTAGATGAGGGCAGGCGCCAAAAGCGCTTGTTGCGCGATTGCAGCAATCGCGCTCATTTCCATCTGCAAAGGGGGCCGGGAAACTGTGGCTGTCCCTGTGCTAACAACATCAAGCGCGGCTCTTACAGCACTCCTGGCACGACCCCTACTCTTTACAACTGACAAAGACTGCAGCAAGTGGGACTATGCAGAAGAGTGGACGGCACTTGGATACAGCACCACTTGTCTCGGGAATATAGATATCAGGAATCTTGTGGTGTCTCACTGCAGAGATCGTCCACGGAAAATCATACAGTACGCCGACATTGCGCGCCTTTTGATCTTGTACGAACAAGGCGGATGGTACGTCGACTCTGACGTGCGCCCGACTCGACGGTGCCAAGCTGTAACGTCATTTCCAGAAACCACATTTGGACTCGAGTCGGACTTTGCGACCGTCGACGAAGCGAATGGATACGGAATGTTGCAGCAATCGTTGAGCCTGTGGGCAATCTATGGAAAGAAGGGCGACGCGAGACTATTGGAAAATGCGAAGAAGTTGTGCGCCCTGTCGACTCGCACTGCCCGCCTGCACGAATCGAGGCAAAAATACATATTTTCGACATCGGGCCCCACCATCCAAACACAACTTTGGAACGGTACGGTTTTGCCCGTATCAGTCTTTGGGTGTGGCCAGCAACATTCGAACTCGCCCCCATGCCATGCAGAATCGTGCTGGGGGTGTCATGGGTTCAGAGGAAGGTGGCTATAGCGGAATAGAGCACGGCGAATTGCACATCTTCTCCCTGTGACTGTCATGTTCCGGGGATGTTATTAAGTCACAAGCCGTGTCGGTACTAATCACACGAGTCTCGAATTGGGTCAAAGTAAGCTGTACATAGTGGACGTGTACACAGGAAGGGCCAGCCCGCCTTTGTTCCGACAGACCCGTGTTTGTGCTAACCCTAAGCGCGTTTCGCTACACTCTCGTCCACACAACATCCCAAGGGCACTCGTTTGCCCGATTACAAGACGCCCGGAACCCGTGCGACTGAAGCTGATCAAACATCTGAACGTATCCCTCCTGCTTAGACCATTCCATGAATATGACGTCCGTATGATCCAGAACCCTCCTTGCTCCTGCCATTGCCCCGGGCTCGTGGCCCTCGATGTCCATTTTCATTATGAATCTACGACCGAAGTCAACGTGCGACTGCGTTACAACTTCATCAACGGTTGATGTAGGAACGCATCCTGGGTCCTTGTGATTTTTACACGCAGTAGTTCCCCATCCGCCGACATTGTCTTTTGGTCCATCGGCGCGGACATATCCCCCGCCTGTTCTATCGACCCCAAGATTGTGAATGTGCATCCTATCTCCAAATCCATTGACCCTTACAGAGGCTCGAAGATGACGAATGTTGTCCGGGTTGGCATCCACAGCAACCACGGTCCTATGCATTGACGCTGCCACAATTCCATATTGACCCAGGTGGGATCCAATGTCCAACATTATTGCAGTTGGGTGTCGTTTCAGAGCCCGTACCATTTCGTGCACTATGTGGGCTTCCCACAACCCGTCTCGAATTATTGACCCGACAACGTGAACGTCGGCCGATGCATCCCGAACACACATGAACGGGCTATTGGGTGTCCTGAGAGATACACACCTTCCCGGAGAGCAATTGCAAACAACCGATCCCATCGCGGCAAATAACCACACTGGCAACATTATCAGCTTCCGGACACACGTCGGTTATGCCGCTCAGAATGTTTCTGGGCACAATATCCGTGTTTATACACACCACGTTGAAATAACCAGCTACCCGGGTCGCCTGGGTCGGAAACGCCAACCCCCAACAAGCGCCACGCTGGTCAAACGAGCCGCGGGTTGCACTCTGCTGGAAGCGCCGTCCAGTCCTTTCCAAAGTACCATCGGATGACGTCGCGTACTGCGACCGACTCTGGGCCCGACACGGTGGTTGCCAAGTCGACGTACGCGTTCATCGATGGTCTGATCACCATAAAGTCAGTGGTCAGATCGCCGGACTCGGGGTCGCGGACGGCACACAATGGAGCCGTGCACTGGCTCAGGCACGGGCAGTCCGGAGGCCGCACGAGTATCGACATGTCATAGTACACGACGCGATCATACGAGAGCGTCCACAGCGCAAACTTGGCTCGGTCACGCGCCCGATCAGTGTCCAGAGGGCGTCTCACGCGACGTACGACCACGTTGGGATAATGACTCGTCGAAACGGCGCACTTGCCGGCAACAATCACAGTCACATCAAAGTCAAGCAACGGTCGGACCCACCAATCAAAGTCGACTGTCGTGTGCACTCCACACACAAACAGCGTTGCATACGTCAGACTGTGCATCCCGAGGTCATGTGCAGGGTTGTAACAGATTTGTTCATCCGATACAAGTTTGCCAGCGACAACAGTACGGATCTTGTTGACCCGGAAGAGTGCGCGGGCGATTCCAACATCTGACCCCTGGAGATAAACGAGATTTCGCCCAAATTAATTTTGGGGGTTCTGGGGATGTGCGCCGGCGGGAACAAATTGGATGAAATCAAGTGACTTTCCGCGCGTTGTGAGTGCTCCCTTTGTGGTGCCAATAAGGGTTCAAACGGTCTGAATCGTGGCGCGGTGATCGGTACACATTGCCGGAAACGGGATGACGCAATTGGATTACACCGTCCATCGGTATGCTACAAATCCCGGCCGGTCAGAGCAATCTGCGGAGCGGGAGTCTGTCCTGGCCCTCTGAAGACTGAAGTTCTGTGGCCGAAGTAAATTGCAGCTCGTTGCCCTGTTTCACCCACCGCTTTTCGAATGCCCATACTTTCGTCATGTACTGCCCTCCAGACATGACGTTCCCGCCAAAGTTCTTGCGGTTGACAAACAAACTCCCCCCTGGTGCAAATTCGAGATGAAGTGGGGGTAGCTCAACAACCGGCGTGAATGGCGCGGGCGAGGATGAGTCCGAGACCACCAGGTCGGCTTGCATGGGTTGGTCGAGGTCGAGGCCCACCTCAGATGTGGCTGGGGCTTCTTTTAGTAAGACCAGCGCATCATGTAGAATTACACGGGTGCTCAGGTTCTCAGGGTTGCGTTCGCCGTACAGCTGTACTATTGTTGTTGGCAAATCTGCAATGCGCACTTGTTCTATTGCATTGCGCTGCCACCCTGGCGTTAGATCGTTGCCCGTTACTGTCACAATGACCATTCTAGTTGGTGTGCGTACTGCAGTGTTTTCTTTTGCCCACCGGATCATGCGTTGAATGTCGGAAATCCTCGATGTGCCATGGAATTCGGTCATAGACATTCCTATGGTCACGACAACAAGCGTGTTTTCGTCGCCGAAGCGCGGTGCATTATCCGTTTTGCGGACGAAGCGGTACAATCCATATTTGTCTCCCACCAGATCGCGGTTGATTGTTGCGGGTTTGCCCAGCACGGCGTAGGTGCTGGACATGCTCGTACATTATCGCAACGAGTTCCGTTATACCGGGTCGTCAACTCGTCCATCGAATTCAACTCAAACAGCGACCGGTGCGCTCCAAGGCAATTGGACGAAATCAAGTGACTTTCCGCTTGCGCGTGCGTTTTATGCGCGGGCGAATGCTTCCGATGATCGAAATCGCCGAACCGGATCCGCCATAATTTCATGGAGGTCTACAGGGACGGGCACACACAAGAGGACGCCCTCAGCATGTTGATACCGGGGCCGTCCAATGGCGGCGTGCGGCTCGGAACGCGCGAATACCAGCTGTTGGGGTCGTCTCCGTCGCCAGAAGTCATCGACGAGATGGAAGAGGCAAAGGCCGAAAGCGTGCGCATCGAAGAGGCTCGCAGGGAATACATGCGCGCATCGCTCGTGTACAGGGTCCAGGACGTCGAGGCCAGAGTGACTGCCGCAAAACTATCGCCATCTTACAGCGCGTCGCCCGTCTCGGCACTCGCACAGTCGGGCGCAGTCGGCAGCGCATCGCGTCTCACGGAATACATTCGAAGCGGGATGGTGACCCCGGAAGACGAACGCATGGCACGAGCCGTCCTTGCTCCGTGCTTTCTGGAACTGCGGCTGGCGCAGAGGGGGTAGCCGGAAGCTCTTTGTGCGCATAAAGCGGGCCATGGTTTCAAAACAAGGCGAATGTCACAGAAAGTTTATCTCACGGACCTTCTTAAGCCGCCCCCGCCAGTCAGGCGCACAAAGGCGTACGCCATCGAGAACACAGGCCGCGTGTGGTCGCTCGCGTCGGTCGGCGGGCCAATCAGGCCGACGCTGGATCGCAGGGGCACGCTTGTGCTGCCCGGAACAACACAAGAGGTCGCGCTCCTCGTGGCGGAAGCGTGGGTGCAAAAACCAGAGGGGGCAACCACAGTCGTACACATCGACGGGGACCGCACAAACGTTTCAGCGACAAACCTCTTGTGGAAGTGAATACACTATTTAACCAAACTTGTCCACAAGAAACCCGCAATGGTGGCACAATACGCTGTGCTGAACGCCCTCGGAATCGTCATCGCCGCCATAGGCGCGGGGTTTGCAGGAGGGGGACTATGGGTGTTTGTGGTGGTCGCGGCCATCTTTTCGGCACGCTCACGATCAAAACGGCCAAACGCACCAGCATCGGCGGCCGTCCTGCTGATACCCATCCTGCTCGAGGACCTGGACGACTTGCCGCTGTACCTGCTTTGGTCGGCCTTTGTCGTCGTCGCAGTCATCCCGTTCAAAGTCGGCCAGACTGCTGCATCCGGTGGATTGCGAACAGAACTACTGCAAGGAAAGTCGCCGGTATCACTGTGGACTGTCTGGGGAGGGAACACCCGTACACATCTGGGCAGCGAGAGTAAGGACCCAGACATTGTACCCGCCGCGATGGGTACGTACCGCCCGCGTCGTTTGCCTTTGTGTACAGCGCAAAGACTGACGCCCCCTGCGCACGCAGAAATCAGTGGCCCGCTGGAATCACCCGAGCAAATGTTCACTCACGATAATGGCACCTGGGCCAAGCTGCCGTCGTCGGTTGTCGAGAGAGTCGGTTCCAAAGGCAGTGGTGCAGACGATGATAATCCACGGTAAATAGTGCACTGCAAAGGTCCCTGCAACATAGAGTGGAAACCCCATATCGTCCATCGCCTCCTGAAAGAGACTGCACTTGAGCGCACTCATGCCAATGACACCGCACAGCACAACGGTGGACGTGAGCACCGCAATGCCCCGGATGCCACGCGCTGCATTTGAAAGGCAGAAGAGGCTGAAGATGAACGCGTTCCACCACGTAAACCTGTGCCCGCCGCCAGACTCGGCGAAACTGACGATGGCCGCAACAAAGTACACGAGCCCAACGGCCCGGAGGCGAGTGATCCAGGCCCGCGCACGCCCAGCAAGTGATCCGAGCGCGGTCATATTGCCACCTCGGCAGCTCGTGTATAAGCGTCAGGCAGCGCCTAAATAGAACCATGGCATCTCAGGACGACATTGTAGCCTCGCTGATGCGGCTAAAGACGTTCCGCGATTCAGAGGAATTGATCCTTCGTCCCTGCACGCGGTCGCGCGCTCATACTCGGCGCACAGGTGCTCTACGAAGACGCCGCAGACGGAACTCGCCATTTTACTGGACTGCGGCAGGTGTCCATCAAGGCGCTGCGGGGCGAACTCAAGAGTGTGCCGTACGAAATCATCTTTGACAGCTCCGACAACAACACGGTGCGCATTCGGTTCAATGTCGCTCCAAAGCAGGGCAGGGTGGACATCGTCAGTCCCGCGTCCATGATCAACAGTCGGGGAACGCTGTGCGTCCAAAGCCACCGGCGCTCCGAAGCCCTGCACTCAGCAGACATGTACGCGTGGCTGGACGAAACCCCAGACTCGTTCGACATTCTCGTGTACGCCGCAGGCTACAAAACACTGCGCTGCAGGGGCGCCCTTCGGCAGCTCAAGAACACAAGCCCGGAACTCTTCAACCGCAGAATGCGCGCGCGTGCAGGAAAGCGCAAGTAGATTCCACTTCAGTTCATCGTAGCGGCAACCACGGCAATCGCAGCTGCTTCGGGATTGGGCTCGATAATCTCGGGCTCGGACCCCTCGATCGTATGCACAATGTACTGCCGCTTCACGTCTATTCCGTATGAAAGGCGCAGGATCTGCGCGTACAATGCAAGCTGCACACTGTAGATAAGGTGCTTTGAGCCGCGGACGCCCATGCCCAGATCGTCACGGTCGCCTCCGGTGCTCGACACGGCGCCGCGCTTCCAGTCGCAAATGCCCCACTCGTGGCCCGGTAACTCGCGTCGGTCGTAACACAACAGGTCGATCGTCCCAGCAACGATGGGTCCTCCCTCAAACAGCGGACCAGCAATGATCAGCTCGGGGAACGTCGTCACCAGATCACGCGGAAACTTTCGCTGCATCCATCCGGAAATCACGGGGCACAGCTCGGGATTATCACCCGCCACAAAGAACCGCTCAATGTCCGCGTGCAGCTTTGTTCCCGCAGCAGCGGCCGCAGCTCCGTTTTTGTCCCATGCCGCAACCAGCTCGGCATCGGTGCACGCCGCATTCTTTGTCCACTTGAGCCTCGTCCGCTCGCCACACCGACTTGCAATCAGAAGCCCATTGAATTTCGGCCACAGCGAACTGGCGTACCGCGACACACTCCCTCCGACGCGCTTCCCATCAAAGTGGTACACGTGCGGCCCCTCGTCAAAGGTGATCAGATCGGACCGA
>Ga0302114_10001870_pt1 | contig 13754 bp, 15 predicted proteins | sample AG5_Surface_MG_FD_203107 | JGI IMG/M metagenome (GOLD analysis project Ga0302114, IMG submission 203107) | Marine microbial communities from Western Arctic Ocean, Canada - AG5_Surface | ecosystem: Environmental > Aquatic > Marine > Oceanic | place: Canada: Western Arctic Ocean | collected...
ATTTCCATCAGCTAACGGTGATGGTCAATAACAACACACGGTGTCGACATGTCAATTTTTCCATACAAAACAATCGGTATAAATGCTGCTCAATTTTAGACCAATTTTTCTTCAAAAGATCACCAAAAGTAAATGAGTTCGAAATGAAAATATATAATGAATTAACCAATCTCAAAAGACAAAAATTTCTGAAATCTAGGCATTATCAGTATAAGTCAAGTAATGCAAACTTTGATTCACTGTTGAGGCTAACTATTTAATGCGTGCTGGTAAACTTTTATAGAATCTTGAAGCCCATTATTTTTTAACCTAGAAAGGAAAGACTTGCCTTTGGTAGGGAGCCCATCGGGATGATTTAGTTCATATCCAGTTACTTCTTCAAGACCGATCGATGCTAGTTCGAAAAATGAAGTACTAATCAAGAGTGTTGCTATCTCTGCATTCTGAGTGCCATTAAGTAAATCTAGTTCGGCAGCCTGATCCACTAAATCCATACGCATTGTGAACTTGGTAAGCTTAACCAGCATTTGAAAATCATCTTTTGATTGTAACCAGGGACGGCATTCATATTCATATGCAAGAATCAGCTCTCCAACAGGAGGACAGAATTCTTTTTCATCTGAATGAATAATTTTATTATTGCCTTCCCTATCTACTGCAATAATTTTGAGCAGTTCTGTGGAAAAGGAGTTGTATGACAAGGTGAAAAACCCTTCTCGAAGAGATTCAACTGAGCCCTCCGTTGCTCCGTCACAAAATTCATCGATGAGTGGTAGAAGCTTTCTAAGCAGTTCTTGTGCCTGAATCGTGGTTACGGAGGTGGTCATCGGAGTACGTTGCGTGTCATTGCCATCAATGTTGCTGGCAGAGCGCGAAACAAGCCACTGACTTGGTGCAATAGTGAAATCTGATGGAACATTGCCAAAACCTTTGGATTCGCGTAAAGCTTCCAATGCCAAATCAACAGACTCGTGGCCTGCAGCCTCTGCCTTTAGCTGTAAAGCAATTTTATCTTGCAATGCCTTTTCAATTATTTTCACAACCGTTGAAAGGTCTGGATGGACGCCTTCAGCCCCTAGTTGAACAGCCAATGACCTCAATGTTTCGAGCTCTGTATCAACTCTACAAATTTGCTGTTTCAACTCTTCGAGCAATGGTTTACACCTTCCTTCTTCAGAATAGTAATAGAGGTAAATGCTTTTTGCATAACGTAGATGATGAAGACTGTTTTAAAACAGCTATAGACGTTAGCGTTCGTATCAACTTGTCATTATGAATATGGATTTGAGCTAAGACAGCTGTTAGCAGGCACAGCACGTATAAACACCTACGACCAGAGCATTAAGATTGGTGTATGATCTTAATATATCGACATACACCGATTTGATAGAAGAATCGTCTGCATTTGTTTTTCTGATTAAATTCGCACTTGAAGTCAGAACAGTAGTGGATTTCGTGTTGTCAGAACCATCATCGCTGAATCGCTAAAAATGTACAGAACTAACTCATGACTATCGATCAGTGCTGCAAAGGTCAACAAGCGATCGCTGACAGAATCTTTATGGATTTCAAATATACTAAAGCTGGATCAGATGAACAGCTTAGGTCACTTGAAATTCTGCATGCATTAATTAGCATGTGGGCAACTTTCATTATTAATGATGAATGTGTTGTGCATAATGAGGAATTTACACTGCAGGGTGTTGCGCAGGCGAACCTTTGCTAAATCTTATCCTTTATTCTTTGATAATATTTTAAATCATCGCTCAGTTAAGTTATTTTTATCGGGAAAGTTCAAGCATTTTGTACTAAATTTTAATTACAACTTGTAAAGTTAAACACTTTAATTATCACTGCACTGCCACTCCTACCTACTGCGTATTGCATATTACTTTTTCATACCTTAGTTTAATTTACATACAATATACGCATCTAAATTATACAATTAATTGAAAGCCAAACATATACACAAAAGCATCAAGTCCGTTTATATTTTATTTGCAACCGATTGAGAGTGCCTTTTAAAGCAAACAATAATAGCACCAAGAATTTTTAGTAATTTTTTATCGTGCAAAACCCTCTTAATCTATAACGGTTAATTTTTCAATTCAACGATTACCAATAACTTAAAATTTTTATACTAAGTACAATAATAGCAGGCACTAAAGTAATTAGGTTGGCAATTAGAACCGGTCCATCCCCTACCATCCAGCCGTAAATTGACCAGAATATCACTCCTGTAGTAAACAGCAAATACATTCGTAATGAGATGGACCGAGTATCTCTACTGCGAAGCGTTTTGACTGCTTGCGGGAAGAAGCTGACTGTCGTTAAGGTCGCGGCAAGGTAGCCAATCAGATCAGCATTCATCACGAGATTTATATAGATAGGATACTCTATCCCAACTTCTAGTGAGTAGTCTTAGACGATATTTTGAGACAATTAAAATTAAGAGTGATTAATGAGTAGTATTTATGGGCAATTTATTGTGTCTTTTCCATCTTTCTTCCGTCATTAGAAGGTGGTGAAACCAATAGCAAGTCTGCCCTATACTCACCCATTTGAACAATTAGCATCTTTCGCGGGGATGTATTGAAACCATTACTTGCAATTTTTATTGCATTAAGAAGATCATCAATATCACCCATGGTATCATTTTTGGACAATTGTCGGATCAAAGACAACTGATTAAAAAACGTCTTACTATTAATTTGATCCCTTTGGATCATTTGCATTCTTGCAGCATCTGCTCCAATCTCTATAGCATTTACAAGATATTCTTTGAGCTGTTGTTTTGGAATCTCTAGAGGTATATCAATATGACTTGTTAAACCCCAAAGTGTAGTCTCAAACAAATCCCCATCTTTGTTGATTGTGATACAGGGTGTATCGAGAGTAAATAATGATTGATCTCTCAGATGAATCCAATGATTTTCAATGTTACTCCAGCTATTAGGCATCAGAATTAATACTCAAAGACATTAAAGTGTGGGCAGTGGTGAATAAAAAGTAAATGAAAAATGAACTTAGGATACTATTTACTTTCTACCGACATCATGATCATCAAATACAATCTTCAAAATGTCCACCAATTGAGTTACTCGATCAAGCATAACGTTTAAATAATGTATTCCATTATAGCTTATTGATTACCCATCGATTCTCAATATTTCATTCCCGACACATAAATGATTGATTGTTGTATCTTATCCAACTTTTCCATTATTAATACCTAGTTAGATGCAGATAGTAGCAATTAATTTATTGAAAGGCTGTAATCTTAAGTGCTTTCGCAGATTATAGTATAAGTTGCATAAGCGCCTGTCATGATGGGCATTCGTGGGTCTACTATAGACAAGCAGCTTCATTCAATCTGTGATCTTTCCGTACTTTATCGCATTCATAATTGCTTCATTATTTTTTAAGCCGTTTTGGAATGTTTATCGGCTGTTGATTCATTGGTTATTTTTAGTTGTATTATCACCTTGGATTGTGGGAAAAGCTCTAAGTGCACGCTGGGCTGAAGACGATTATGGGAATGGGCCTCGACTTATTGCTCTTCCTATAGCATTGGGAGGTTATTGGTTGTTATATGGCTCATATGTAAATCCTGAATATTCATTATTTCCATTATTCATTTATTACTTTGTGGCATGGCCAGCATTTCGGCATAGTGATGCTTGGGAAAAGCTGAATAGTAAAAAGTAAGTACCACACAGCCTATATAGGTTACCTATTAACGCCAACATGAGTAGAAAATGAAGGAACCACCGTTCCTCAATCTACATCAATAGATCTACCAAACCAAAAATAATCTTATTTTGGTTGGATTGATCTACTACTAAATCATATATTTATTTGTTTGATACATATTGCAATTCCTTTAGTTACCAGTATCCTTTTGAGTCATTTCCTCTGGAAACCGAAGGCCTGTACTTGACTGTAATTGTTTCAATAACGTGGCAATTGAGAGATTGGTCTGACCCTCATGTTCTCCAATGAGATTTACTTCATCAACTTCGATAGGCTGAACAGTATCACTTAGCATCGTTAGAAGTGGTTCGAGTTTCTGCAATAAGAACAATCGCTTAGCATCGCTACCTGAACGCTTTAATGACTCAACAAGATCACGTAATCCCTCGGCTTGAGACCTTCCCTGTTCAATAATGGATGCGGCCTCACCTTTTGCCTCTGCCATCATCGTTTGACACTCAGATTCAGCGGGGGCAATCACATCAGCTTCTAATTGTTGTATTACTTGTTTTATACGTTGCTCTTGTACTGGAAGCTCCGCTTCTGCTCTAGCCAGCTCAGCACCAATGCGAGCCTCCTCCTCAGCGACTAGAGCATCTCGTCTTGTCAACGCATCCTGAACCCTTTTGTTGGCATTAGCTTTGGCAATAGCCAGATCTTTATCCAGCCGGCGCAGGGATGTAATACGTTCATTTTCTGCACGCTTAACAGCAGATTGAGATTTGGCTTCTGCTTCTGCAATACGTGAATCTCTTTTTAATTCAACAAGTTGTTTCCTGCCAATTGAATCGAGATATAAAACATCATCGGAAATATTCTGAATCTGAAGAGTATCCAAAACCAAGCCTAGTTTCTGAAGATCATCTTCTGCTTCTTCTAACAGTGTCCGAGCGAATGTAACTTTATCCTCATTCAACTGTTCAGGAGTTAAACTTGCCATCACACCTCTAAGATTGCCTTCAAGTGTTTCTTTAGCAATATGTCTAATTTCATCTTGAGTTTTTCCAATTAAACGCTCAATAGCATTATGAATGCCAGGTTCATCGCCCGAAATCTTTATATTTGCAACACCAGACACATTCAATGGAATCCCTCCACGTGAATATGCACTTGCAACTTGCAGATCAATGATCATATTGCTTAGGTCCAAACGCATCACCTCTTCGAGCAATGGAATGCGTAAGGCACTTCCACCACGAATAGTTCGGTAACCTACTTTTTTACCTGATCCAGTTGTACGTCTTAGACCCGCGAAAATTAAAGCCTCGCTCGGTTGACAGATGTAATACAACTTACTAAGCAGCGCTACAAAAGCCCATACGCCTGCTGCACCTGTTAAACCAATTGCTACTAACATAACTAAGTACCTCTATTTGAAAGTGTGTCGATTAGATCGATACCGAAGATTTCTTTGACTTGATCAAGAAACTGACGGACAATTACGTGATTCAGGGCTACAAGACTGGCAAGGCTGGAAGCATCGTTTCCATCCAAAGTTGTAATCCTCTTCAAATGAAGACGTCCAGGAAGACGTGTGGCGTGATCTAGCACCATTTCAATTTGTTGAAGAAGAAATACAAGCTCTGCAGTGCTACCAGCCTCTTCCCACACCTCTGTGAGCATATCGTTTACTAATGCACTTGCCTTGACATCCTCTGCCGTTGCAGCAGCCATTCCACGAGCTCTAAGTTCCTTTGCTTTTTGATTGGCTTGAGCTGGAAGCACTTGTTCAGCTTGCAGCCGTAATCGCTCAAGCTCCGCCCTGACCTTTTGCAGTTTTTGCTCCGCTATCGCTCTAGCTTCCAGTTCAGCTGCTTCAGTTCGCTGCTCTTCAGATCGTGCCTTTTTTTCCATTAAGGCAACTTTGGTCCTCACACCATTGTCCTTTTCAAGCACGACGGTTTGAGCATCAGTCCGAACCACCTCGGCTGTTTCCTCCATTTCTGCTTCAACGCGCTCGGCTTGACCGATCGCTTCCGCCTCAGCAATCTCAGCATCACGAACGATCTGAGCCACTCTCCGACGGCTGATTGAGTTCAGATAATCAACATCATCTGACACGCTCTGGATCTTCAACGTGTCCAGTTGAAGTCCAAGACGTCTGAGGTCATCACCCACATCCTTGGCAATTTGTTCAGCAAAGCGAAGCCGATCCTCATTGACCTCTTCAGGCGTGAGCTGGGCGAGAACACTACGCAGATTACCTTCCAGGTTTTCTTGGGCAACTTGAACAATTTCACGAGAATCGCGACCTAGGAAACGTTCAATTGCATTATTTCTAACCTCTGGGTCAGAACTCACCTTAACATTCGCAATGGCCTGAATATTCAGCGGTGTTCCTCCATTGGAGTAAGCATTTTTTACTTCAACTAAGACTGGCAGCAGCGTTACATCCATGCGCCGTGCTGTCTCAAGCACTGGTTTGACAAATGTCCAACCCCCATTAGCAATAACGCGGTATCCCTTGAAGCCCTGACTTCCTTGGTTAGAACGTGATCCCGTTACCACCAACATTTCATTTGGTCGACAAATGCGGATCATCCATCGGCCCAGAATCGTCAGTCCAACAAGACTGACCACAACAATGCCAACCCCACCAGCGATTGTGTTGTTTTGATCCCTAGACAGGAAACCAACCGATGGTGCGGGCTGCTCACTGAGCAGTCGTGAAGACATTGGCTAAAGGTATCTAATCATGGCTTAGCTACGTTTAAGGGAATTGGCCACCAACATCACAATCGATCAACCTTCAGGGTGTATTGATCACTGGCTAGAACCACCACGGCCGTACCTTCTTCAAGCATTCCCGCGTTGCTCAAGGCTGGCCTACGGATCAAACTGCCACGAACACACAATTCAATAAAACCACGCTCGTCTTGCGTAAGACGCAAGGTCACCATGCCTTCCTGACCGATTAGGTCGTCATTACGGATGAGTGTGTCTGCATCGCGGCGCCTCATTAAGCGCAACACATGCGATGCAGCCCATCCCATGCCTAAACCCATTGAACTAGCAATAAGCAAAGAAAGAAATCCACTGTCCTTAGGACTAAGCAACGACATAAGCAGTCCGCACAACCCAAACCCACAGAGGCCAAACGACCAAAACGGGGTACTGAACAACAGACTTAGGCTTCCGCCCACACCATCGCCATCAAAACCATCGCCATCGTTATCAAGAGAAAGAGCAATCAAAACAGCTCCTGCAACAAGGCAAAAGCAATAGGTCCAGATCATCGATATTCAGCCTCTGAGTATTCATAATGGAGGTCTTGACGATTTTGGCCCAGTTACTCGATCACGTCTACCGCCAATTGTTGGAACTTTTTGGTACGTTTATACGGACACGCTAACCACTATGTTGAACCTATAATGAATGCTTAAATATCAATCTATGAATTGATCAAGCTCAAGATTCATAACGTAGGCTTTTTATCAAAGTAATCAAATGATGTTAAAAGAATCAGCTGCGGTTCAAAATTGGAAAGCATTCTGGAACTTCCATCTTGGAGATTGGGATGGACGATGGACGCGATATCAGCCAAATGGTAAATTATCAGAAACCTTCTTAAGTCGTCGATCATTCCAATCAGATCCCGGAAAAACATATATCAAACAATTTAATCAGTATTTTTATACTGATGAACAATATGGCGAAAAGCGTTGGAGCTACAGCCTTGAAGATCACTGCAAAGAGAATGGGTTCATGCATCCCGCAAGCGACTACATGAGGGGCTTAGCTTTTGAGGATGGATCTGCTGCATGGCTCGTCCCTAAGGCCACACCAGAGCAATATTTTCCCATGGAACTTTTTCTTGCTAACAATGACATCCGCTTCAGCGTTGGCATGCTTTATGGATTGAATGGCGAACTTCAAAGAATAGCTTGTATACGAGAGATTCGTAATGGTCTTGATCATTCATCTTGGTCGAATGCAATTCAGCTCGTTCCTGCTTGGTACATCGGAAACCAGTGGCAGGGGATCACTCAGATCATCGATGCTGATTTGGGTCGGTCGATGATACAAGATACTTTCAATATGAGAAGGCAACCGGATGAAAAAGAATACTTCTTCCCTGATAACATTATTTTACGTTGCCCCACAAAGCTCACTCTCAACAAACAATTTACAATTGATGGTATTTGGCTTGAATCTAAAAATCAACTGAAAACTATAAGGGCATCCTATGGAGTCAATTCAGAATTGGTTGATGTACGGCTTCAGCATTTATCACGATAAATAGAAGCTCAAATTTTGTTGATTCAAGTATTCATTATAAGGCACTGATAGGCATCATTAAGTTTATGAAATTCATCAGCAGATCCGCCGAGATCTGGATGATGAAGTTTAACTAAGCGTCTGTATGACTGTTTAATAGAGTCTTTAGATGCACCATGCTTGAGACCTAAAATATGAAGCGCCTCACCAATAGAAAACTCTGAGGACTTTTTGCCTCTACTGTAGGACTGGGAGTTGCGATCCGAAGCTCGCTGATCAGACCTAGTTCTGCGACTTTTTCGCGAGCTCTGTTGTCTGTTTTTTAATTCAAAGACAACCCGTTGTGGATCTTCGTCAAGCCATTCACGAGACCTAATGCCATACATTGCAAAAGCTGCAAGCACTGCACACCGTTTTTTTGTTATGGGCTTAAGAGTGGCAGCAAGTAAATCATCACCCAGACCAGGCATCAACCGATTCAATCGTTGTTGAAGATTCAGATGGGGGTGAAAACTGGCATGATTCAACGCCTCGATTAATTGTTGAAGTTCATTGAGGCGAAGGGCATTCCAACCTTGCTGATGCGCGAGAGCTTCTCCCCAACGTTCAACCTGATCAGTTGAGACAGATGGGGGCGCCTCTTTATGTTCTTGTCGACGCGCATCTGAGGAGTGTTGTTGTCTTGAATGAGGTTGAGACCAGTGACGATGACGGAGAACTTCAAGCTGCCTTTTCAGTTGCAGAACCTGTCTACGCAGACTGTCATTTTCGACCAAGAGGGCATCAACGTTACTTGTAACGGTCTGACGACGTTGCGGTTCAGGCGCTGACGACCAACGCCGAGGATCAAACCCCATTAGCAGTCAACAAAACCCAAGGCATGCTCAACCATCTTGCTCTGATCACCATAGGGTGTACGAGCAAGCTCTCAGAGACGCTGTTTGCACGTCCAACATTTAGACCGGAGTGTCTGCAAATGATCATTCTTGCAGCAACCTTCTTTGTAAGACCGCCGATTAAGCTTGCTTGAGAGCAATCCGTAATATGAATACAAATAGCTGAGTTGTTCACCGTTGAAGAGACTTGCCTTTCCCCATGAATATCATTCTTTTAAAAAACCAAGACTTTTTAAGTAATTCGAATACAGTCCTAATTCGTGACTATCGCTTGACGCATATCTTAAAGGTACTAAATCCAAGCATTGGTCAATCGCTAAAAGTTGGCCTCTTAGGAGGTGATTGCGGATATGGCATTGTCGAATCTATTGATGCACAATTCATCAAACTTAAGGTCATCCTAAACGAATTTGCCCCACCTAGGCATCAATTCGATATCGTTCTTGCATTGCCACGTCCCAAGATGTTACGGCGAATTTTGCGTACAATCGCAGAATATGGGGTGAAAAACTTACACTTAGTAAACAGCGCAAGAGTTGAAAAGAGTTACTGGCAAAGCCCTGTTTTGCAGCCTGAAAAAATACATGAGTCATTAATTATAGGCATGGAACGCTCCAAAGATACACTGATAACGAACGTACAATTTCATCCACGGTACCGACCTTTTGTAGAAGATCAGTTACCCCATCTTTGCGGATCTCGTGCTTGCTGGATTACAGACATGAATGCAGACAAATCAGCTATTGAACTTAACATTGCTTCAAAACCCGCTGTTATTATGGTTGGCCCTGAAGGTGGGTTCGTACCCTTTGAGGTTGAACTTGCAACCTCAACGATTGCACGGCCTATACATCTAGGTACTAGAATTCTTAGTGTCGATACAGCAGTGACCACAGTTTTGGCTCAGGCCTTGCCAGGTATTAGAAATTAAAATCTAATAATGACTTGCAAACGAAAAAATTTTAGATGAATGAATCAAGATGGTCTCGCCACCTCTTGCCAGCTCAATATCTATTTTAATATTGAAAGACTAATCGATTAAGATTTAATCAATCTTTATCCCAATATACGATATATTTTATGAAATTTTTTCAACCAAACCATTTAGTCAAACAAGCTTGAACCATTCTCCAAACACGAAAGCAGCATTAGCTAAATGAACAGGCACACCTTTTGAAGAATCGTCAGGTCGCAACCAATGGCAAGCGGTAACCTTGATCAGTTTCAACAGTGAACCTCTAAACACTTCGCTCATCATGATGGGAAATACACATGAGCCTTGACGAATTCCAGCAAGACCTGTCCAGCCGGATTGGTAAGCGGGTCACCAAAATTTTGACAAGGGATGGCGAAGCTGTTCAGGATTTGACCGATCTCTATCAACCTTCACCAGCCGGTTTTGCTGGACAACTCATTGTGATTGGCGGATCTCGGCACTCATGGGAATTATGGCAAGAGGCAGGTGAAATATGGAATTTTCAATCAACTTTAATCATTTAATCAATGATATCTAATTCTATTTCAATTTTTGATAGAACAACTAAAACTTCAAAGCGGATACGGACCTATTCAAATTCATTGCTTGACTCATTTTTTGTATTCCCCTCACTGCATTACCTAACCGGGCTGAGACGCCCTTATCGTGCAGCGGACTTGACCTTGTGTCATTAAACAGAGTTTCACCAAGGCCTCTGTTTAAAATTCGCTGCGCCAGTTCTCATAATTTTTTAGGCCGAACCCTTTATCCCAAGGTTTATCCACAATTTCGTTGTCCAGTGGCCTTGGCATTAGAGAACGTCCAACAAGATCTTGCCTAGGAAGGACTTAGATTAAAGGTTTGGGATGCAATACAAGACCCTCGCTACGTTTGAAATCCTTCAGTCAATGCTGGCCGTCATACGCGAGGGGCTTCAGTGGACGTAACACTTATTAATCAGCAGGGGAATCCGTTGCAAATGCCAACGGACTACGACTATTTTTCGAAGTCCGCCCATGTGGATGCTGATGGCGTTCTCGCTGACCGCGCTGCAAATGCTCAAAAACTGCGCAAATCAAAGGAACGCAGAGGGTTTCGTTCATTTGCAACGGAATGGTGGCATTTTGACTGGCACAACTGGAAATATTTGCCGGTGATAGCGCCTTCATGATTCTGATTCAAACTGGTGCCTGATTCAGAGTTCTCTTTGGCCACCTTTCTTGTTACAGGAGCAAACAGAGGCATCGGTCTGGAATTCTGCAGACAATTACATGCTCGTCATGACCAGGTCATTGCTGTATGTCGCCAGGCTTCTCCTAAGCTTGAGGCCATCGGTGTGGAAATTCAGTCCGGTATCGAACTCACCAGTGAAGCCTCCATCACCGCGTTAGTTCAGAACCTCAACAACCGGCCATTGGATGGCGTGATCCTCAATGCTGGGATTTTGCAATCCATGGGTCTCGAGAATCTGGATATTGAAGGAATCAAACATCAATTTGAGGTGAATGCCTTAGCGCCATTGTTATTGGCGAGATCGCTGATGGGACAGATGCCCCGAGGCGCAAAGCTGGCCCTGATCACCAGTCGAATGGGGTCGATTGACGACAACACGTCGGGTGGCTCTTACGGCTACCGGATGTCAAAAGTAGCTCTGAATATGGCTGGTCTATCACTATCGATAGATCTCAAGCCAAGCGGTATCTCAGTAGCCATCCTCCACCCAGGACTCGTCAGTACGCGCATGATCAACTTCAACCCACGTGGAATCAGCCCAGAAAAAGCGGTGCTAGGGCTCCTGGCGAGGATTGATGAGCTGCAACTCGAGACCAGCGGTACCTTTTGGCATTCCAATGGAGAGCAGCTTCCTTGGTGAAATCTGTTGAGCTCTTCAATGTCGTGAGGGATTCTTTTTTTGTCGTACCGCAAAAGAGTAAACAAGAACCTGAAAGAAAGCAGCCAAACATTTACGCGCGAGATCTACAGATAAGCAACATATCATTTAGGGGAAGATCCAATGTCAAACACTCAATTGTATGTAGAGCTAGCCAAGAAGAGTTTCCAGCAAGCTCTACGACATAGTTGATCAACTACCTAGAGAAATACCTAGAGAAATACCTAGACAGGTGTAGGCAGGAGCATGGAAGGTGAACTCAAGCGGAATCCCTCAGATTTAAATTTTTGATTACTCACTTTGGCATTCATCGAACGGGCACCTGGAATGTTTTCATTGGCCCAAATTACGGGAGGCAAACCATCAATATCACAAATTTCGTTTGACAATTCACGTCTACTTAGCTGCATATCATCTACAAGATTGTAAATTCCAACAAGCTGGTTACTGAAAGAAAAACTCACACCGTTCGTGATGTCAAAAATACCGCTCCAAGCAGGGACATCACTACCATTCTTGGGTATCTGTTCACCAGCAGCCTGTCTAATCATCGACACCATATCCCTTCCTGGGCCATAGATACCACCCAAACGCAACACGCAGATTTTTGTATCGGGACGATCAATGGTGAGCAAAACATTTTCTGCTTCCACCAACATTGCATTGACAGGATTTAAACAATCAACAGACGAATCTTCAGTCACCGTCTCACCACGATGATCTCCATACACACCAGCAGAGCTGATGTAGGTCACATGTAGAGGTTGGGTAGACTGACGACAACGCAGAGCACGGGCAAGATTTCGAATCCCGCTCGAAAAAACAGACTGATATTCATCACTGTTTTGCGTGGGGGCCACGCTAATCAGCAAACCCTGCTGGTCCTCAAGGAATGAAAAATCGCAGTCTTGTTCAGCAAGGTCAAGGCTGATTGGTTCATTGACAACGTTGCGCAACTCAGCAAACCGTTGAGAGGTTCGGGTTGTGCCAATGACGAAATGCCCTTGGCTTTTCATGTTTGCCGCCACGAAGCTACCGACGTAGCCACAGCCAATGACGGAGAAGGAGGACATCAGGACAACAACGAGTCAACACCTTTTTACAACTCTTTACCCATCAACCGTGAGTCGGTCGACACCGTATCGATGATTCGCGAGGCGTCTTCTAGTGACTCATCAAGAATCCCATCCGTCCAGGGCTGATTCCAAGATCTTCAAAAAGGAGCTCGCGTCAGTATATAGATGGTTGTCTCAGCCAATAAATGCGTCATTCCTGAGGAGCTAAGAGACCTGCTGTGCGCAGCATCACCACCCCACATTGTTCCTAGCTTATTGGAACAAAAAGGGGCGATCGATGATCTGGGGTGCAGCTCTCAATAACCGCGATCGTCAACCGGAGGTGATGGATCAGCCTGGCCTCGATCCCACAGAGCATGCAAAAGCATTGAAAGGCCTGCGGCGCATCAATACGATCAGCCGCTGCTCTGCTGGCCTGTTTCGCGCCATCGAGGCCCTATCGATCACCCAGCCAGCAAATCCGCTTCGGGTTTTAGAGCTGGCCTGTGGAGGTGGTGATACAGCTATCGACCTTGCCCTGATGGCCAAACAAAGGGGTTTGGCACTTGAGATTCATGCCTGTGATCTGAACCCTGAAGCCGTCGAGATTTCTCGGTCCAATGCAATGAGGAGAGAAGTAGCAATCACTGTTTTTACTGCCGATGCACTGGCAAAACCAACAGACCACAACACCTTTGACGTGGTGTACTGCACACTATTTGCGCATCACTTGGATGAGGTAGATGTAGTTCGTCTTTTAGAAGCGATGGCGCTGCGATCTCGGAAACTAGTCCTCGTGGACGACTTAATTCGAAGTCGGCTTGGCTTTGCATTGGCTTGGATCGGCACCCGTCTCTTGAGCCGTTCCTGGGTAGTTCATACCGATGGTCCTCTCTCTGTACGCGGTGCCTTGCAACCCGATGAAATGATGAGCATCGCCAAGCAAGCAGGCATGAAGAATGCGC
>Ga0302114_10001873_pt1 | contig 13751 bp, 10 predicted proteins | sample AG5_Surface_MG_FD_203107 | JGI IMG/M metagenome (GOLD analysis project Ga0302114, IMG submission 203107) | Marine microbial communities from Western Arctic Ocean, Canada - AG5_Surface | ecosystem: Environmental > Aquatic > Marine > Oceanic | place: Canada: Western Arctic Ocean | collected...
CCAGTTTTTAAATGAAGGCAATTATTTTTCACTTTTCCAAGGAGGCGAGCGTCAACAGCAAATGGAAGGCACTGAAACATCATACTTGATGGTACGAAATGAGGCTCCGACAAAGGAGGAAAATCTCACCTCCCCGAGCGGCGTGGACGGAAAATATATCGCAGGGAAGCAAACAAGTTATGGATCTGTGATTTAGAACGTCATCTTCACGCTTTGTACATACATTTAAAGTCAATTAAAATCATTATTAAAACCTTCTTCTTCTTCTTCTTCCACTTTTCTTTGTGATTTCTGAAATTCGACCGTTTCAGTGGTCGACATAATCTACCACGAAACAAATTACACCATTTCACACATCATCATCATCATCATCATAAGATACGCATAAGAAGATTCAAGAGATACGTAACGAAAAGAAGACGAAACGCGAAAGGCTTCTTTCACGGTCTTCTTTTTTCATTAAAGTCTTCGCGCGCGCGCGCGAGAGAGAGAGAGAGACAGAGAGAGAATTAAGCTCCCGAGGTGTCGAAAATGAGGCAGACGGTGAGTCTCGTCCCGGTGATGATGATGACGGTATCCACGATCGTCTCAATATCAGGCCCCGCCACCGTCGCAGGGCTGACCTGCCCGTCTGAATCCGGGTGCAACCGGCCGAGGTTTAAACACTCGACTTTGACTATCGCGCCGTATGCCGCCGTCGGGAGCAACGAGATCACCTATCGAGAAAGCGAAAACTTTCCCTCGAATTTGAAGCAATCGGTCGAAACCGGCATCGATATGGCGCAAAAACTACTCGGGAAAGTGAGCGGCGTGAGCGTGTTTTTGTACGAGTCGCAAAGTTTTACCGCGCAAGACGCGTCGGCGTATACGGATATTGATTCGGCGTGGTGCGAAGCCACGCGCTCGGAGATTACGGGCTATTGTTCCAACGATTCAACGAACAGAGAGAAGGCGATGGCGGGGACGAACAACGTGTACGCGTCGCACCGAGACGCGTGTCAATCAGACTGCGGGAAAGGTGCGGTAGGTGCGGTGCCAATGGTGATCACTAGTGGATTGCAAGAGGATGGAACGTATTACGACGACGTCGAGAACCAAATGACTACTTTTGCGATACACGAGTACACGCACGCGTTTCAAATGCACTGGGGCAAGCACATTCCGACCTGGTTGATGGAAGGTGGCGCGGTTTTTTTGGAAGCTGTTTTCTCGAACGATAATTCGAGAGCTTCGAGAGAAACGTTTTCCGGGTATTTCAATTCGCACATATTGCCGAATGTTCATGATATATATTCCGACCAAACGAACTTCGCCAACTGGTTGACGAAGTTCGGCTCAGATAGAAAGTGCGGCGACTCCGATCCGCACCCGCCTCCAAACATAATGCCAAACGAAGACGTTGGAGATGCTGGTTATTACAAGGTCGGCGCGCTAGCCGTCGCGTTTGCTATTAACAAAGCGAACGCGAACTACACGGCGAACGGTGGTCGCACTTTCATCGATTTCTGGACAAGCACGGTTGCGAGGAAAGGATTTTGGCACAGCATCGACGTTGTCGACAACGACTATGTTTTCGACGACATGGTGCACTGGCCGAGCGAAGTCCCTGAAGGAAAAGGTTGGAAGAAAGCTCTGTGCGACTTCACCGGCTACGCAACCGTCGAAGCGTTTTACGCCGACTTTGAAGAGTTCGTCGCGCCAAACGGCGCGGTGAAATCCGTGGATGACTTGGCCGCTATCCTCGAAAGCGACGACAGCGTCGACTCCTTACGATCCGAGTTTATAAACGCAGCAGCGACGACGTCGCCCAACGCGTGCGCCCCGGGACTCTTGAGCGTGGGTAGCGCCGCTACTTTTCTTCCTCTGAATACCGTGCTCTCTTTACTTCTTTTATTCCTCGGAGGTTTCCTCGTTTTTTGAGAGAGAGAGAGAGAGAGATTATCTATTAATGACCAATTCATGTGCATGTACGTTAAAATAGCGCAGGTCATTTTCGCGAAGCAAAGAAGAAGAGTTTGGCGATGAACGCTCGCGCTCGCACATTTTTTGTTTAGAACTATGATTTTAAAATGCTATCGAATAAATATATATATAACTATTACGTGGCTCTCTTGGCGACGTTTCGCATCCCGGCACCGACGCAACTCAAGAACACGGTCCCACTTTCCGGTTCCGGCTGGATGTTAAACGTGACCCCGAAAAACGCGCGGATGGTGCGCAAGCACTGAATACTTCTCGGCGTGAGTTGGCCTAAACGCACGCGGCATATTTGGTCTGGAGAGCACGCTAATAAGGTTAAAACTAAAGCTTGGTGGGAAGAGTCGCAGACGCCGCCGCGTTGGATTTCGGAAACGAGCGCTTCGGCGCACTCGCGACCGTAATCTTCCGGAGTTTTTTGCGATTGATCTTCTTCCTCGGCGTTTTCTTCGTCCTCTCTTCTTTCTTCGTGGTCTTTAGTATTCTTACCGCCCCGATGATCCAACAACAACCGCCCTTCGTCTTCTTCCTTCTCTCGCTCCTTTCTGGTGCTCGCGCTCGAACAATCGCTCCCTAAAACGCACCCTTCCGTCGTCTCCGCGACTAACGATATCCCATACGCCGGCGAGTTCCCTCCTTCCTTCCCGTTGTGATGGTCGGTGAAAATATACACGTCCGGTAAAAAATTATTCAAAACGCCTCGGGCGCCATCGACTAATCTATTCGCCATTTGCGGTGGAATCCTCGCCGTAAAGGCGACGCCTCTGACTCGTTTAACCAACCCTTCGGTAACCCAATCGATTCCCCCGGGTAACTCTTTCGCGATTGGAAACGACAACTTCACCTCGCCGCCGCCGTCCGGCGGACACCCTCTCTTGGCGACGTGCAAACTCAACCCGTCGTCGCATCCGAACCGTTTCTTCAACATCGGCAACGTCACCGTCCGAAACGTATCCACGCTCACCTCCTCGTCGTCGTTGGTCAAACCAAACAAGGTTATTTCCATCGGTTTCTTCCCGAAAATCCCAATCGCGCACAACGCCTCTAAATAGTACCCCAAACCTCTCCCCAGGCCGCAATCGTGCGTCAATCGTTTCCCGCCGACGATAACCCCTGGTTTGTACTTCAAACTCGTCCCGGATTCGTTTATGATGATTTCTGACCCGTTCGTTATTTTGTCCAAAAGGCGTAAAAATGAAGCCTCGTACGTGCGCAGACCCGGGTTCGACGTTCCGCGCGCGCGAATGTCGTCGATGCGAACGGCGCGACTCGTCAACGTCGCGCACACCAAACGGTGGCGAAGGTTTCGGCTGCCGGTGAAACGCACGTAGTCCGTTTTACCGGTAGCGTTGAGAGGCATTGTTTAGTACTCCTCGCTGAATATATTCGTGGGAGTCACAGAAGCGGAAGAAGAAGAAGAAGAAGAGCGAAGCGCGGAGGAGAAGAATGAAGACTTGACGGCGGCTTTACGAGAGGAAGAAAGAGCGAAGGGGAGATGCGACATGATGATGGATGACTATTGAAACGGTTTTAATACTAACAACAACAACAACAACACTCTTCTTCTCTGATACATGAATTAATCATCAGTCGTTCCAAACGCTCTGTCTCCGGCATCCCCTAACCCGGGGACGATGAACCCTTCCTCGGTGACGTTCTCGTCGATCATGGCGGCGTACACGACCAATCCGGGAAAGGTTTCGCTCAACTTTGTCAGCGCCGGCGGCGCGGCGACGCAACACATCACTCGCACGTTCTTCACGTCCGCGCCTTTATCCAGAACGTCTCGAACGGCTCTGACTATTGTCCCTCCAGTCGCTAACATCGGATCCGAAATCAAAACCTTATCTTCCTTCGAGAACCCGGCTTTGGGTAACTTGTCCAAATACTTCGTCGCCTCCAACGTTTTCTCGTCTCGCGCGTACCCGAGATGGTACGTTTTCGTCGTCGGTAAAACCTCGTGCGCTTTCTCCACCAAAGTCAGCCCGGCTCGTAATATCGGCACGATCGATATCGGTTTCGTCGGGTCTACCACTTCCACGTTCGCCACCGCGAGCGGGCCTTGCACTTGCGCCTCGTACGTCTCCAACCAGTCTCGGCTGAGTTCGTAGAGTAAAATTTTCCCAATCTCCGCCATGGCGGATCGAAAAAGAGCGGACGGAGACGCCGCGTTTCTCGCGACCGCGAGCCAGTGCTTTAACAAAGGGTGTGGGGGGACGTATATGAGCATCTGGTTCGGGTTTGGTTTCGGAGATGGTGATGATGATGATGACGATGCTTTTGTTCGTACTCCCGTTCTCGTTTCTCCTCTCGTTGGATGATGATGATGTTGACGAAAACGATGTCGTCGCGTTCTGTTCTCAAAACATCCATCGCTTTTGCTCGACCGAGAACACGAACATCTTCTTTTTGCTACTGCTACCGCTACTCTCGTCGATGATGATGATGGTGTCGTTGTTGTCATTGTTGTTCTCGCGAACGACATCTTGACGAGGAAAAGTGGATAAAATGGAAAAACTTCTCTCCATAAATACTTACTTTTTGCATCATCGCCGCCGGGTTTCGAGTTTGTTTTCTTTACGCAACACACGCGCATCATCAAAACCAACGTGGTGTATCGTGAGTAGTAGTATCTTTGTTTTGCGATGACGACGATGAGTAATATCGCGATGTGCAGCAGTTTTTTTCCGTCCAAGGTCTCGTCGAGGAGAAGGAAACCAATCGGTTTCGGATATCGTCATCGCGCGGGTTTGATGAAAGCCTTTACGACGAACGCCTCTTCAACCGATGCTACTAATACTACTATCGTTGAAGAAAATTCAGTCACCTTGGTCCTCCTCGCCGGCGGCGTCGGGAAACGAATGGGCGCGAACATGCCGAAACAATACTTACCTTTACTCGATGTCCCTATCGCGGTGTACTCGTTGAGAAAATTCGCCACCATGGCGGAAATCGGAGAAATCGTAGTCGTGTGTAACGAAGAGTACGACGACGTGTTTACTTCTGAGAAGATTTCGAAACCTTTAGTGATTGCACGACCAGGCGCGGAAAGGCAAGATTCAGTGTATAACGGGATAAGCAAAGCGAGAAAAGAGACGAAGTTGTTAGCCATACACGATAGCGCGAGGCCGTTGACGGATTTGGAGGACGCGAGGAGATGTTTCGAGGACGGCGCGAAGTTTGGCGCGGCGGTGTTGGCGGTGAAGTGTAAAGCGACGATTAAGCAAGCGAATAAAGATGGGAGCATTGATAAGACGTTGGATAGGAGTTTGTTGTGGGAGATGCAAACGCCGCAGGTTATAGAACCGAATTTGTTGAAGGAGGGGTTTCAGTACGTGAAGGAGAACGGGTTGGAGGTAACGGACGACGTTTCGGTCGTCGAACATTTGGGGAAGAGAGTGCAAATTACGGAGGGGAGTTATTATAACATCAAAGTGACGACGCCGGAGGATATGTTCATCGCGGAGAGGCTGTTGAACGAAGAGCCAAAGCTTAGATGCGTGTAATAATATGTGCTTTTTTATCATTATGTGATGAGACTTGTTTGTTTTTCCAACTCTGTTCAACTCGTATATGTACAGCCCGCGAGAGTCGCCTAAGTTGTTGATGTTGGTATTGTTGCCGTTGTTTTTACACGACGCAAAAAACGGCCGACGTTTGCGTCGCTGCCTGCCCTAAACCCCAAAAACGGTCGACGTTTGCGTCGCTGCCTGCTTCGCGTTCGTCGTCGGCGGCGGCGGCGGCGGGAATTCTCGAAACGTTTTATACTCCGTATCAAAGTATAAAGGTTGTTCGAAGCGATCGTGAAGTTTTTCCCAATGTCCGCGCTCCTCGTCCTCGTCTCTGTCAAAATTACGCTCAAGCTCTCTTTCGGTGTTGGGAGAGCTCTCGTTAAAAACGCCTCCGCAACACGTGTCGAGCACGAAAACGACGAGCACGAACATGGTGAGACCAAGATACAGCGCTTTCAAAATTTCGCGCCGAACAACAGACTCAATGTGAGGACGAATATCGTTTGGTATAACGTACGTAACGTGCGTTTCTGTGGACTTGAAAAAAGTCGGAAACGACGCCCACATTTCGTGCTCGTCGGCTTCTTTCCCTCGCAACAGCGGAAGAGGAGGATATTCGATGGGGGTAGAATCCTGCTGGTCTTCATCCATCACGCCGGCGACTTCCCAATACGTCGGATGGAACTCGTCCTCGTCTTCGTACTCACCGTTGTATTCTTCTTCTTCTTCTTCTTCTTCTTCTTCTTCTTCTGTTTCTTTGCCTTCTTCTCCGAACCATTCGTACCCGTCGACGCCTTCTTCCGTCTTCTCGAAACCTCGAACTTCTTCATCTTCTTCTTCAAACGTGCCATCATCACCGTTATCTGTCAACCAATCAAAACCTAATTCGTCGTAATCAAAACTTTCGTCGTCGTCGCCCACGACCTCGTTCCTCGTCTCCCACGACGACGACGCGAGCGGTAGGTTTGATGACATCGATGACTTCACGGACGAAGAAGAAGGAAAAGGGTTCGTTGACAAGACAGCTTCCAATAACAGTTGCTGCTGCTGCTGGTCGTGATCTTCGGCACCGACGACCCCGAGAGATACCGCGGAAAGAGACGCTAAAAGGCACGCGAGGAAAAGAAGCGCCCCGTTGTTCTTGTTGTTTCGGAGAGGACGTCGCATCGAGGAGGAGGAGGACATCATCGTCGTCTCTCGAGTAGTATTTTTTAATTGGTTTTTAGATACAAAATGCCGTTTCAAGGCGTTTTTTCGTTTGTATTAATTTCTAAAAAACGCTCAAATTGTAAAATGTGAAAAAAAAAGTCAAATATTCCTACTCTGCCAAAAGAAAGTCACGTGTTGTTGCGTTGTTGCTGCGTGTCTGTGATCACATCATCATCAAAAAGGACGACGATGATGGAGAACATCGACGGGATCGATCGTTTGGAAAAGCACAACAGGACGTGCGTCCCCGGCGCGAGCGAAGAGAACAACAACAAGTTTCTCGGGCCGGACGAAATCGATCTTCTCGTGGACGCGCACAGAATCGAGAGAGAAGAGAAGGAGATGCGCGAGAAATATTTCCGGTTCTTACCTCCTATTTCTTCTCGAAGAAAGGAGTTGGAGGAGTTCTCGTTGGCGGAGCGTTTACTCGGTGACGTCCCGCACCTCTTCGCGACGAAAATATTGACGAAACTGGACGATCAAGATGTGGCCGTATTCTCGAGATGCTCGAAAAGAATACGAAGGCTCGTTCGAAGCGAATTCGGCGAAACGAAATACGCGAAACTGTGCGTTCGCAAGTTTGCGTCGAGTAAAGAAGGCGTCGCGTACGCGAAGTGGTGCGGAGTACCGATGACAACAAGAACGTTCGCGAGCATCGCTCGCGTTGGAAACGTGGAGGCGTTAGGTTTTGCGCTTGACGCGGGTTGGCCGCACGACGCAAAGGCGGCGACGGCGTGCGCGAGAGGAAACCACTTCGAAACGTTGAGATGGATGCGAGCGAACGGGGGATTGAAGTGGGATAAGAAAAAAGTACTCGTTGTTGCGATGGAAAACAGTAACGTCGACATGGCCGAATGGATTATGATGCAAGAAGAAGAAGAAGAAGAAGAAGTCGATGACTGATCAGACGCTGCGCTTGCTAAAAGTATTTACGCTACTTACTCGTCTCCTCCGGCTTTCTTCGCCGCTCGCGCCGCTCTCTTCGCTTCCAAAGCCGCTTTCTTCTCTTCTTTTGATAACTTTCTCGCAAACATCGTATCGACGACTGGTTCCTCTTTCTTCCCGTTAGTATCGTCGTCGTTTCCCGCTAACCCGTCGCTCCTCGGTCTCGATTTCGGCACTTTATCCCCCGCTTTCCACCAAAAAGGTTTCGTCTCATCCGACGGTAAAATAGCCGCTAAACCGTGACTCCCGCTCTTCCAATTCAACAGCGGCGCGTCTAAAACCATCCCAGAACTCATTTCGCCACCAACCAGTTGCTTTTTAATCACCGTCCCATCTTTCAACGTCGCCCCTACTCTCGCTATCGCTATCAACAATCCTATTTCCGAGACGTTTTTCGCGTTCGTCACGATGGACAAAACGTTGTTCTCCTCGTCTTCTTCACTCCCTTTTCCTCCTCCTCCTGCATCGACTCTGATCACTTTTAAATTGTCTTTGTTCGGGATTTGTGTAATCTCGAGGACTTTTGCCACCACGAATTGGGAGAGGTACTTTTCGTTTTCGTCCTCGTCATCGGACATTCTTTCTTTTGCTGCTCAACTGTCGTCCAAGCTCACTAATGCGGTGACAAGAATACTCACACAATCCCCACCAGTCCCGATGTATACTAATTCTTAGTGTGTCTTTTTGTGTTGTTTTTTCTCCGTTTTTTTCTCCATTTCGATTCCTCGACAAAACGACACGTTAAAAGACGAGAGGAAAACAAGAAGAAGAACAACAACAACGAACGCGTTAAAGAGAGAGAGATTCCAGGAGGAGGAAAAACTTTCATCATCTTCGATCTTTCGACAGCGAATCAAAAGCGTTTTGCGATTCAATTCGAACGACAACTTTGCGCGCAAGAACAACGACAACATTAAGAAGAGGAGACGAGATGAGGAGAAAGGAGACGAGAGATGAATAATGATGTTGTGCAACCGCCGGAGTTTTTGCAAGAATCATCGAACGCGATGACGATGGGAGAGGGTGCGGTTGAATCCATCTCCGGGCGGCGGCGGCGGTCTTCGTCTTCGTCTTCTTCTTCTTCAATTTTAAGCAACGAATTGGTGGCGAGGACGATGCCTACTGCTCTGAATAACCGCGGGAGAAATATCGCAAACGTGGCGCTGCGCGTGGAACAATCCTCGACCGCGGTTGGCGTTTCGAGTTCTTCTGTGAATACATTATTGGCGTCTGTAGCTGGAGAGAAAGTTTTTCCGAGCGAAGGTGGGATACAAGGGCGCGCGTATGACGTGGCGTGCGAGGCGTTGGCGTTTACGGCGTTTACGGAAGACGGCGATAACGACAACGAGGTGGAGCGCGCTATGAGAAAGATGAAGCAATTGCGGATGGCGTGTAATGGGACCGGTGAGGAGATGGTCGAGTGGAAGAAACACGAAAGGTGCTCACGATTGGCGATGAACCGGTGCGTGGAGTGGATGAGGAAAGAATACGCGGGCGAGGAAGAGAGGAAAGTCGTGCGATTAGGTGTTCGTGCGGTGACGGTGCTCGCCAAGTATGCAGACGCGGGCGAGTATTCCAAGTTTAAGTTTAATGGCGTTGAGTATAATAGAAATAGTATGAGTAGTAGAGGTGGTGGTATAGGGAGCAACAATGGAGCTGGTGAAAACCCGAAAAAGTTAAAAGGCCTTTCCAGGATGGTTTCGAAAGCAGCTTTGAAAGCTGGCTTGCGCAAATCAAAGAAGGAACAACAACAACAACAGCAGAAGCAGAAGTTTGACCACGACGTAGCGAGCGATAATGATGACGGGAATTCAAATAACGAGGGAGAAGAAATGGCAGCATCGGAGGATAAGAAGACAACGAAGCAGAGAGGCGATAAGGTTGGAACTTCCGAGGATACTACCGCGAGTGAAAAGAAGCTCGTCAAAGTGACGATGACGCTGTATGACGAAAGCAATGCAAAGATATTAATGTTTGTTTCAACACAAGCGACGCCGCTGACGTATCCACACTCCTCCTTTGATTCGCGAGATGGAATGAAAGAAGCGATATTTAATGCAGTGACGCCGTCTTTCGTCGCGAATAGAATGCATTCGATCGAAATTGCGGTGGTTGACGTCACTGCTGCGGGTAACGAGATGTCTGCAAACGAGGCATTGATTTCTACTGAGGATAGAGAGGAAAGGGATGAGCTCGGGAGGAGCGTATTCGATTCAGATCGATTTCCACCTTCTTTCAGAGTTTCTAATTCTTCTGGTGGTGTTGGATTGACAGAAACAAATATGGTGAAAGCATCCATCATTCCAAGGCGCAACTATCCTATACTTGGTCGCGTGTTCCTTCCAATCGGCTCCATCGGCGATACGTCGTTGAAGAGTGTATCTCGTGATCTTACCTTAGCCTTAGAGTCAATCAGTGACATGCTAGCGACGTCTTCGATTGGAACCGTCGATGCGAGCGTAGACTCGTTCGTATCCTACGAGAAGAAGAAGAAAAGGAAAAACGGCAACAATTCCATCGCATTCTCGAAAAAAGGGCTGCTCACGCTGATACCGGCGAATGGCGGCTTGGACATTTTACAGTACGCGAAAATTGGCATAGCGACGATGCGATTTTTTGCGCTTTGTGGTCGCGGTGAAAGCTATCGCGCCTTCGTTGGCGAGGTTTTGCGAGATATAGCTCGCACGCACTGTAAAAAGAAGGATGTTGTGCCGCGTTCTGGAGTAGCCGTGTGCGAGGCGTTCGCACTGTTCGAAAAGTGGCGTCCGGAAAAACTTTTGTACCATAATAGTGATAATGAAAGGAAAGGTGCAGCCGAATATGTAGAAGATATCAATATTAGAATATCAGAAGCTTTTAGAGACGCGTTGGCGAACGTCGCTGCGGCGATTGTAGCGGAGAGGCACGGCGAATTGGAAAAAGTGTATTTTACAAAACTAGCCAAGGAAACTCGCGATATGTGCGTTCGAACTCTCGAAATGTGTGGATTCGACAATATGGATTACGACAAAGATGTAGAGGATGATGATGGCGTTTCGCAAAGTGTCAAAATAGAGAACGTCCAGAATGATATGGAATCAAATGCGCGGGAGAAGAAAACGATGTTGATCGTGGAGATGTTGGCGATTGTTTCTGAACCTTTGGGAGGAATTTCTAAGAATACTTTTCTTTCCTTGAGACTTTCGAAGATTGCACGTCAATGCGGAATAAATCTATTCCGTAACCGCTTCAATGCGAACATTTCTGACGCTATCGGTCGCGTCACGCTCTCTGGAACTTTGAAATTGATTGTGAGCTTAATAGAACACTCAAAAAGTGACGCCAGAAAGTTACGCGGACGGTTTCCGAGCGAGGCGAATGCGGTATTCTTTGCATTTGAAGCAAGCTTATCGCGTGCGCTGAATTTAGCCGCGGGTGCTCTGAATGCATGTGGCGAAAAAGGACTGAATCCAAAGTATGAAGACGAGGTTGTAAAGTCGATCGATACGGAACTCTTTCTGTTAGCGAAAGCGTACGAAGAAGAGATTCCTCCCAATGGCGGCTTTTCCTTCTTCTCTCGCAAAGGTGATGGTTTAAACGCGAGCACATCAGTGGTGCCTTGTTATTATTCGGAATCTATTAAATCTGCGTACAGAAAGTATGAGGGTGCGGTACATCCTGCCATTCAAGAGTCCGTGGAATGTGCCGGAGAGGAGCTCAAACGCTTCGTTTCGAGTCATTGTATAGGTAGTCCCAGCGATTTTCCAAAGCCGATACCGATGAACCACACCACCGGTGACATGCACTCTGCAGCCTCTGAAGACGCTTTGCGTGCGTGCGCAGAGACTTATGAGGCATTGGCTTTCTCAATGCAGCCGAAGTATAGGAGAAGGTTCCACGCGGAGAAAATCGCTCTCGCGATCAAAGAGAGTTTGGTGGAATTTTCAGACGCGCAAAAGTTATACGCCACAGTACTCATAAAACGAGCGCGAAAGAGCGAAGTCGAGCGATTATCCAGAGATGAAGACTTGTCGGTTGGTATATCGAGTGTGTTCGAAGATGGGTCCTTTTACGGGCGAATATCAAACGCGAATAAGTGTTTTGAAGGGTTCATGAATCTCATGGAAGAGTATCCTCGATGTTGGAAAAAGATTGCTAAAGAGAAGGATGATGATGAAGCACACGAGAACACTGCCGAGATCGATCAGGAAAGCATCTCAAGCGTGAACGCGCAAATTCAGTACGTCGCATCCAGCGCATACAAAAAGCTCAAATCGAATCGTGACGAGATGCTCCATGCTCTGGCAGAACTCTTTTCACAACGCGTCTCGAGAGATCTGAAGGTTGCCATTTTCGACGCATACGACGATTCACGTAAATTCGCAATCTCGCGGTGCTTGAACATGATAGAAGCAGAGATCGCCCGTGCTCACACATCGTTGTCGTCGGGATGTGGCAAAATATTGTTAAAAGCATTGCATGCTGGGATATTGGACGCAGTCGAACGAATTGTTTTGAGTACAAGACTTGACCCGTTTAGCAAAGCTGATTTGACGCGCGAGAATTCTGGAAATTTCTCCGATGTGAACCGCGATTTTTTCGATCCCTCTAGAACGAAAATTACGGAATCGACGCATTCGCGTTGCGTGCAACTTTGCGACGAAGTCTCTGACTTTTTCAAAGCAGAATACAAAAAGAAAAGCGGCGGTGAAGGTTCTGCACGGACCCTTCGAGATGTGCAGAAATCAGAAAGACGCACTCGCCGAATTTTGGATTTGTGGTACACGCCAACAATGGAGGTTGCAAATCTCGTTCCAGAAGAAGAAGAGACTAGAGAACGAGTGAGTTCAATGGACGTACTTCGCATCCTGAAACAGAGAGGTGACAAAGACGAGTGGGCGCGAGATGTTGTCCGGAGCGGCTCTCAATCTCTTGCGCGTTCGCTTTGCGCTCGCGTCATTAAGACTTACAATGCGAGCTCGAAACACGAAGGCGATCAAGCTTTGCTCGGATGTTGGCCGTGTCGCTCAGATGTTGGTATGCGAGGTTGCGTGTTCGTTACGTCAAGCACGGTTGGATTTACCACGTTTAGTTTCGGTATTCGTTTCGAGAGCGCTGAAATTGCGCATGAGCACCTGCATCAAAGGGAATGGGTTTGCGAAGTGGACAGAATGTGCGCACTGTTACGTATCGAAAGTGAAGACGGGACTCCGGGAGTGCATATGCAGCTCGACGATCGCACATCTCTATATTTATCCGAGTTTGGCGACGAAGAAATTTCGTATGCCATGGAAAAGAGAGCGATCGAACGAGACATGTTCGTAACGACGTTGCGAACTCACGACAAGTTCGCACCGAAAGGTGGAAAGCGTAGGGAGAAAATAAAAGACAACGGTGACGATGGGAGCAAGAGCGAGATTTCGTATCAGTCGTCCATTATCCCAGCACCTCCACGCGAATTCAACCTTTTACCGAATAGTGACCCGCAGCTAAAAGTATTCGAAGACGTATATAGAAAAGAAACCAACGGATCAAAATGTCACGGCCAGATCTGCGTTAATCGATACACGGTCCAGTTTTTACCATTTGATGAAAGCATTGTGGGTGTGACGATTTTCCTTCGGAATGTAAACCCAGATGTCGTTCGACAAAGAAAAGTGGGATGGACTAACGCGGAAGTTTGGGTATCCGAAGGCTTGATCGTTTCCGGATTAGATTTGAATGCTGCGGTAGAACTTGCCAAAATGATTAAAGTTGGGATAGCGATGGTTACTTAGGGCTAATAACGTAGTTCACTTCGATTGTATGTTTATGCATGTATTTTAAGAGTTGTTTGCGTCTCTCTCTGTGTCTCTCTAATATGTGTATTCAACAGTTCACACTCTCACCTCAATTTCTCCTTGTAAGTCTGCCTCCGCATCTCGAAGCCTCTCGGCCAATATTTCAACAAAAGTCGGACGTAAGGATCTCGAGAGAAAAGTGGTCTCGTCCTCTTCTTCCGTGTCTTTCTTCTTTTCAATAACTTTCTCGATGGATTTTACCCACGTTAACGCCTTTTCCGGCTCTTCCAATCTTTCCATGTGCGTTGCTCGATTGAATGCCAACGAAACTAAATATTCTGCTTCAGCG